>Ga0265294_10002568_pt1 | contig 23795 bp, 23 predicted proteins | sample MunlanPumphouse3_FD_192504 | JGI IMG/M metagenome (GOLD analysis project Ga0265294, IMG submission 192504) | Groundwater microbial communities from a municipal landfill in Southern Ontario, Canada - Pumphouse #3 | ecosystem: Environmental > Aquatic > Deep subsurface > Groundwater | place... | reverse complement strand
AGACTTGACCGTAAAGACAAGCATACCCTGATCATGTACCAGGTCTTTATTGACCGTTTTTTTAACGGGAACCCGTCCAACGACCGCAGGATCAACTCTTCCCAAGTGCATCCCAAAGTAGATTATTTCGGAGGGGATCTGGAAGGAGTCCTTCGCAAGATTGATGAAGGATTTTTCAATGACTTGGGAATCAATACTATATGGCTCTCACCCATCACGCAGAACCCTTACGATGCCTGGGGGCAGATAGAAGACCCCAAAACACGATTCAGCGGGTACCACGGATACTGGCCTTTATACATAACCAAAGTGGATGACCGTTTTGGAAATGACAGTATTTTTACCCGGTTGCTCCATCAGGCCCACGGCAAACAAATGAATGTGATTCTGGACCATGTGGCCAACCACATGCATCAGGATGCACCCACGTTGAGAGAACATCCGGACTGGGTTACTTCCCCGGTCACACCGGACGGAAGGCCCAATTTTGAGCTATGGGATGAATTTCGCAAGTTCGATTTTTCCCGCCCGGATGTTTGCGCGGCTTTGTCAGACTCGGCAATGTACTGGCTGGAAAAATTCAATCTGGACGGATTTCGCCACGACGCTACAAAACACATAGACGAACTGTTCTGGCGCACATTAACCGACAAGATCGTAAGAAATTTTCCGGACAGGACTGTGTTCCAGATAGGGGAGACGTACGGTTCGCCTTCCCTGATAAACAGTTATGTTAAAAAAGGCATGCTGGACGGACAGTTTGATTTCAACCTTTATCATACCTTTTTAAACAGTACGGTAAATACTGAAGGCTCTTTTGTAGATTTGTGGAATGAACTGCAATCCGGACTTATGCAATACGGCTACCACAACCTGATGGGAAACATAAGCGGGAACCACGATAAAGCCAGGTACATATCACTGGCAGGCGGGGCGCTGTCCATGGACGAAGACCATAAGCTGGCAGGATGGAAAAGAAATATCGGGGTAGGATCCGACATAGGTTACGAATACCTGGCCATGCTCCACGCTTTCAATATGACCTTACCGGGCGTCCCCTGTATTTACTACGGAGATGAGATAGGCATGCCCGGGGCCAACGATCCCGACAACCGCAGGATGATGGTATTTGACGGCTATACGCCCATGCAGATCCGTTTGAAGGAACGCGTGAAAAGGTTGACATCGCTGCGAAAAGAAAACATGGCACTTCTTTACGGAGATCTGTTCCCGCTGCATGTAAGCCCGGATGTCCTGGCTTATGTACGCATCTATATGGACCAGGTAGTCGCTGTATGTATCAACAAGGGAGATGATTTCTTTGACATTCGTTCCCTGGAGTTGCCTTTCGGTCTGAACACGGATGACCTGGTGCCTTACATGGGAGAAACCATGGTGGCTCCAAAAGGATTTGCCATAATGACCAACGATTGATAAAAACGGAACTATGAAACATATTCTATTAACAATAATCTTTATGACAGTTATCGCAGGAGGTTGCTCGCAACAGCAAGACAAGGAGGTCCATCCCGGATGGATTCGTAATGCCGTAATATACGAAGTGAACACAAGACAGATCACACCGGAAGGGACATTCAACGCTTTCGCGGCTATGTTGCCGGAATTACGGGAGATAGGAGTAGACGTGTTATGGTTTATGCCCATATATCCCATAGGACAGGAAGGCCGGAAAGGTACGCTGGGTTCGTATTATTCCATACGTGATTACGGGGCCGTAAATCCGGAATTCGGAACCATGGAAGATTTTCGCAACCTGGTAGACCGGGCGCACGAACTGGATATGAAAGTCATCCTGGACTGGGTCGCTGCCCATACATCCCGCGATGCCGTATGGTTGGATAAACAAGACTGGTACATACGCAGACCGGACGGAGAACCCGAATTTCTGTACGACTGGTCAGACGTCGCCCGTTTGAATTATGAAAACAAGGAAATGCGCGAAGCTATGGTTGAAAAAATGCGTTTCTGGACCGAAGATGTAGGGGTTGACGGATTTCGCTGCGATATGGCCGATCTGACTCCCGTGGATTTCTGGAACCATGCCGTTCCCGAGCTGCGCCGCCACCGTCCCGGTATTTTCATGCTTGCCGAGTCTGAGAACCCCGTGAACACAGAGAAGGCCTTCAATGCGTATTATGCCTGGAAGCTGCATCACACCATGAACAGTGTGGCCCGGGGCGAAAAGACGGCCGACAGTATCCGCGTGTGCCTCAATGATATGCAGCGTGATTTTGGTCCCAATGCCATTCCGCTGCTTTTTACATCCAACCACGATGAGAATTCATGGAGCGGTACCGAGTTTGAACGCATGGGAGATGCCGTTCACCAGATGGCAGCCCTGACCTTTGTACTTCCCGGAATTCCCCTGATTTACACAGGGCAGGAAAAAGGCAATACAAAACGATTGGAGTTTTTTGAAAAAGACACGCTGCAACCCCATAACAGCGCAGAGTTCACGGAATTCTACAAAAACCTGGTAGCACTCAGAAAAGCATTTCCTGCTTTGCAAGTGCCGCCTTTTGGAGGAACCCTGAAGGAAGTACCTCACGACGGTCCCTCCGATATACTCGCATTTGTAAGGGAAAACGAAGGAAACAGGGTCCTGGCACTGTTCAATTTTTCCGACCAGCCGGTATCTTTCACACTTACCGGTTCCCAGACAGACGGTACGTACCTGGACTGGTTCTCCCGAACAGAATACGAGATCAGTAATAACCTTACATGGGAAATGGAACCTCACGGGTACCGGATCCTGACCTTAAAATAGCATTATGAAACGAATCTTTCTGATATGCCTGTTGATTCCGGCAATGATAACCTCAGCCAGTGCCATGAAACATGAAAAACCATCTGTTCAACGGATAGAACCTCCCTGCTGGTGGACCGGCATGGAAACATCGCTGCAATTGATGTTAAACGGTCCGGGGCTGGGAAAAGGCACGGTAACAAGTGTTACTAAGGGTCTGGAGATCACCAAAATACACAAAGCAGACAGTCCCAATTATCTTTTTCTTGACGTGTTGATTCCTGCCGGCACACAAGCCGGTGATTATTCCCTGGAATGGACCGACGGAAAAGAGAAGATCCGGTTCAATTACACGTTGAATGAAAGGGAACCCGGCTCATCCGTGCGCCGCGGTCTGGAACCTTCGGATGTCCTGTACTTGCTGATGCCGGACCGTTTTGTGAACGGGGATCCGGCAAACGATTCCGTGGATCAAGCCGCTGAAAAAGCCGGTTATAAAGATGATTACGGCCGAAAAGGGGGAGACCTGGAAGGAATGCGTATGAGCCTGGACTATTTGCAGAATCTGGGTGTTACGGCCGTTTGGCCAACCCCGGTAACTTTCGATAATGAACCACACGCCTCCTATCACGGGTATGCCTGTGCCGATTATTACCGGGTGGACCCTCGTTTTGGTACCAATGAAATGTACCGTGATGTTGTCCGGGAAGCTGCCGAAAAAGGAATAGCTTTTATCCAGGATATCGTTCCCAATCATTGCGGAACGGCCCACTGGTGGATGGAAGACTTGCCTTTCAAGGACTGGATCAATGTGTTTGATACCTATACCCGGTCCAATTTTACCATGACAACCCATATGGACCCGCATGCCGCACAAGTGGATAAAGATCTTTGCGTGCAGGGATGGTTTGACACTTCAATGGCGGATATGAACCTGACAAACCCCTTTGTTCTACACTATTTTATCCAGGCTACCGTATGGTGGATGGAATATGCCGGGTTGGCCGGGGTACGGATTGATACATATCCCTATTCAGACGAAAAGGCCATTTCTGCCTATTCGGCTGCCTTGCGTAAAGAATACCCCCATGCAACCGTCGTGGCCGAATGCTGGTACAACCACCCCCAACAGGTAGCTTACTGGGAACGCGGTCCGCGTCCGGGCGGTCCTACGGTAATGGATTTTCCCCTGCAGGGAGAGATCACCAGGGCTTTCATGGAAGATACCGATCCCCAATGGGGCCAGGGCATGGTTCGTCTGTACAACATGATCGCCAACGATTTTGTTTATAAAAACCCCAACGAGTTGTTGATATTTGCCGAGAATCACGATACCAACCGTATGTACGAAATGTTGGGCAGAAATCCCGAGAAACTGAAAATGGCGTATACATTCCTGGCAACCACGCGTGGAATTCCTCAAATATACTACGGAACCGAGGTGCTGATGGCGGCAAAAGATCCCAAACGACTGGGACATGGGGAAGAAAGGGTACCTATGCCGGCACGTGTGTTGAATTCCGGGGGAAGGGATCCCCTGGAAGAAAACGTCTATGATTACATTTCCCGTTTGCTCACATGGCGTAAGTCTTCCAAAACCGTTCAGTACGGCAAATTGCTTCATTACCTGCCCCGGTACGAGGAAAACATGTACGTATATTTCAGAATACTGGATGACGAATGCGTCATGGTCCTGATCAACAACGGCACGGAACCGGTAGCCGTGGAATGGGAACGTTACGGACAGGGACTCGGCGACGCCGTAAAAGGTGTTGAAGTATTGAGCGGTAAAGAAATTACAGTCGGACAACCTTTAAAGATACCTGCACAAACCGCAATTTTCTTTACCTTTGCGGGTATATGAGAATTGCGCTGACTTGTGTTTGTACAATCGTATTCTTAACCGGGTGTACCGGTCTTTCCGACAGGCGGATTCCTAAGGAAGATTTCCAACTGGTTTTAAAGGAAATGTTCCTTACGGATCTTATTCTGGAACGGGACGGCACACTGGGCCGTTTAGCCGATTCAACGCTGGTTTATCCTCCTATACTTGAAAAGTATGGATACACCACTCAACAGTTTCTGGCTACACTGGACCATTATGCAAGCCGGCCGGCCCGCTTTAAATCACTGCTTACCCAATTGAGAAGGAATCTGAATGCGGAGAGGTCGGCGTATAATGAGCGTCTTTCATACATTACCCGTCAAAAGGAATTGATGGAGCGTTTCAATGCATGGTTGAAGGACTCCGTTCCGGACATCCATGACCTGGTATTCAAACAGTCCCTGCTCAGGATCCTTCCGCCGGATTCTTCACAACTTGAACCCTGGCGCATGGACAGGGATTCTTTGTATAAAGATCCTTCGTTGCGACTGCTGCCTGTGATTGACACCTTTTCACACAGGGATTCAGTGCCGTTGTACCTGGCACGGCCTAAAACAATCATTCCACGGATAAGGGTCAGCATTAATTTGGATTGATATGGAAAACATGACATTCCACAGTCCCGTTTTCGGTCCCATTCACAGCAGGCGTCTGGGCTCCAGCCTGGGTATCAACTTAATGCCGGCAACCCGGAAAGTATGTAATTTCAATTGCGTATATTGCGAATGCGGTTGGAATCCGGAACCCGGGGCCGGTCAGCCGGATCTGAAGGATCTGATACCATCCCCGGAGGATATCTCGCTTGCATTGAAAGAAAAACTGGAACTATTGGGCAGGGAAAACAAATTGCCGGACGTGATTACTTTTTCAGGGAACGGAGAACCGACATTACACAAGGATTTTCTGAAGATCATGCAGGATACCGTGGCCATTCGCAATGCTTTGAGCCCGGGCTCACAAGTATGCGTCCTGTCCAACTCGGGGACACTGCAGATTTCCGGAGTGTTCCAAGGGTTGATGCTGGCAGATCAAAGGATCATGAAGATCGACTCGGCAATTGAAGAAACGCTCCGGAAGATCAATCAACCGGGAAAACAGTATTCTCTGCGCCGGACTGTGGAAGCATTGAAGCGCTTTAAAGGTGATTTCACCCTCCAGACCTTGTTCTTCAGCGGGACGATAGACGGAGCCGTGGTGGACAATACCACGGAAAAGGAATTGGAAGCCTGGTACGCGCTTTTGGATGAACTTGGCCCGAAGGAAGTGATGGTCTATACTTTGGACAGGCCCACTCCCCTGGGAGGACTGAAGAAATGTTCCGTGCAAAAACTGCAAGCCATTGCGCGGGAAGCGGAACACAAAGGAATAAAAACGGTGGTAGCCGGTTAACGTTATGAGAGTTGTAATTCAAAGGGTTTCGGAAGCCTCGGTAAAAATTGAAGGGCTTCTGAAAGGACGTATCGGTCCGGGAATGTTGATCCTGGCCGGTTTTGAAGAAGAAGACAACAGGGAGGATCTGGAATGGATGGTTCGCAAGATCGCCAACCTGAGGATTTTTGATGATGATCAGGGGGTTATGAACCTTTCCGTTTCCCGGGTGTCCGGGCAGCTGCTGGTGGTAAGCCAGTTTACCCTCCATGCATCTACCCGTAAAGGAAACCGACCCTCATATGTTAAGGCAGCCGTCCCGGACATAGCGATTCCTTTGTATGAATCTTTCTGTACGATGCTGCAGACGTATACGGGAATAAAAATAGAAACCGGAGAGTTTGGGGCTCACATGGAAGTGCGGCTGATCAACGACGGTCCGGTTACCATAATCATTGACAGTAAAAAAAGAGAATAATATGGACACATTACAACAATGTTTCAGTTTTATAGACCTGACTACCCTGAATGCGACAGATACGGAAGCCAGGGGCAGGTTGTTTGCACAAAACGTGAACCGGTTTGCGGAAGATTATCCCCGGATGCCTCACGTAGCGGCCATCTGTGTATATCCCGCTCTGATCGGTGCCGTAAGGGAAACCCTGAAGGTGAAAGGGGTCAGGATTGCGGCTGTAGGGGCAGGATTTCCCGCATCGCAGACATTTACGCAGATCAAGGAACGGGAATGTTCCCTTTGTGTGGAGCACGGAGCCGATGAGGTTGATGTGGTTCTGTCACTGAATTATTTTTTTGCCGGTCAATACGACCGGGTAGCGACGGAACTTAGGGGAATTCGCAAGGCTATGGGGCCGGATGCCCATTTGAAGGTAATCCTGGAAACAGGAGCTTTGAAAACAGAAGAGAATATTCGGAAAGCATCTTTCCTGGCCATGGAAAACGGGGCGGATTTCATCAAGACCTCTACCGGGAAAATGGAACCGGCGGCCACACCTTTTGCGGCTAAGGTTATGTGCAAATGCATTGCGGATTATTTTCAGCAAACGGGCAGAAGGGTAGGGTTCAAACCTGCGGGAGGAATCGTTACAACTGCAGAAGCTCTTGAATACCATTCCATTGTTAAGGATATTTTGGGTGAGCAATGGTTGACACCTTCCCTGTTTCGCATTGGTGCCAGCCGTCTTGCCAATAATTTGTTAAAAGATATATTGTCGCAAGACGTTGCGTATTTTTAGTTTTTGTATATCTTTGCAATCCCTTTGAAAAACTATTTGCATAACATATGCAGGTTTACCCGCCCGGATGGCGGAATTGGTAGACGCACTAGTTTCAGGGACTAGCGAGGGCAACCTTGTGCAGGTTCGAGTCCTGTTCCGGGCACAATAACGCAGAATTAATTTTCTGCGTTATTTTTTTGCTCTATATTTGTTAATTTGCCTGGTAAATAATGAGAAAATTCTTCATACCCCTTATATTGCTGTTCATTCTGGCCGGATGTAATACCAATCCTCCCATACACCCGTCGTTGCTTCCTTCGGTGGACAGTTTAATGAATTCCAGGCCCGATAGTGCTTACAATGTGCTGAATGCCATTCCGGAAGGTTCTGTAAGGACACGGCGTGACAAGGCCTATTACGCGTTGTTGCTGACGCAGGCACGGCATAAAAACTACATTCCTTTGCGCAATGATTCCCTTATCGATATTGCCGTTAATTATTACAGAGGCAGCCGGAATCATGAGAAATATGCGAAATCTTTGTTATACAAGGGGATTTGTGTGGAAGAAATGAAAGATCCCCAGAAGGCCATGGAGATTTATGCCGAGGCGGAAAAAATCGCCCTGCAAACTAAGGATTACCTGACTACAGGGTTGATAAATTCGCAGATGGCCTGGCTATATCAAAAAATATACATTGAGAATCAGGTAGATATTGACAGGTACAAGCGTTCAATGGAATATTTCAGATTGGCCGGTCATAAAAGGAATGAATACTCTGTAGCTAGTTTGTTAGGACAGAAATACCGTTCCACGGCACAACTGGACAGTGCCTATCATTATTTACATATGGCCCTGGATCTGGCCCGGGAAATGGAAGACAGCGTGGCCCTATTTCACAATTATTCTCTTTTGGCCAGTACGTACCTGATAGATGAAGATTATCCGCATGCGCGGGATATTTCGTTATATATAATCAAAAATCACGGGACAGTATCTTTCCCTTCTGAAACATATCACACCTTAAGCAGGGCTTATGCCCTAATGGGGAAAGCGGATTCGGCACGGTATTATTATGAAAGCATTAATAAAAGCGCTGATCCAAATTCAAAACACAGTCAATTAAAAACATTGACAGAAATTCTCAAAGCTGAAAATAATTTTAAAGAAGCTATACATTATTCGGAACAGTACCGCAAATTGGCGGATTCCATCATAGACGAATCCCGCCGTATGGATTTATATGAAATCGAGCAACGGTACAACAACCAGCGTTTGGAAAACATCAATCAGCGTTTGGAATACCGCACCCGGATGAACCATTACATGATTGTGTTGATCAGCCTGATAGCCGTAATCGTCACCATAGTATTCTGCGTGATCATTGACCGGAAACACCAGGACATCAACGAGAAAATCTCATTCATTGAGCAGCTGAAAACGGAATCAGCCCTGTACAACAATACCTTGTTGGAAAAACTGGACAAACAGAACATGGTGGAAACGCAGTTGAAGGAAGTGCTTGAAAAAAGGATCCAGACCATCCGTGAGCTCATAGATCTTTCTTACCGTTACGGGGGGGTCCCGGATGCCTTTGTCAAGCAATTCAACAAGACCATGAACATCAACCGGCTCAGCGAAGGTGCCCTGGACGATTTGAGCGAGGTTGTGAACGCCAAATACGACGGGGTGATAGATTACCTGACGGAAAAGCATCCCGATCTGAACAACGACGATATCAATTTGATCGGATTGTTGTGTTGTGGTTTTTCCGCCACCGAAATGAGTGTGTTCTACAATCACGGGAACGGAAAGTCCATTTACTCCCGCAAAAGAAGGCTGGCTCTGAAACTGGGGCTGGACGTTTCACTGGATGAATATGTAGCTGAAAGTTTACAATATTGCCATATGCAGAAAGAGTCTTATATGGCTGAAAATCAATAGTATAACATAAATAACTAATAATCAGCTATTTATAAGTATATTTTTTCCGCTGACTTTTTATTTTTTCTTTAACCTGATTATCAGCGTGTTGCAAAACCAATGCTGACCATATTTTGCCTCGTTTTGATGGTGTTTTTATTGAAAACCCGTTATCTTTGTAATGATTCAAAACATGCAGCTATGAGGACTCAACACTTTTTTATTTTCACTTTTATTATTTTATTAAGTTTCCCAGTTTCAATAATTGCTCAGGACCACAGTGTAATTGTTGAAATGAACCAAACGGGTCCGACTACTCCCAAGCCCAGAAGTATTACCAGCTTTTCCACGTCAGCTTATCATTTCAAGGGAGTAAGTGATAAGGATGCACCCGGTGTCTGGATAGATCTGGAAGAAAAAGAAATGTGCATACGCTACTTTTACCCGGATGTAAGGTGCCAGGTGATTGTGATCAATGACAACGGCTCGTTCCAAATCACTGAAGCAGTTGCTACAGACGGTGTGGTAAATGTGTACCGGTTGACCGACATGGAAAAACCGGGCCTCTATACGGTTATTGTGCAAATTCCCGATAAGTCTTACCAGGGCTCCTTCATTTACAAGAAACCGACCGAGGATAAACTTTAATCCATTTTAGTCCTTTTTTTTAACTGGCATTCCGGCATAAAACATACCGAACAGCTATAACTATGCATTAAAAGATCCCATGAAAAACGCTCCTGCTACATACTGGTTCTCTTTGAAACCCTACGTTTATCCCGTTGTTAAGGATACCAATGTGTTGTTACTCAATACCCGGGATATGAATGCAATTATTTCCAATAACGATCCAACTGTTTCCGGACTGATCCGGGAATTGCTTATTCCGGCTGCTTTCGGGGTAGTGGAAATTTCTGAAGAATCGGAAACCTACCGGAAGGAAAAAGCTTTTATCGAAAAAGTTTGTAGTCATCATATGGGAACACTTTCCATGGCCGCAAAAAGCATGGAAAGACCGGTTGTTCTGACACCATACCATTACCGGATGCATTCGGTCACAAAAGGCGAGATACGGAAATCAGGAAATAACCTGACCCTGTTCATAGACAATGAATGTTCCCTTGATTGCACCTTGTGTCCTGTTTATTTCCGGCAGTTTAAATGTTGCAACAAACAGGGAGATACAAGTTTCATGGACACCCGGCTGATACGTGACATACTGGAAGATGTATCAAAATACGAATCCTTTATCATCAATGTCTGCGGGGGAGATATTACGCTACATCCCGATATTGAAGATATTGTTGCCATGCTGAAAGCTTCTCCTGTCAAATCCAGGTATCATGTTTATTATAAGAATCTTGACAGCAATACCAAGAAAATGCTCGATCCCAAAGATACCGTTGTGATCGTAGATTTTCCCATGGACAAAAAGTTGAGTATCAATCCTGGGGACGGGTATACATTCAATTTTGTAATCAAAAATCGTGAAGAACTGGAAGCATGTCGGCAATGTGTAAAGGTGTTAGGTATTGAGATGTTCTACATATCAATAGTAGATACAGGAAATTATACCGGGTTTTTAAAAGAAAACATTTTTTTATTACAAGACGATTTTTCATGTGGCGCAGCCTCACTTCCTTACCGGGAGCGTATCCGGATTGTAAACAACCATTATTTCTACCGCACGTTTGTGTTGCCCAACGGGGATGTTTGCGGATCTCCGGAAGGTAGCCCGGTAGCCAATTTGTACAGGAATCCTATCTCTTTTGTCAAAGATTCCATCAATAATTTTCATACATCGCTTTGGGACAAATCCAGGGACAACGCTATTTGTTCTAATTGTATTTTTCATTATATTTGTCCATTACTGTCCCGTTACGATTTTTCGGAGCCTTTTTTTGAATTAAAAATCGAAAATCATGGTACGTAGACTCATTATTATCCTGCTTCTTCTTTCTACGACTGTTGTTTATGGTCAGAGAAAAGTTACCTATACGGGTCATATTACTGCCGAAATCATCGAAGGCGTGGCTATAACCTCAAATATGGCACGGGGAATACAACTGGATGATCAAAGCGTTACTGTTAGTCTGGGGGAGATCAGCCTGGCATCCGATCAGGATATTGCCTGTAACGTGATCCTGAATTCCGGGGATCTGGAAAGTGCTGCCGGTGTAGTTGATACTTTTCATCCTTCGTATGCTTCATACGATAACAATTCCTATGAAGACGCGGATAACAAAAAAATTCTGAGATTTTCAGCAAATGCCAAAAATCTCAGAGAACAGAAAAACGGTATATATAAAGGATCCTACTCGGTTATGCTGATGTATGAATGATCCGGTGATCAGTTCACGTTTTTCATCAATCCTTTCAGATCTTCCTGAGTCATTTCGCCGGTAAGGCAGATGATATTGAGTTCATCGTCTTCGCGGGCGCAAATGTAAATATCAGAAATGAGGGTGTCTTTTTTCTGTAGGTAAATAACCACTTTTTCCGTGGTTTCTTCCACTTCCATCAACACTTCAAACTGTCCATCCTTGATAAGAGCGTTGAAATCTTTTTCCATTTCGTTTATATACTTGGGATTGTCCGTAGACAGTATATAGAGTCCTTTTAAGTTCTTGATGATACCGGAAATATCCACATCTTCTGAAACATTCAGCTGAACATCGTCTCCCATCAGGGAAAACATGGAAGGGGATATGTATACTTTGGTCATGCCTTCATAGGCGGCATATTTGTTATAAAATTTGCTTTGACCAAAAACCGGGACTACTAACAATGCAGCCAGGATAATAAGTAATGTCTTTTTCATTTTTTATTGATTTCTATAAATTTATTCAATGTATTAATAGTAGATATGTCGGAATGAGTTTGTGCCACTTTATCAACCCCTTTATTCATCAGGGAAGAAACGTATTGCAGTACTTTTTCAGTCTCATCGTATGCCTCTTCCACGTTGGTGTAGGTGTCTGCCAATTGTACTGAAGGCTCCCTTACGGGAACAAAAACAGCCAGTGTAAGAAGCAATACCACAGAGGCAGCAACGGCTATTGTTTTCCATAGAGCGCGACGGGGTTTCAGGCGAGCCTCTTCCTGTGCAGCCAGCCTGTCAATGGTTGCTGATATTTTAGCTTCCAGATCCTCAGGTACTTCTACCTGCTCGTAATGTTGATCCATGATCTTTTTAATCTTATTGATATCCATGACGGTTCATTTTTTCGTATTGCTGCCTTAAATTTTTTTGGGCTCTTGTTAAATGCACCCTGATGTTTACCGGGTTTAAACCGGTTATCTGTTCAATTTCTTTCAGGGTAAATTCACTAAAGTGTCTCAATCTGAAGATTTCACGTTGTCTTTCCGGGAGTCTTTCCACCAGGCGGATCACCATCTTAAGTTCGTCTTTCTGATCCATTTGACCTGCTGTATCTACCCATTCGGATCTCAAAGCCTCCGTGGCATCTGTTTGGGCTGTTCTTTTTGCCGGTGAGCGGAGTTTGTCCAGGCAAAGATTTCGGATCATTGTGGTGGCATAGGCTTGGGGATTATCTATTCCGGTTAGTTTCTCCCGGATATTCCACAATTTCACGTATACGTCCTGCACAGTGTCTTCGGCCTCGGCCCGGTTGTTGAGCAACCTGTATGCTGTAATGTACAGCTGCTTATGACAAGGCAGGAACGTATCCTTAAAAGTCCGGGCATCAAACATTTTGATCTTCTGCGACTATTTCCTGAAAAGTTTCGGATGATAATTTCTCATTGGCAAATTTAGTACTATTTGCCATACTGTAGTCTTTTGTAAAGGCCATTACCAAAAGGGCTATGGTTATTCCTATGACTACTATCACCGGATAAATACCTCTTTTAATACAGTGAATTGTTTTCATTTTATTTGATCGTGTTATTTGTGTTCTGGGCAATAAGTTCTTCCATATGTACCAGGTCAATTTTACCGTCAATCTGGATGAGCGAAGCATCATTCCCGGTAATGATCACTACAAACCGTTCAATGATTTCATCGTTGATCTGAGCCAGGATACGGACATTTTCCGATTGTTCGGACACTTCGGCCAGCAGTTCCAGGTCGTCGTCATTGAAATTTTCAACCTGTTTGCTGAAAGCGTCTTTAATTTCCCGGTCACAATTTTCGAGGGACAGCACGGATACGGACCTGATCCCGCGAATGAATTCAGCCTCTTGATCGTCTGTAAACATTTGTGCAAGTTGCATCATCAGACCTCCTACGTGTATATGTTCAGCTTTAGGCTGGGAGGCAAATTGCAGGACGATGTCTTTTAGTTGGTTTCTGCCATAAGACATGGTCAGGGTGCCGACTAGAAGGAGCAAAGTAAAAAGTGTTTTTTTCATGATTGTTAATGATTAATAGTTTGTGTTTGCGGTTCTGTTATATTGACGTAATCCCCGAATAAATGTTACACCTCTCATTAGAATATTTAACTTTGTATTATGAAAATTCTTGTTTTGGGTTCCGGCGGCAGGGAGCATGCGCTTTCCTGGAAATTTGTTCAGTCACCTTTGGTAGAGGAGCTTTTTGTGGCACCGGGCAATCCGGGAACTGCTGCTCTCACTTTAACAAACGGAAAGCATGTTGTTAATGTTGCATTATCGCCCGCAAATTTTTCTGCAGTACGTACCGTGCTGTTACAATACCATATAGATATGCTTGTGGTTGGGCCGGAAGAACCCCTGGTCAATGGAATCAGGGATTTTTGTCAGAAAGACCCGCAACTGTCCGGTGTTCTGGTCGTAGGACCCGGGAGCGACGGAGCCCGTTTGGAAGGCAGTAAGGATTATGCCAAAGGGTTTATGTCTTCTTATGACATACCCACGGCCCGTTACCGGACCTTTGATGCGGAACATTACGCGGAAGCATGCCTTTTTCTGGAAACCATGAAACCACCATACGTTTTAAAAGCCGATGGATTGGCTGCCGGCAAAGGTGTGTTGATAGAAACCGATCTGCAGCAAGCCAAGTCGCATCTGAAAGAAATCATGGACGGAAAGTTTGGTGCAGCAGGGAATAAAGTGGTTCTGGAAGAATTCCTGGAAGGTGTTGAAGTTTCCGTTTTCATACTCACAGACGGGCTTCATTATAAAATACTTCCCGAGGCAAAGGATTACAAAAGAATCGGGGAGCACGATAGCGGACTGAATACCGGTGGAATGGGGGCCGTATCTCCCGTCCCTTTTGCCGGGCGTGATTTTATGAGAAAAGTCGAGGAGCGGATCATACGGCCGACTTTATCAGGTTTGCAAAAAGAAGGGTGCGATTACCGGGGATTTATTTTCTTTGGCCTGATGAATTGCGCAGGCGATCCTTACCTGATAGAATACAACGTTCGGATGGGTGATCCCGAGACGGAGTCCGTCATGTTGCGCTTGCACGGAGATCTGGCGGATGCTTGTGCCGCATTGAAAAACAGGGAATTGGACAAAAAGGATCTTTCCATGCATGATCAGCACAGTGTGACTGTGGTGGCGGTTTCGGGAGGATATCCCGGCCCTTATGTCAAAGGCTATGATGTTGAGGGACTTGACCTTATCAGGGAAGCAACGGTCTTTCATATGGGGACGGCAGGGGAGCAACAGGTAAAAACGGCAGGTGGTCGTGTACTGGCTGTATCTGCACTGGCTCCTACACCGGAACAGGCCAGGGAAAAAGCTTACGGAGAATTGTCCCGCATCTCTTTCATGAATATGTATTACCGCAAGGATATCGGAGAAGATCTTTTAAACAGGCAAAAACCGTGATATGATCCAATATATCAAACGCAGTCTGACCGGCGCATTTCTGTTGTCCTTTTTATTGATGGCAGTATTTCGCGTGTTTTATTGTGTGCTTGGTGAAAGTCCGTGTATTTGGTACCTTCATTTGTCCGAGTCTGTTATCATTTTAATCACCGGTGTGCTGCTTTCTTTCCTGAATGACCGTTACGGTCTCCTGCCCGAACGGACGCAATGGATCCTGGTTTGTTATGTATGGCTGCTTTCGTGTTTCCCGCAAACGTATGAAAACCCCCGCATGTTTGCTGCATCCCTGCTAACGGCAGCGGCTGTGTATGCTTTGGTTTATGCTGCCTTTATTTCCGGGACAAGAGCAGGCCCTTTTCTGTGTGCCTTTTTCATAATATGTGCGGGCATCCTGTACACTCCCGCACTCTTTCTTTTAATACCCTTTGTTATAAGTTTTATCAGAATGGTAAAACTGTCCGGAAAAGACGTGGTAGCTTTTTTGGGCGGAATGATAGTTCCTGTGTTTCTATTTACAGCCGTACTCTGGTTTCTCCATAAAGATATCTCCGGATACTGGATACAAACCGTCTCTTTTTTCAAGGACACGGATCCTTCAAGTGCCTTCGCTTCTTTTTCCATTACCCGCATCATACTGGTGTCCCTGCTTTCCCTGTTAGTAATCCTGTCCCTGTTCATACGGCTGGTACACAGAGATACCACAACAACTGTCACCATATCCCGTTTTTACGGATCCATGTTTTGGATCATTTTATTTACGGCTTTGGTGATGGTAATGTATCCGGCTTATGCAAAAGGAATGGTTTCTGTAGCCATGGTTCCGGCTTCATTGCTGATTACATCGTTGTTTTCGGAAAGGCGTCTATTTGCATCCCGGATATGGATTGCCTTATTTCTGTTGGCCGGACTGGCCCACTATATCTTTGTGTTTTTCCCCGTTGACATTATCTAAAGGAATACCTCTGAATTTTCCGGTAAGTGTGTTGAGAAAAGACACAATAGCGCGGATCTGTTTGTTGGAAAGTTGTTTATCCCTTTGATAATAAGCCATTTTTGAAACCGCATCTTCCAAAGTTTTGACTGAAGCATCATGAAAATACGGATATGTAAGGGCAATGTTTCTCAGTCCGGGAACTTTGAAACGGTGCATGTCTGAAGGCAGCGAGGTTACCGAATACCGGCCCAAATCTTCCAGCGCAATTTGCCGGGTATCGGGAAAATAATTGTTTGCCACTCCCATAAATTCAAAAGAAGACCCTCCCATAGCCGTTCCGTTGTGACAAGTGGCACATCCGTATTTCTTAAACAAACGATATCCTTTCTGCGCCTGCTCGTCTATGGCTCCGGCTTCCCCTTTCAGGTACCTGTCAAAGGGTGCATCCGGGGTGATAAGGGTTTTATGAAACTCGGCAAGGGCATCGGTAATGGTAGACTCTGAAAATCCACCGGGGTAGGACTCCAGAAAGCGGGAAGACAGCGTGGCATCAGCGGATAAAATGTCAACTATTCGTTCCAAGCTGTCGTTGCCCATTTTTACAGGATCCAGCAAAGCCCGGTATGTCTGATTCGTCAATGAAGTTGCCTGCCCGTTCCAAAAATAAAAAGTATGAAAAACGGCATTCAGGACACTCATGGAATTGGAAGTGCATGGCTGATTGAATACGCCTAAAGAAAAATCCAGATTGTCCACACCGGCTGTATTAAGGTTGTGGCATGTGGCACACGTTACGGTGTTATCAATGGACAGACGTGAATCGTGAAAAAGCAGCTCGCCAAGTGCTGCTTTTTCAGTATTATGGGGGATGGAGTCGGGTATTGGAATTACCGGTTCAAAAGGATTTTCTTTTGTTGGGACAGGATGGGAATAATAGGTGGAAAGATGGTCGTAGATCCAGTCCAGGAAAATCTCCTGCTTTTCTTTTGTCAGGAAAGATTTCCAGTGTATGACATAAAAACTCGGAGGTGGCATGCTTCTTTGTGAGACTACTTTATGCAATTTTACCAGCGATGTTTCATCATAGGGCATGTCTCTGTAGACGTATGCCAGTGTATAAGAAGCGTCGGCGTAACGAATCCCCTTCTCTGCATCTTTGCGAATGGCCGCACCAAAGAGAGGCCAGTTTATATGTTTGCAAAAATGATGCGGTCCCCCGTGGCAGATAAAACAGCCTCCCTGATCAAGAATGACATTCATCTTGTCCATGATGGCCATATCTTCGGGAGGGGCCTGATTCACTATGCGTGATAGAAATATTCCGGTACCGATTACAATGATTACGGTACCTGCAATTCTCCAGAGTATACTTAAAAACCGTTTCATTATGGTTTCATGTTGAGGGCGTAATTATGCATGCTGCCCCGTGCCGAAGGCAGGTATTGCAATCCGTACCAGCATATCTGCAAAGCCAGAAAAGCAACGATCAAAGAAATATACAGGTATTTATTGGCTTTTGGGTGGATGCTCTTCAAGTGGAAATAAAAAACATACAATAGCCAGGTAATGGCAGCCCATGTTTCTTTTGGGTCCCAGCTCCAATAATCCCCCCAGGCTTGCTTGGCCCAAAGAGCTCCCAATAACATGCCCACCGTGAAAAAGGAAAGTCCTGCACGGCATAGTTTGTCAATAGCCGGCAGTACATTGAGCGAAGGCCGGATCAAACCGGCCAGGGCAAGTAAAAAAGTACACGCCAGCAATGCGTAGGAAAACATGTATACGGTAACATGCGGAATGAACCAGATACTTTGCAGCGCAGGCATCAAAACCCGGTTATGGATCTCCGGACGAAAAATATTGATCAAAATAAATACCAGAGCCATGATGCTTGTAAGAGACAGAATCCATTTGTATTTCCACCTCATATATGTGATCAACCCGGCCAATGTGAGGAACAGGGAATACCACAATCGGGTTTCTCCCATGGTGACCAGCGGAGGTCGTTTTAGCGATATCCAGAAAGCTGCTATGAAAGAACCGTAAATCACAATCCCCGCAGCATAAAGAAAAACTGTCCAATAAAACGCTTTCTGCCCTTTGAAAAAAGATGTAACCGACCCGGTTATCCAACAAAAAGCAGCTGCCACGGCAAAATATATCAAATGATCCCAAGTCATGTGAAAAACGTTTTTAAAGCTCCTGCCAGCAACAATAGAATTCCAGCAAAAATCAGCCACCGCCATGGCTGACGCGTGACCATAACAATACAGTAATCGGTCAGGTCTCCCTTCTCTGCATCGTAATCCATCAAATAAACCTGGTGCCCTTTGAAATGTACCGGGTGGTTTACCCGCAGCGTTTTAAGCACCGGGTTTTTCCTCTGACCCGAGTCTTTCTCCCTGCTGCCCGGGTCTTTCTCCCTGCTGCCCGGAGCCTCATGCCTGCTTTCCGGAGCCTCATGCCTGCTTTCTTGAGCCTCCTCCCTGCGCTCCGCGACATTTTCCCTTCGGTCACCGGAATCGTCCCGGTTCTCCGCGCGAGCTTCCTCCTGCTCCGCAGGCAGGCTCATGCGGGACGGGAGATCCCCGGCCGGGTTGATGTCCTGTAAGGACACCTCGGCCCTGTATTCCATCGGTTCGCCTGTCACGTACCGGGTAACTTTGAAATTTTCCAGACGTAAGGTAAACGGCAACGAGGTGCGGGCGTACTCATTGCGGGGAACCATTACGTGCGTAACAGAGGCATCGGCCGTCCCCAACATGCCTGCCCACAATGCCAGCCACAGTCCGAAACCGGCAAGGGAGAACTTCAGAAACAGACGGGATGATAATACAATCAGAAAAACACTTAACACCGCAACAAAAGGCCAGGTACGTGTAAAAGCTATGTGGACCGGCATGAACCCCTGTACCAGAGAAACGGCGATAAAAAGCAGCAATGCTATTGTCATGTATGTTTCCCGGTACATTTTTCTGAATTTCCATCCCAGGAATACAATGCATAATCCTACTATCAAATTGACAGGAAAAGCAAAAAGATGCAGGCTGACCGTCATAGGTGAAAGGTTAGGTTGCTAACAAAGATAAAAAAAATCTGCCTTAGAATTACTTATCTTTGTCACACTATGGGAAATATTCATCTATCAGAAGAATACAGCCGGGACGAGCTGCTGGTCAAAGAGTTGAAAGCCTCGGGGCTGCCTTTGTTTTTGTATGGTATAGGATTGATCGCAGATACGGCACAGGTCTATTTATCCGAAAACGGTCTGCAGGCAGCCGGTCGGGTCATAGACGATAAATACGTGAAGGATCTGCCATCCGGCCCGGAAGAACGCTTATTATCCATATCGCAATTGAACCGGCAATATCCCGCATTCAATTTATTATTGTGCTTTTTTAGCGGATACCGCAACGACCTGAGCAAATACCACGAACTGTTTCCGGGGGCAAATAGCATCAGCTTTTTATCTTCCATTTACGATCGTGGCGTTTTGGAACCTTTGGACAGAGACTACGTTTCATCCAACATCGGATTATTCAATCAGGCATACGACCTGCTTGAAGACAAGTTGTCAAAAGACAGCCTGGAAGCTTATATAAATGCCAAGGTCTCCAAAGATGCGTCGCACCTGTTTTCTTTTGTCAGAAGACCTCAGTATTTCTCGGGACATAATACAATTAAGGATTTGACACTGACCCGAGAAGAAATCCTGATCAATTGCGGTGCCTTCACAGGAGATACCATCAGGGATTTCCTGGAAACCGTCGGCAACCAATACAACAAAATCTACGCCTGTGAACCCGACAGCCACAACATCAGGAAACTGAGCGATTATATCCATACCGCTATCCCGGACGGAACGGTCACCATTGTTCCTAAATGCATATCGGATAAAACCCAAACCGTATACTTTCTGAATGAAGGAACCATGCTATCGCGAAAAGTTGAAGCCCCTGTACCCGGTGCCGTATCTGTAGAATCCACAACAATAGACGAAATGCTGGATTCATCCCCGGCCAGTTTGATCGTTATGGACGTGGAAGGGAACGAGCTGAAGGCCCTTCAGGGGGCCCGGCAAACCATCCTTCAATACAAACCGCTGCTGGCTTTGGCTGCCTATCACAAAAAAGACGATATCCCGGTTCTGATCAGTTATCTGAAAACCCTGGTCCCTGAATACAGATTCTATTTCAGGGTTCACAAACCCATGGCCATTGACGCAGTGCTCTATGCCAGCGCCAGAGAAAGGGGTGCAACGCACACTTGATTCGTTTGCCTCAAAATCAGGCAGTTACCAAATTCGACCCCCGGGGGGTCGAATTTCATAACTCGCTGTAAATCAGCGAAACGAATCAAGTGTGCGTTGCACCCCTCTGCGCGCCTCTGCCTCTCTGCCTTCCCCCCATAAAAAAAACCGGCCCAAAAGCCGGCTTTTCCAGAGGTACCCAGCGGAATCGAACCGCTGTACTCGGTTTTGCAGACCGATGCCTAACCACTCGGCCAGGGTACCGTTAAAAGGACTGCAAAGTTAGTAAATATTTTTAAAAAGTGCAGCCAGTTTCTCCAGATACTTCTTATCCGTTTTGTCAAACGTATTAAGCTTTTCGGAATCAATATCCAGAACAGCCTTAATACTGCCTTCTTTGTCAAACAAAGGGACCACGATCTCTGAACGGGATCGTGAACTGCAGGCTATGTGACCGGGAAACTTTTCCACATCGGGAACTATCAAAGTTTTACGCTGTTTCCAGGAGGAACCGCAAACACCGCGACCTTGAGGGATACGGGTACAGGCCGCAGGCCCCTGGAAAGGTCCCAGAACCAATTGTCCGGCGGCTTCATTCACCAGGTAGAAACCTACCCACCAGAATTTAAAGGACTCTTTTATCAGTGCACTGATATTTGCCATATTGGCCACAAGATCCGTCTCGTCCTTCATAAGGGATTCCGCTTTTTCAAGAACTTCTTCGTACATCCGCTGACGAGAAGACTTCTTTTCTTCCTGATGAGCCATTAGTTCCCGGTAAATACGAAAACACACATACGCATCGGTAGCAGCATAGCGGGCCTGGGCTTCGGAAAGGGGATAAGCCTCCCAATTGGTAATCTGCTGTGATTTGCTTACACGCTTGCCCAACACAATAGCAGCCAGCTTTTTAACGCTTTTTTCCACAATGCCGTATTCTTGTGCCATCTCTTGCAGATCCACAAACCCTTCCGCTTGAAAATCAGCGTAACGTTGCAGTCCAATAATGTCATCCCTGACGGCAGCCCCCACTTTTACAATACGGGGATCACTCAATACAGCAATAAGTTCGGCAGGCAATCCCGTCTTTTTCAAATGGATCAGAAAAGAGCGACTGTCAGTGGACAATTGCAGAAGGGCGGGCTTGTACATTTTCCCGGACGAAAAACGAGGCTTGGTTTCAGTATCGAATCCCAGGACCGGTTGCCGGGATAAGTAATCCGCCGCTTTCTGTGCCTGCGAACGTGTGGTAACAAGTGTGATGTGTCCCTTTAATTCCACCTGGGGAAACATATCCAGGACACTGTTCTCAATGGTTGATGCAAACATTTAGTAAAGGGTATTTAGACAGATCCAAAGGTTCGGTCGAATGTATCCGGACACACGAAGGCGTTGTCCGGAAGGCAGCCAGGCGGTTTTCTCTCAATGCTTTGTACAATATCTCTGCAGCTTCTTCACGCGGATTGATCAACACCACTTTCGGATCTATAAGATGCCTGTATATATAACGGTTGTTTTGCCTGTAGTTCCTTAAAAAAGTCAGCTGTTCAACGACAATCCCGGGGTAACGCGAAAACGTGTTTTCACACGTCAGTATGTATTTCAAAGGAGGATGACTCCCCAATAACAACTGGTTTACCAACGATGTCACCGCATAACGGACAAAATTCTCAGTAGAATTGACTTTCATTATTCCCGGATTGTAACGGGACCCCCTGTAGTTCATACCGGATCGTGAATAATCAAAATGATAAGCCCTGATCAGGTCCCTGTCCAGCGGATACAAAGGATTGTCCAGGGAAGGCAGGCTATCCGGTGTAAAACCCTGGTATAGAACCTCAACTTCTTCTTCCAGACCTTCATGAGATTTACATGCCAGGCTGCTCTCGGAAGCGATCACACCTACTGTAATACGTTTGTTACGTTCCAAATGGAATCGATGTACATAATCCAGCGTTTTATCAATGCCGGCTTGCAAAACACTTATGGCAACAACACCCAGATCACCGGCGCGGATCAATTCCTGAATTCCTTCAAGAGCATGAACCGAGGCGGGATCCCCTGCAACCACCAGTGCCTTGACCGGGGGTCTGTCTCCATCCGGGCGGAACATCCCTGCCATATTTCTTATTGTTTCATTACGTGCCGAGTCTGTTGCCGGAGACCGGCAAACAAAATCGAAATATTCGCCTGCAAAATCACGGATCCCGTCACTGCCCGGTTTCCCGGTAATGTTGTCAAACTGATCAATGCCGAGTAGGACTTCCACAGCTGTAATATCGTCTTTATCAGTACCAAATACACCTATCGGCAACACTTCTCTCTGATCCGGAAAAGAGGCCGGATCAAGGTACCAGGCAGAATTGGTGTCGTTCAGGATTTCGTCAATGACCGCCAACCTTTCGGGCTCTTCTTCTCTTGCGTTTCCACAACTTCCGGTCAGCCATAGCAGACCGGTAAGCAGGAACAGCAAGGCTGTCTTGCCGGGTTTCAACCTTTTATTTTTCGTAAGTGAATGTTCCATATTCATTCTTAATGGTTACCCTTCTTCCTTCAGATGTCTCAACCCTACCGATAATACGTGCATCCAGTCCGTAGGCAGCTGCCTTTCGGATCATAAGGGGAGCTGCTTCCCCGGGCACATACAATTCCATACGGTGTCCCATATTGAACACTGTGTACATTTCTTTCCACGCAGTTCCGCTGATTCTTTGGATTTCCCTGAAAAGCGGGGGAACGGGAAAAAGATCATCCTTAATAATATGTAGTCCGTCAATAAAATGGAGTATTTTGGTCTGTCCTCCTCCGGAACAATGGATCATACCGTGCACAGCACTGCGGTTAGTATCCAGAATATCTTTGATAACCGGTGCGTACGTACGGGTAGGGGACAAAACCAATTGTCCGTAGGTAAGACCTGTATCCGGCTCAATGTCAGTAAGTTTTTTAGTTCCGGAATAAATGTATTCAGAAGGAATGCCGTTGTCATAACTCTCAGGGAAAGCAGCCGCAACAGTTTTATTGAACACATCGTGCCGGGCACTGGTCAACCCGTTGCTGCCCATACCTCCGTTGTAACTGTCTTCGTAAGTGGTTTGTCCGGATGAAGCCAGTCCCACAATAACATCTCCAGGTTGTATCCGGCTGTTATCTATCACAAGATCCCTCCGAATCCGGGCACAAACAGTACTGTCTACTATAACGGTCCTTACCAGGTCTCCTACATCGGCCGTTTCACCGCCGGTCAGCTCCATTCGGATCCCCAGATCTGTCATACGCCCGCAAAACTGCCGGCTCCCCTGTATCAAAGCCTTGATCACCTCGGCTGGGATAAGCCTTTTGTTACGGCCGATGGTAGAGCTTAAAAGAATGTCCGAGGTCACGCCCACGCACAACAGATCATCCAGGTTCATTACAATGGCATCCTGGGCTATTCCTTCCCAAACGTCCAAATCTCCTGTTTCTTTCCAATAGCAATAGGCCAGGGAAGATTTGGTCCCTGCTCCGTCGGCATGCATGACCAGGCAATAACTGGGATCTCCGGTAAGGATATCGGGTATTATTTTGCAGAAAGCCCCCGGAAACAAGCCCCTCCCGGTTCCTTCCAGGGCACTGTGTACCTCGTTTTTAGACGAGGACACGCCCCGTTTGCTGTACTTC
>Ga0265294_10002567_pt1 | contig 23800 bp, 20 predicted proteins | sample MunlanPumphouse3_FD_192504 | JGI IMG/M metagenome (GOLD analysis project Ga0265294, IMG submission 192504) | Groundwater microbial communities from a municipal landfill in Southern Ontario, Canada - Pumphouse #3 | ecosystem: Environmental > Aquatic > Deep subsurface > Groundwater | place... | reverse complement strand
GAGAAAGTGTATGAAAAAATAAGAAATTTAAAATACCGTTATATGGATGGAAATTCGTTATTTCCACAAGAAGTAGATAGTTATCATCCATTTATCATAAGAGAAGCACTCAACAACTGTATAGCTCATCAAGACTATACAATGGGTGGAAAAATAAATGTAGTGGAGTTTGAAGATAGAAAATTGGTATTTTCAAACAAAGGTTCGTTTATTCCAAGGAGTATAGAAAATGTTTTGAAAACAGATGCACCAGAAGAAAAATATAGAAATAAGTTTTTGGCTCAAGCGATGATAAATCTAAATCTAATAGACACAATCGGCAGTGGAATTATGAAAATGTTTATGATCCAAAGTAAAAAATATTTTCCACTTCCTGAATATGAACTAAACGATGAAACAGTAAAAGTAACCATAGAAGGAAAAATACTTGATGCTAATTATGCATTGAAGCTAGCATCAATGCCAGAGCTTACACTCGAAGAGATAGTTTTGCTTGATAAAGTTCAAAAAGGACATAATTTAGATATAAATGAAGCAAAAATATTAAAATCTAAAAATCTTATAGAGGGGAAAAGACCAAATCTACATATATCATCTGATGTGGCAAAACATACAAATCAAGAGGATGAGTATATGAAACTTAGAGGTTTTGATGATGAGTATTATCAAGCGATGATTATTAAGTACTTAGAAAAATTTGAAAAAGCAAAAAAAGTAGATTTTGAGAAATTACTTTTAGACAAACTACCAGACAGTTTAGATGATAAACAAAAGAAAAATAGGATCAAAAATTTATTGCAAAAACTAAGAATTAGCGGTTTCATCGAAACTATTGGGTATGAATGGGTATTGTCTAAGTTAAAAAAAGCTTAGACAGTTTTAGACGGTTTTTAGACGGTTTTTAGACAATTTAAAGATAACTTAAAAGGAAGATGATGAGCAGTTGGATAAGAGAAGCAACCTATGTTGAGAACAAGTTTTTAGAGCAGTTAAAAGCTTTAGGATGGACAACTTTAACAATATTGGACAATGACAACAAGCATCGTACACAAAAAGCTCTTTTTGGAAGAGAGAGTTTTAAAGATGTTATTTTAAAAGATGTGTTGAGCAAATCTTTAAAAAAAATAAATGGAGTTTGGCTTACAAGCGAACAAATAAAAGAAGTTATATCAACTTTGGTAAATATAAATCACTCATCACTCTTTGAAAATAATCTTGCCTCTACTGAATTGCTCATCGAAAATACCTCTGTAGATATAAACCAAACTACAGGTACAAAATCTCCAACTGTAAAATATATTGATTTTGAAGATATGTCAAATAATGAATTTTTAGCAGTTTCACAATTTATGGTTGATGGTGCCGAAACTATTATTCCTGATATTACACTCTTTGTAAATGGTATTCCTTTAGTGGTAATTGAATGTAAAGCTCCAGATATTACTGATCCTGTTGTAGAAGGGGTAAATCAACTTAAAAGATATATGAATACAAGAGGTACACAACAAAGTGAAGGTGCTTCAAAACTTTTTAATACCAATGCTTTTGTAGTAGTAAGTTGTAGAACTGTGGCAAAAAGCGGAACTATAAGCTCAAACTTAGAACACTATTTAAGCTGGAAAGACCCCTATCCAAAAGAATTAAGTGAATTTGGAAACGATGAACAAGATATTTTAGCAGCAGGGATGTTAGATCCTACAAACTTGCTTGAGATTATGAGAGATTTTATAGTAGTCATGGGAAGTGGCCGTAAAAGAGTAAAAATAGTTTGTAGATACCAACAATACAGAGCAGTTAAAAAAACCATAAAAAGAATTCTTGAAGCTAAAAATTTCGAAGAAAGAAATGGAGTAATTTGGCATACGCAAGGAAGTGGAAAATCGCTTACTATGGTATTTTTAGTTAAGTATTCAAGAAGTATAAAAGAGCTGCAAGAGTATAAAATACTTTTTATTGTAGATAGAACGGATTTACAAGAACAACTAGAAGAAACGGCTACACTAATAGGAGAAAAAATACTAATTGCTAGTAATGCAAATGATCTAAAGAAAAAACTTTCAAACGATGTAAGCAATGTTAATATGACTATGATGCAAAAATTTAATGACGGTTCTTTTGAAAAAGCCAATGAAGAGTTTGATACTTCAAAAGTAATTGTTCTTATAGATGAAGCACACCGTACGCAATACTCAAAGTTTGGATCAGCTCTTAGACTAGCTTTGCCTGATGCTGTTAAAATTGCATTTACAGGAACACCCGTTGAAAAAACCATTGGTTCATTTGGTAGCTATATTGATACATATAAAATTCGTGAAGCTGTAGAAGATGGTGCAACGGTACCTATTATATACGAGGGAATGACTTCAAAGGATACGCTAAGCAATAAAAGTGAGTTTGATACTAAATTTGAAGATTTATTTGCAGATTTGAGCGAAGAAGAACAAGAGGCAATAAAAAGAAAATATGGCACAAAAGGAGATATTTTTGAAGCTCCAAAAAGAATAGAAGCTATTGCTAAAAATATGGTAGAACATTATATCAAAAATATTTTACCAAATGGTTATAAAGCACAAGTAGTAAGTTCTTCTAGAAAAGCAGCAATCTTATACAGTAAAGCAATCAACAAAGCTTTAAATGAATATGCCAATACCCTAGAAGAGAATAACCCCAATAAAATACTTATGGGAAAACTATCAGCAACTGTGATTTTTTCTTCACGACATAATGATAAAAAAGATGATTTTCCAAAAGAGTTTACAACAAAAACTCACAAAGATAATTCAATAGCAAGTTTTAAAAAACCTTTATACACTACTTCACCACTAGAAGCTTTGGACGATGAAGATATTTATGATAGTAATAAAACTTCACAACTTGCTTTTTTAGTGGTAAATAGTATGCTTTTAACAGGATTTGATGCCCCTATTGAACAAGTAATGTATCTGGATAAAAAGCTTACCGCTCATAATTTGCTTCAAGCAATAGCAAGAGTAAATAGAACCTATGAAGGAAAAACAAGAGGTTTAATAGTAGATTACTTTGGAGTAGGAGCACACTTAAAAGAAGCCTTAGCAAACTATGCAGATGCTGATGTAGAAGATGTAATGCAAGATTTTAGTAATGAAGTTGATAAATTAGAACTCTCTCACAGAAAAGTTATGCAATTTTTTAGTCAAAATGAAATTGAAGAAATAAACGAAGAGACATTAGAAGATGCAGTTGTACTATTGGCAGATGAAAAATTAAGAGCAGAGTTTAAAATGCATTTTAAAGAGTTCACTAAACTTATTGACTTCATTTTGCCTCATCCAATCAAAAAATACTTTTTAGATGATGTAAAAGTATTAGGACTTATTAGAAATGAGGCTCAAAGACGATATAGAGATCAAGAACTTTTAATAGAAGGAATTGGAGAAAAAGTAAAAAGCCTTATTAATGAATATCTAGTAAGTGAAGGGATTGAAACAAAAGTTAGACCCATATCAATATTTGATGATGAGTTTGAAAATGCTCTAAAAGACAGACCCAATAAAGCAGTAGCTTCTGAAATGGAACACGCTTTAAGATATACCATAAGAATAAATTTGGATAAAGACCCTATTTATTATAAATCACTAGCTGAAAAGCTTGAAAAAATAATGGCTGACCATAGAGGTGAATGGGATAAACTAGTAGAAAATCTTTCAAAGTTTAAAGAAAATTTACAAGGTGGAAGAGAAATTTTAGAGGTATTTTCAAATATTGGTTGTAATGTTTGTATGGCGTATTATGATATGTTTTTGAGTTTTTACGATGTTGAAATTAACGAAAAACAAAAAGATACTATTATTGAGCTTGTTATTAACTCTCTTGGTGTAACAATTCAAGAGACTAAACGAGTTGACTTTTGGGGGAGTACAGGAGAAAATAGTAGAAATAGACTTCAAAATTATCTTGTTGGACTTATAGCTTCTACAAAAGAAGTAACTTTAATTAAAAATATTCCTGCTGTTAAAGAGCAATTTCTTAACTTAACAAAAGAGAATCAAAAAGCATTACAAGGGTTAAAACTTGATAATTAATTATGAATTGATTCGTTCAAATCGTAAAAGTATAGGTATAACCGTTGAGCGAGATGGGCAAGTTATTGTAAATGCTCCATTTGATTTAAAAGAAGAAGAAATAGATAAACAAATACATAAAAGACGAATATGGATTTGGGAAAAGTTAGCTATTAAAAATTCTATCATAGAAAATATCACTCAAAAACAATTTATTTCAGGAGAAAGTTTTAGTTACCTTGGTCGAAGCTATAGGCTTCAAATGGTTGATGATAATTGTGATTTAAAACTCAAAAATGGTTGGTTTATTTTAGGAAAGAAAAAGCAATTAAAAGCAAAAGAGATTTTTAAAGCTTGGTATGGTGAACATTTAAAAACTAAGCTGAATGAACGCTTGCAAATAATGTGTCAAGCTGTAAATATAACAAAGCCTGATTTTAAAATAATGGAATTAGGATTTCGTTGGGGTTCTTGCACAAAAGAAGGACTTTTAAATTTCAATTGGAAAATTGCTATGGCTCCCATTGGAGTAATTGACTATATTATTGTACACGAATTGGTCCATCTAAAAATTCATACGCACAATGAAAAATTTTGGAAAGAAGTATCTAGGATGTTGCCAAACTATTTAGAAAAAAAAGAGTGGCTAAAAAACAATGGTCATCTGCTGGATTTATAAAAATTAAACACGCTCAATTTTCTAACATTATTTTTTTATCATCACCCAAATAATGCTCCGTAATACTCGCCCTAAAATGCTTCATTTCCCACGATACGCCTTGTAGTGCTTGTTCATAAGTATAGCCATGTTTTTGATACTCCCTTACCCTATTTTGAGCGAAGGTCCATCTAAATCCATGAGAACCTTGATATGAAATGTTAAGCTGTAAACAACTATTTTTAATATCATTTAAATATGCTTGATAGTTGATTTTAAAAGTAGTGGTATCATTTTGAGTAAAAAAGTCTTCTAACATTTCATAGGTTTGTAAAGAGACTAACACATCCCCTACTTTTCCACCTTTTTCTTTGGTTTCAATAACACCTACTTCATTTTTTGTAATGGAATCAATTTCTACACCTTTGAGTTGATGTTGTTTAATAAGTGTAACTCCTTCACTTCTTGCACCTCCTTGAAATTGTATAGTTGCAGCGATTTTATGGTTTGGGTTTTCAAGATATTCAATTATAAGTGAAGCATTATTATAAACTCTATTGTGGTAATTATTAGCAACAAGCTTTAAATCTCTGGCTTGATTTAAAATATCTTGTCTTATTTTAAAATCATAAGTTATGGGATTATCATATTTTTGTTTTGAGTAGCGGTTAAGAGCGAGTTCCAATTTGCCAAGGGCTGCTGTGATTTTTTCTAAGTATTGCTTTGAAGGATAATATTCTATTTTATATTCAATGTAAGATTTGATATGGTCTTGTGTGATCAGTTCAGAGTTTTTTAGGTTAAAATGTTCTTTTAAGTAGTTAAAAAAATTGTTCCAAACTGTGCGGTAAGTATCCATTGTATTATATGAAGCAATACATAAATAATGTTCATGTTTAGGATTTACTCTATTGATTTTTTTAGCACCTTCTTTGAAGATGATTTGTGTTAATTGTGCTGTTTGAAAATAGACACTTCCTCTGATGTTCTATCCTTTTAATGAATTTATTTTAAATTTTCCTGTCTCTAATACAGGTATGTGTTGAGTCATTCTGCTTTTTATTTCTCTTTGTAAAGCTTCAAACAAATATCAAAATTTATAGTTTCTTGAAAACTTTAGTAGATTACAAAGGGCTACTTTCCTTACCTCGTTGGGCTTCACTGTTTTTAAAATAGTGATAATTTCAAAGATACAGGTAAACTTATCCATTATACTTTTAGCGTTCAAGATTGCTAAAAAAAACTCAAGCTTTAGGTCATTGTGCTTATTCAATGCTTGTAAAAATACAAGTAAGTAAAAGTTAATTCTATCAGGTATTTTGCAAACTAAAACCACATTTACATAATTTTTTGAAGTGCGTTACAAAATATTCACCGTTTCCTTTTTTTTGGCTAATTGTTACCATATTCGATGAAATAGAGTGGCTCAGTAGTTTGAGTTTACAGATTCTAAATGTTGAGTTTACAGGAGAATTTACAAGGAGTTTACAGGAGAGTTTACATATTTTAAGTATGAGTATAGTGTGTTTTTTTGGATTTTTAAAAATTAGAATATAAAAATGCTAGTGAGAAATTTGAATTTAATTATTTCTCAATATACTTTGAGGAAAAACTTTTTGTTTTGAATACCGTTATAATGTTAACCCCTATTCAAACTATCAATCAAAGTACTTCTTTTTACTCCAAAGGTTCTACAAGCTGCTGCTTTACTCATACCATTAGATATAGCTTCTTTTATAACAAGAAGTTTTTCATCACCAATGGCTCTGGGTCTTCCACCTGTTACTCCTCTTTTTTTAGCAGCTTCAAGTCCTGCTTTTACTCTTTCTTGAATTAGACTTCTTTCAAATTGTGCTAATGCTCCAAATATATGAAAAAAGAGTTCACCCGATGCAGTTGTTGTATCCATTCCTTCAGTTATAGAAATAAAAGAGATACTCTTTTCTTTTAAACTGGTAATGACATTTATAAGATGAGCTAAACTTCTTCCAAGTCTGTCTAATTTCCAAACAACTAAAGTGTCACTTTCTTGTAGAAATTCAATAGCTTTATCAAGACCAACTCTTTTATCTTTTGAACCTGAAGTTTTATCTTCAAAAATATTTCTAGCATCAACACCAAATTTTAAAAGTGCATCTTTTTGTAAATTTAAGTTTTGATCATCAGTTGAAACTCTAACATATCCAATTAACATACGAAAACCCCCTTTTATATAGTTTCCGTATTGTATCATAATCCGATAGTGTTTTTCGTATATTATTTGGCTATTTTTTTGATAATTTTGAATATTTTTTTGGAAGTGTCGGAAAACATCTGTTTTCTGTATAGACTGAACTATATAAGTTTTGAATAAGTGTATGTTTTCTAAAATACCTTTATTTTAGTTAATCTTATTTTTATGAATTTAAGTTACCACTCCATACTGTTCGTTTTACAGAAAAAATATTAAATTAATTTTTTATACAAAACTATCCATTTTTACAACTAGCTTATTCTCCAAAAAAAGTTCTTTTTCTGGTTTTCAATCAGGTACAGCTTTCTGAAATGAAACTATCTTTCAGTACTATGAGTTGGTCTAGCCGAAATAACTTTTTTTCCTTCCTTAGATATGATATTGAGAAACGATCTCTTTTAATTCATATAAATCTAAGTTTCTCATTTTGCAAAAATGTAATAACGATATAAACTGGTCTAAATCTTTCATCTTAATATTATTTGCATTACAATAGTGGCCGAGTCCCAAAGCTTCTTGTTGTTCTTGTGCTGTATTATCTATTGCTTTTTTATAATTTAATACATAATCAACAAGTTTAGGATGTACCTTATACTTTACTTCAGCAGGTTCATAAGGAGTAGAAATAGTACCTTGGGGAGTCTCATAAATAGGTCCCCCATTATCATAATCATGTTTTTTATTTATTTTAATTCTAAAAGAGTTTATAACTTTCTTTAAACTATAAAATGAAACCCCACGTATTAATGCATTTTTAATTTTTTCTATTTTTTTACATTCAAAGCTTTCAAAGCTTTCAAAGCTTTCAAAGCTTTCAAATAAAAAACCTTCTCTTTTTATTTTTAACCAAATATGCTTATCATATTTCTTTTCCTCTTCATAAACATTATAAAAGTCGTTCTCAAGTTCAAAAAACTCCTCATAGTTTTTACGAGCATACTCTTTTAAAGAAGTTAGATCATCTTCTTTTAATTCAATTTCATTAAATTCATAAGACTTAGAGAAAAGTAGATTGATTTTTTCCAAATACAATAAGCTATCATCTTTATAAGATGGTAATGAACAATTACAGTTCATTAATTTCTTTAACTCCAATTCGTGCTCATATGGCTTTGTTTTTGAATAATGGTAATATATAATCTCTTGTTTACAAAAAGGACAATATAAATGAAGTTTTATAGGGTATTTTTGCTTGGCTATGATTTCTTTTAAATATGGATATTTATATTTTGATACATTTCGAGCTGATCTATAATTTGAGAATACATTAATGTTCACAATAAGCTCAAGTACTTCAATGTGTAAACCATTTTTTAAAAACTCTTCAACTATACCTAGACTACTAAAGATATCACCTGACACAAATGGTTTTATATCATCAGAAATTTCATACTCTAAAAGGTTTTTTTCTAAATTTATAACATGTTCATGTCTTATATTATCAAAATGGTAACGAAACTTATTAATTAAAGAGTTAACCTCACATAAAGCTACATTATATTCTTTTACTAATCCTATAGATTCCTTATTAAAAGACTCTATACTTAATAATGAATAAGCCTTATTCATTATGTCATTATAAGCATCATTATACCTTTGCATTAAACTATAAATATCCATAGTAATCCTTTTTTAAATTATCAAATTTCTAGTTTCTTTTCTAATTAGTTATATATGTCCTATTTTGTGTAGCCAGATTTCCTTTTTTCAGTTTCTCTAAAATCTTCACCATCGCCAAAGTATCCAACTTGCAATACTCAAGAAGTGAATTTCTCATCTTTTGTTTTTCTACATCTTCTAACTTTCCCATATTCGCAAAAGCATTCATGGCTTGGCTTCCATTTTGTACCCCATCAAGTTCTTTATAGGCTTTTTCAAACTCTGGTACGAGTGCTGGGAGTATGTACTTTATGGAGTAGCTTCCTTGCATACTTGGTGTTACATACCACTTTTTTTGAAAAGGAGTCATGAGGTCTTTTATGTTTTCATTTATGGATAAAAGATGTACTTCAAGATTTGGTAATGCATTTGCTAATCTTTTAATAACTCCTTTTTCAAAGCTCATATTATAAGCCAATACCATAACATTACTTGGAATATCTGCACAAAGTCTTAAAGCTAATTCTTCTGTGCTATCAACGCCATCTTGTGCCAAATACTCTTTATGTTCCAATCTCCCATCTTCATATTCTATATGAAGCGAATATTGAAAAGGGATTTGTTCAAAGGGTTTGAGTCCTTTATACTTAGGAATGGCTTGTTGGTAGGTTTCAAAGTCTAAGTGATAGATTGGATAATTCAGCGTTTGCAAAAACTCTTGTATATTTTTTGTATCGACATAGTTTGTTTTAGATTTGTAGTTTTCTACTGCTTGTTTTTGGTTTGCAGTCATATCAAAATCTTCTGGAATATCATCTATATTTATAATACCTTGATTGTAAAGTTCAATTTGTTTTTTACTTCCAAGATTAAAAATATTAAATATAGAATAATCAGGTATTTGTCTTTGAACTTTCCAACAGTACTCTTTTGCATCACATTCATAAGGGTTATGACAGTGTTTACCTATATCTATGTTTGGTTCATTTTCTCTGTCTTCTAAATATGTTTCAAACTCTTTTAATTTATTTGGAATATTTGACTGCATTGTTTTAACTTCATTTGTGACATCAACTATTTTAAATAGCTTATGGATATCTAGCTCATCACCTCTTACATACTCGTTGTTTATATGTACCACATGGGCACTTTTTATTTTATAGCCCAGATTCTTAAGAACATAATACTGAATAGATACATCATGAAGATATATATCTTTTACTTCTGTTGAACTTTTGACTTCAAAAATAGATACTTCACCATTAGAAATAGTTAAAATATCTACCATAACTAAAATACCTGAAAAGTTAAAAGTAGCTTCATAGACAGTTGAAATTCCCTCATCAAGCCACTTTTTTGTAGTAGTTATCATCTTATCATATGCCCTCGTAAAAGGTATTTCTTTACCATCAGGGAAAAGTTGGCAAGCTAAGTCTCCTACTATATTTCCAGTATCAAATATAGCTTGAGCTTGTTCATCTGGTGGTGTTAAAACACTTGGCTTATACTTTTTAAGCCAAAGAGCTTTGGGGCATTGGATGCCTTTTGTGTAGAGGGATTTAGATAGGTTCATTTTACTTATACCCAATCTTCAACTTTTTTATTATTAACTAACCATTTTAGTAAAGTATTTTGTCTTGTTTTAATATCTTCAAGCTTCCATTCTCTTCTATTAGGACTATATACTTTTTTTGTTTCTTCAAATATATCAATTGATTCATTAGAATTATATTTAGCATTTTTATTTACAAATGAACTATTACTCAAAGATGAGTTTTTAGATCGATTCAATAAAACTAAATTACCAATTTTGTTTCTATGCTTATCCAAATCAATCTCATTCTCATAATCCCAATCTTTTATATCTTTTGGTTTTTGAGGGTAAACATGCTCTATTGTTAATTTCTGGAAACTACCGATTTGAACATCGTCATTACTTCTAGAAATATACTCTATTTTTAGCAAGATATATTTAGATACACGCTTTCTATATATGTTTTGTTTTATGGCATGTTCTAATTCTTCTAAATCAATATCATATAGAACACTTTCTTTATTTAAAAGTAATTCCTCAGGTGATTTTGATTTATCTATTTCAGATAGTAATAATGAAATATCTTTGATTTTTGTTGTAATATCATATCCGATAATATTATCCGTAGATACCATATAGTCAAATGCCTCAATAAATTCATCAAATTTAACGTTTCCAAATTTATAATAATAACTCATTACTGCACTAATCCAATCATTGTGTGGTAAATAATGCATGATTGTTAAAAGATTTTTAGTTTTATTTGAAATCTTATTATCATTTAATTTAATTACTTTTTCATATATTTCTTTATATTTATCTAACTTATCTATAAAAGTTATACCTTTTATATTTAGATTTTTCTCAAAATAATTTTTATATTCACTATATAAATTTAACTTTGCTTTTTCTTTTACAAGAATTAATCTAACAATTGACAAATAACGATCCAAATCTCCATCAAAGTAATTTTCAATATCTTCCCATTTTAAAGAATACTCAATTTTGGAATCATTTTCAATAGCTCCAATATTATCAGCTTTAATTAAATCTGCATTTTGAAGTTGAATACCTCTATTATTTAAAACACTAAAAATTCTAAAAGCATTTTCTAACTCTTCTGTTGTGATAGTAATAATTTTCACTTGTTCTACCAAATAATCATAATATTCAACAATATTGATATCTTTTTTTGAAAAATAGTTTTGTATTTCATTCAAGTTATTAATGATATTTTCAATTGAAATATTTGACTTTATTTTAAAATCATTAAAAGATTCAATTTCATTTATATCATTATGTGTTGCTAATTTATCAAATAAATCTTTTACATCTTTTCTAATTTCATAGTTAAATTTATTTTTCTCTTTTAATTTTTTTGCTTTATTTTCTTTTTGATGTAATAATTCATCTAGCGCATCATAATAACTTGTATCTTCATGTTTAAGGAACAAATTTCTCATCACATGAAAAATCAAATATAAAGTTGTAAGTCTCTGTTGACCATCTAATACTTCTAAACTATCTTCTACTCTTTGACATACTAGTGAACCTAAAAAGTATTCATTTTCACCACTATTTTCAGCACTAGCTTCAAAAATATCTTGTAGTAACTCTTTTGTATTTTCTTCATTCCAAACGTATTGTCTTTGATATGATGGTATTGTAAAATTGTTTTCACTAAACAATTTCATTAAACTATTATTTTCTACATCTATTTCTTTTTTCAAAATCAATTCCTATTTTAATCTTTTTTCATATTTAGTTCTTACATTTTTATTAATATAACTATTAAGTCCATCTCCATTTTGTGCTAAAACTTTCATTTTTTCAATATGTATTTGTCCTGCACTTGCATTAGAATATAAATACAGAGAGCCACCTTTAAACTCAACAATAATTCTATCATCACTTATTTCAAATCCTAAAACACCTGAATCACCATTTATGTCTTTATATTTTATCATTTAATACCCTTTCTTTTTTTAGTTTATAATTTCATTAATTTTCTCAAAAACATCTTTTATAGGTTGGATACTTTCAATATCTTCTTTTGATAGTTTTCTTGCTAATTCTAATGATATTTCAGGTTTACCTATACTACGCCGGCATTCTCTACTCAACATTTTTTTAATTTCTTCAGAAAATTTATCTGCACTTCTATGTTGTGTAAAATCATTTTCTGTCCATTCTGAACTACCATGTTTTGCAAACTTATCATTACATAAATGTTTATATGTTAAATCACAAAAAACATCTTCAAACTCTTTAATACCAATAAAGAAGCAATTATTATTTAGAAAAGCTACATCAAATCCAATATTTTCTAACTTTTCTTTTGTAACTCTTGAATTTGAAGTAGTATATTGCGTATCAGAATCTAAAAACAATACAGTTGAGTTTTTTTTATTTGATTTTAAAAATTTAAGTGCATTTGACCATTGTCCATTTGTCTGTAAATTAATTAATACTACACCATCTTCGACTAAACTTCTATCATAACAAGTTTTATACATTACTGGTAAAGCATTTTCTTCACCTTCTCCCTCAACTAGCAAAAAACATTTTTCATAAAATATATTTGTATTTTTTAAGCCACTAATTTGAGATACATCATTTAAAAATTCTAATATTTCTTCATCAGAATCTGTATTTAAATAAACAATTTTTGATTTATCATTTTCTCTAATTACATGATTAATTGTTCTTGCTGGTGCCCTATCAATCATCGTTAAAGAATGAGTACAAATAATTGATTGTATATTCGATTCAGAATCTTCTGCTAATCTCTGGATTATATAAAACATCTCTCTTTGTGCATTATAATGAAGGTATGCATCTGGTTCATCATAACCTCGAATAATACTTCGATGATGAGAAGATGATAAACTTATTTCTGAATCCCATTCTAGTATTGATAAAAATATCTTCTTTTTAGAGCCTTCACCTAATTGTTCAATTGTTCTACTTTCATTTGCAGAATTTCTGATAATTAATCCTGAAAAATTTAATCCTTTTGTAAAATCAATATCATAATCACCACTTAAACTTTCTATATCAGGTTTATATTTTTTAATATGTCTTAAAAGTTGTGTTTCCAATTTTTGATTTAAAGAACTTTCTATATTATTTTTTAGATTCTTAAAGCGCTGTCTAAGTTTAATATTTCCCTGTCTGTCTGTTACATAAAATGATTCTCTATAAACCAAATCAAGCGTTTTTCTTATTGAGGAGGTTGGATTACCATAATCGCTTGATGAATACCTCTGAAAAATTGGTAAATAGCTATTTATTTGATTCCACCGAATTTCAATATAATCAGTTGTTTTAATTGGATTATTTTGTAAAATAAAATTTTCAATTGATTCTCTTCTTAATTCTTGATTTGTTTGAGCTTCTAAGTGAAGTTTTTCTAATAAATATTTTAAATCATTTGCATTCATAGAAGTATATATATTTAAATCATTATCTTCAAATTTTTCTCCTAAAATTTCTATTGTAGATACTATTTCAGTAAAAAAAGTTTTTCTTATTTTAATTTTACTTCCAATAATCAAATATTCTAATTCAGTAATTATTGGATCTACTTTAAACTCCGCTTCCAATACTATTTGATTATTACCTATTCTAAAATCATCTATTTTTGGATGAGAATTATTTAAAAGTAATTCTAAAGCATCATAAACTGTCGATTTACCAGCATCATTTTCACCAATAAAAACTGTTAAATTATGAAAAGGAATTATTCCAGAATCTTCATAGCATTTAAAGTTTATGATTTTTAGATTTTCTAATTTTAAACTCATTATTGCCTACTTAAAGTCTTGCATAAATGCTAGTCATTATTGAATCATTTGGGTTATATCCATCTCTTGTTCCAACAAAGCTTATTTCTTTTATCTGTAAATTTTGAATTTTGTCTACAGTAAACAATTTCCAACCTATTGTCTCAGAATCAGTGCTATTCCCGCCAACTTGATATGCACGCAATGACCCCTTTCCTGTTTTAGTGACTCCATAAGTATGTGGTTCTACAATTCTCAAATCATCTTTATAATAAAATTCCAACACTTTTCTACTCTCAATTGCTTGTTTAATTTTTGTATTCATCTTTTCTCCTTAATTATTTAAACTCAACAAACTCGTCCCATCACCCCTAGGAACAACCCTAATCTGCAATGGAATTCGCTCTTTTAGTGCTTCCACATGGGAAATCACACCTACCATTTTTCCTGAACTTTGTAACTGATTTAGGGCATTGAGTGCCAACTCTAGGCTATCGCTATCTAGTGTTCCAAACCCTTCATCTAAGAAAAGTGAATCTATACTTATCTTTTGGCTTGCTAAGCTTGATAACCCTAAAGCCAAAGACAAACTCACAATGAAGCTCTCTCCACCTGAGAGTGTATTTACTCCTCTTACAACATCACCTTGGAAACCGTCAACTATTTCAATTTCAAGTTGTTTATTTGAATCTAAACTTCTTTGCAGTTCATATCTTGGGCTTAAGATATTTAGGTGCTTATTCGCTAAGTATATAAGTTGGTCAAGGGTGATTCCTTGGGCAAATTTGGCAAACTTATCTCCTGAAGCTGAACCTATCATGTCGTTTAGTTTTACCCATACTTTAAAGGCTTCTTTTTTCTTCTGAAGCTCTTTAATTTTATCTTCATGTTTTTTGATATTTTGTGCGTTTATTTCTAACTCTTTTTCAATACTTCCTATGCTTTTTTGAAGTTCATCAATGGTTGTTTGCAACTCTTTTAGCTCTTCATTGACCTTGATAAGTTCTCTGTTGGAGAGTTTCAACTCTTTTTGCTCTTGCAGTTTTTTGGTGGTATCATTTTTTAAAGTCAGTGTTTGAGCATATCTTTCTTCTATATTTTTACAAAAGAGAACCAACTGTTCAAACGGCTCTTTTTCTAGGTGTGCTTTTTCAAACTCTTCACAAGAGGTAAAACCATACTCTTCGAGTGCTTTTTCAAATTGTGTTTGTAAAGTTTGCAAAGTTTGCATATCTTGAGTTTGTTTTTGTGTTAGTTGTTCGGTTTGTTTGCTTATAGATTCATCTTTTGATTTTAAACTGGTGAGTTCATTTTGCAAATTATTATATCTGTCAACAACACTGTCCATTGTTTTTTGTATCATTTGTTCAAATGCATTTAAATCTTGAATATCTAAAATGCTTTTATTTTTTGCTTGAAGTGTAAGTATCTCATTGTTAAGGTTTTTTTGCTCCTGTTTTAACTCTTCAATTAATTTAATACACACTTGTATTTGTTGCTCTTTTTGTTCTTGTTTGTTTACTGTTGTTTGCAGATTCTCTTTTTGAATTTGCACTTTTTCTTTTTGCTCTCGCAAATACACATACTCTTTTAGTTCTTGCTCACATTTTAGATTTTGTTCTTGTAAAATCAGCTTTGAGTCATCTTTGATAGTAAAACCACTTGTTTTAAAAAACTCTTTTATTAAGTTTTGAGCACTTTGTTCTTTTTCTACTTCTTCTTTTGAACTTTCCAATTTTGTACTTAGTTTTGCAAGATTGATTTGATCATTGTTTAAGGCTTTGATTTCATTTTCCAAGTAGTGTTCTTGTTCTTCTATTTTTGCGGTGGTTTTATCGATATCAACACTTAAAGAGTGTTTGATATACGGATGCTCTTTTGAACCACATAAAAAGCACTCTTGTCCATCTTGTAGCTTCACTCTATCTTGCTTATAGTTTTTAATTAAAAGTTCTTTTTCTCGTGTTTGTTTTAAATAAAGTAGCGTTTCTTGTATTTGAGATATAAGTTTTATTTTTTCATTATTAAGTTTTGTCTGCATTTCAATTTGTGTGGTTATTTCACTTATTTTAGTATGCTCTTGTTGTATTTGTGTTTGTAGGTTTTCATAATCAAGCACCGCTTTTAAAAGCTGTTCACTCTCTTTTAATTTTGCTCTTGTTTGATTCTCTTTAACCTTGAGTTCTTTTGTTTGTTCTTCTAAAGGTATATACTCACTTAAAAGTTTTTCAAGTTCTTGCTTAGAAGTCTTAATTGCATTAGAAAAGTTTTGATGATGGCTCTGTAATTGCGTTTCATCGTTTAAAAGTATCTCAATATTTAGTTCAAAAAGTTTTGACAACACTTCTTTTTGTTGCAATTTTTTTTTATCTTTTTCAATAAAAGATGCCTCATAACTTTTTATTTGCGTTTGAAGAATGCTTATCTCTTTGAGTTTATTGGTATTAAGTTTATAAGAAATTTTCTCTTTTTCAAACTGCTCTTTTACAGTGTTAAACTCAGCACTTTTTAATTGGTTTTGCTTTTTTAACTCTTCATGCTCTTTTATAAGTGTTTCTAATTTTTCTTTGTCTTGGGTGATTGTTTTTGTTGTTTGGTTTTTCTCTTGATGAATGGGTTGTATTCTTAAAGCTTTATTGGCAAGTTCAAGTTTTAGGAACTCCTCATTTTTCTGCTCTTTTTCTTGTGCAATTTGTGCAAACTCTTGAGTATATTTTATGTTATCTTGTTCTAATTTTTGCAAGTTTTCAAGCCATGAAGATATTTTTAGAAGTTCTAACTCTTGTTTATCTTTTTCAAGCTTTTGCTTTTTTGATTCGTTTAAAGCTTTCGTTTTTACTTCTACAACTTCTTTTTCGAGTAATTCTATACTTCCTAAAGAGTTTTCATCGAGTTCTATGGCTTTTTTGTGGGTTGAGCAAGTTTCAAAGATCTCTTGTGAGATTTGCTTATAGATTTGTGTTCCTGTAATCTTTTCAAGCAGCGTTGACCTGTCATTTACATCAGATTTAAGAAAAGCATCAAAGCCTCCTTGAGCTAACATCATTGACCTAGAGAACCTATCAAAATCAAGACCTGATAGCTCTTCAACTACTTTTGGGACTTTTGACAAATATGACTCTAATACTTTGCTTGACTTTACATCTACAATTTCCATCTTTGCTTGCTGAAATTTACCATCAGCACTTTTTCTAGCTCTATTTACACCCCATGAACTTCTGTAAATTTTTCCTTTAATTTCAAACTCTACTTCACAAAAAGATTCTCCCGTATTCCTACTCATAAGCTCATTTGGATTTGAAAGTCTTGCTGTTCTTCCATATAAAGCACAAGTAATAATGTCTAAAACTGTGCTTTTCCCTGAACCCGTTGGTCCAGTAATAGCAAATAATGATTCATCTTTTAAGAATGCCTCAAAGTCTATTTCAAACTCACCTTTTAGTGAGTTAATATTAAGTGATTTAATTTTTAGTATTTTCATAGGCTTTGTACCTTTGAAACGATTTGTTTGAAACAAATCGTAAGCTCTTCTTGCAGCTGTTTATCTTCAAGTTCTTCTTGTTCTAATCTTTTTTGAAATACCTCATTAACAGATAACTCATCTAAGCTTATGGCTTTTAACTCTTTTGATTGCAATTGTTTTTCACTTTTATCTATTTTTACAGCTAATAAAAGAAGATTGAGTGTTGAAGCGAGTTCTCGTATCTCACTGTTAGCAGACATAGGGTTATCATCTTTTATATGAACTTCAATCCATGAATTTTTATCTTCTATTATTTTGAGTTGATTTTTTATTGTCTCATTGTTTCCTTTTAGCACAATAAGCTTTCTTGTAGGAGGAACTTCTAGTTCTTCAATTTCTGCTTTGTTTTCAGTAAAGGTTACAAGATTTACTTTTTGAGTATTTTTTGATTCACTAAAACTCAAAGGAATGGGAGAACCAGAATATCGAACATGATTCAAACCTACTGTTTGGTTAATATGCAAATGCCCTAAAGCTACATAATCAAAAAGAGTCCCTAAGTAATCTCCACCAATATCAAGCGTTCCTCCTATATAGATTTCTCTTTCACTTTCACTCGTACGGCTTCCTACTGTTGTAAGGTGTCCCATAGCAATAAGGGGAATATTTGCATTGGCTTTGAGTTCAAGTGCTTTTTTATGTGCTGTTTCATAAAAGGTTTTTATGCCATTGTTTGCAAGTTTCTCTTTTTGGCTTATTGTTTCACCTTCAAAAGATTGTCTAATAACGCTCTGTCTTAAAAAAGGAACGGCACAAACAATCGCTTTTAAATCTTTATTGTTATAGCAAGGAATAATAATATTTTCATCTTCATCACCACTTGTTATGACCTGTACATTAAGTACTTCTAAAAGTTGTTTTGGTGCTTTAAGAGTAGCTACAGAATCATGATTTCCAGCTGTTATAATGGTTGAAGTTAATGTTTTAATAGTTGATAATTGTTTTAAAAAGTTGTAATAAAGTTCAAGAGCATAATTAGGTGGTGTTCCTGTATCAAAAATATCTCCTGATACCAATAAAAGTTCTATTTGTTTTTCTTTTATGATTTTTAAAAGCCAAGATAAAAAAGCTTCATGCTCTTCAACTCTACTTTTCCCCATAAAATTTTGACCTAAATGCCAGTCCGATGTATGTATTATTTTCAAATATACCTCTTTTTAGAATTTAATAATATAATAGCAGAACAAAGTCACCTTTACATATGTATTTATGATAAATAACCTAAAGTGGTATATATTAATGTATTATTTAATTTTATTAAAAGATTGTTTGTCTGAAATAAGGTTACTTCTCATTAATCGTATTAAGAATTAATTGTAAGGCATTTTCTCTATTTGCTGTGTTTCATTGAAAATAATATCTTCAAAATTTCCTTTAATCTCTTCTAATTGCTTTTTTGTTGATACTTGCATTATTTCACTTTAAGCTATTTTTCTCTTTAAATAAGATATATATTTCTTCTTCTAATTCTAATATCTCCCCCTGCAATTATTACTTTCAACACTTCCATAAAGCCTTATTGTTTAGATATATTAGTACTTCTAAAATATTTTTTTTATTTTTGCAATATTTATATTCAAATTTGTATTTTCCAATGTATACTATATTTAAGAAATAATAAGGAATATAATTTTGATTCAAAAACTGATTAACTTTTGCAAAGATATTGGAGTTGCAATTTGCAACCGAACTCATTTTGATAAACTAGCAAGAAAGAAATTTGAAATAGTTATAGATAATGCAGAGCGCTATGATGGAGTTGGTTTAATAAATTTAGTAAAAATAATAGGAAAAGAAACACAAGGTTATTATATGAGCCAACCACTCTATTATATAGATAATAATGACGTAATGCGTCCGAATAGTATTCATGGTTTATTTTTTGATACTAATCATATTATTAGTGATGATGGTAAATCAATTGATAAGTATATTAAAAAGGTACACAATACTAGAGATATAGATTTTCAAAATGATTTAATCATACCTCTACCTAGAACGAATGAATCACTTAGTAATATTTTATTAAAAAAAGAAATATTTATTGATAAAAACTGGAGGGAAGCTAAAAATCATAGTATATCTTTTTGTTTACCTATGGGTATAGGTTGCAGTACACATGGACACCATTCTATAACGGCTGGAGTATTAGCTGCAAGAGGTACAATGAAAAATTATACTTGTTATGATTATTCTGAATTATTTGACTATATTTATACCGATGGTGTATATTTCTATAGAACTGAAAATAGCTCCATAATTGAGCGTGTACAAAATTTTGACATGGCATGTATCTTTGAAATTGGAAGAATAATGAAAGCGAACAATGTGAGTGCAATGTAATATCTATATTTTCTGTTTAATAATAAAATAGTTGATGATTATCTAATACATATAAAATGAAAATTACATTTAAACAAAGCTGAACATGCGATTACTGTAATGTACCACAAAATATTTCTGATGCTTTTTCTAAAGCTTCATCAAAAGGTATGGAATGTCCCCTAGAAAGTAGACAGTTTTATCTATTCAACTATCTCTTGCTTTTGGAGCAGTTTTATAATATAAAGCTTGTTCCAAAAGAGTTAGATTTTTGAACATATACCAAAAAGTACAGGTTGTGGGACTTATTGTTTTATCTAAGCATCTTCTAATTCTGAGTATGAATTTATGTTAGCTCTCCAATATGCAAAACTTAGTCCTGATAGAAGAAGAGAAGCTCTTATGAATTTAGGTTATAAATTATATGAAGGACTTTACTTTAAATTACATTAAAATTACTATAGTTGCATTTTTATGTAAGAATTACATTTTTTATGTTATTATAAGTTTATGAAAACAAAAGAAGAACTATTTAATTACATTCAAATCACTACAAACTGGAAAATAGTATCAAGAGAACTAAGTTTTGATGTTCCTTTATACATAAAAGTAGGATATGAACTATGGTCTGCAAAATTAGAAGAAGTAGATGTTTTACTTGTAAAAGTAAAACAGCAAAATTTGGATATTAGATTGCATCAAAATGTTGTAAAAAAACTTGAAGAACTTTCTTCTTCTAAAATTATATTAGTTTTTGAAAAACTGCACTCAAGAAGTTCTGATAGTTTTATAAAAAAGAACATATCGTTTATTGTAAAAGATAAACAAATTTATATGCCATTTGCATTATTACAGGTACAAACGAATAGTCAAACACGCATACCAGATAAAAACACTAATTTAAGCATTGATGCAGATGTTATTCTAGTCGCATATTTAAATAATATGATTAGTAGTAATATGATTATCAAAGATATATCAAATGTAATTAGTAGAGCAGCAAGAGAGACATCACAGGCTTTAAATGTACTAGAATCATTAGAGTATATTAAAATAGAAACACAAGGTAGAAATAAACGAATAGAGTTCATTTCACAAAGTGAGGTTTATGAGCGTTTAAAAGATGAGAGTATTCCTTTAATAAAATATATCTTTTTTTCAAAAAAAACTTTAGAAAACCCAATATATAGTGGTTTTACTGCACTTTCTAAATATTCTTCAGTAATGGATGAAAAGATGCAAACATTTGCAATTCATGAAAAACAAATCAATAAGAAAGATTTAGAATTGCTAAAGTGTAATGAAGAAGATGCTAAATATAAAATTGAAGTTTGGAATAGAGACCCATTTGTTCTCTCACTTAATAATGCTATTAATCCTATATATATTTTAAGACTTTTAAATAGTGTAGATGATGAACGAACTAAAGATGCAGTAAAACAAATAGAAGAAAATATTATAAAGAAGTTTAAGGATATAAATGAAAGAGACTGATTATATTGGCTTGAGCCATTTCCAAGAGTTTTGTAAAGACTTAGATGAGCATTATGTGGTTGTAGGTGGCTTTGCAACATTAATGTTACTGGATAATGAAATACCAAATCATGGAAAAGCAACTTATGATATAGACTTAGTAATTCTAAGCTCAAATTCAAAAGAAATTACTCAAAGAATAAAACAATATGTTAAAGAGGGTGAATATAAAATTCAAGTTGGTTTAAAAGAACAATATCAGTATTATAGATTTATAGAACCAAAAAAAGAAAATTTTGCAAAAGAAATTGAATTATTTGCATCAAATAAAAATATACTAGAACTAGATGAAAATCAAAGAATTATTCCAATAGATCCCGAAGAAGGTTTATATTCACTTTCTGCAATTATGCTAGATAAAGAGTATTTTGAAATGATTAAAAATAATATAGACAAAAACCATGTAGCACCTTGTACTAATACACAAGCAACAATATTATTAAAGATGTCGGCATTTTATGATTTAAAACAAAGAGGTGATGCAAAATATAAAAAGCATCGAAGAGATATATTAAAACTTGCATTACTTCTTACAGGAAATGAAGAGATAATATTAGTAGGAAGAATGAAACAAGATTTTGATACTTTCATAGTTCATTTAGAGCAAGAAGTTGACTCAAAAATGCTTAAAGGCATTGTAGATAAATTGCCTGTTGAAAAAGAACAAATTATAGAGATTTTAAGAAAAATATTTAAAAATTAAATATTACATAATGTCAATTTTGAAAAGAAATTACGATTATATTAGATTGATCTGGTTACCCTAAATAAGACACAAAATTATGAACAATCTCTTCCTCAACCTCTAAGTATGAATTTATGTTACCTCTCCAAAAAGTCCAGGGGAATAAAAATCAATTTATTAAATAACAATACAATTACTTGAAAAACAAAGAAATATCAACATCTAAAATTTTACTAATTTTATAAAGATGTTCCAATGAGTAATGATGTGTAGTAATCTTTGGATTTTCTGCATGGTAAATAAAGCTTGAATTTTTCAAACCTAATTCTAAAGCTAAATCTAATTGAGTGAAGCTCTTATCTTGTCTATATTTTCTAACATTTTGAGAAACTTTATAATGAAACTCTTGAATTTCTTCTTCGCTAAAACCAAACAATAAAATCCTTTTACATATATGTATAATTTATTTCAGTTTATATCAAATAAAAGAAATATAATAATACATATGCGTATAGTATAATCACATCTTAAGAACAGTTTCTATAAAATTGACTTTATTCTTTGGGAGGGATACATGAGTGATGATAATAATGGTGGAGGAATAGCTGATTTATTAACAGCAGCTATTATTATGTGGTTATTATTTCTATCCATACCAATTGCAGTTGCTGGTGATTTAGCATTTTATATGTTCTTTAAAATGGGGCTTCTAACAAATGCTCCTAACTTTCTTTATGTTGCAGCTTGGCTTATTCCTGCTTTAAGTTATGGATACTATGTAAAAAAGTTTATTACAAATCATATCACCAAAGACTCTTTCGGAATAGGTTTATTAATGTATGCACAAGGATTCTTGTTATTAGGAATAATTGCTATTTTAGTCAAAATTGATGGTCATGGTATTTATATTTCTAAAGTAATTATACTGGGATTAAATCATATCCTAGGTGGTGGTTGGTTAAGTGAATATGCTTTGATGTTTGGCATTGGCACGATATTGTTCTTCTTAGGATTTAAAGTTGCAAAAAGACATCCTATTGTTAAAAAAAGACATCCTATTGTTAAAAAAAGACATCCTATTGTTAAAAAAAGACATCCAAAATATATTTAGAGATGTAAAATAATCAAGAGGTAACTATGCAAAAAATTAAAACTATTTGTCTAAGTCTATCAACCCTTATACTACTAAGTGCTTGTGCTCCTAAGCAAGATGACCATCTTGCAGTTAAAACACTAAAACACGCTTCCATGTCTCCTGTTTATGTAGGTGCGGTTGCTACTGGTGCACTTATGCTTACGGTGGGCTTACCAATTGCATGGGCAGCAGGTGCGTTTGATAAAAATAATATTAAATATGCAGAAAGTAAATATAAAAGAGATGATATTTCAAAAGCATTTGCGGTTGCTGTTGATTCAGAAAAAGTTTATGCCTTTGGCGTTTCATCAAAAAGAAGAGACCAAACAGAAGCAAACTTAATTGCATTAAATTTGTGCAATATAGATAAAGATTCTAAAAATATAGTAGATGAATGTGTACTGTATTATTCAGGTGATGAAAAAATGTTTGAACTCTCAACTAAATTTAAAGCAGATGCATTTGAAAATAATGAGAGTGTAAAGGACCAAAATGAAGAGAACTCTAATTTAAGCAAGCCCAGTAATATGGTGTTATCAGCAAACAATTAAATTAAATTTCTCTTTTTAAAGGGGGTAATTATGTAATTACCCCCTTTAAACCACCTCTTGATTTTGACCAATTTATAAGTATAATTCAATATATATTTTATTCTTCACATCAATGAAAAATAGAGCAAACACAAGGAGTCTATTTATGTATAACTACATGACAATTTTTATGTTTTTAATTCTTCCAGCATCTATTTTAGCT
>Ga0265294_10002566_pt1 | contig 23800 bp, 25 predicted proteins | sample MunlanPumphouse3_FD_192504 | JGI IMG/M metagenome (GOLD analysis project Ga0265294, IMG submission 192504) | Groundwater microbial communities from a municipal landfill in Southern Ontario, Canada - Pumphouse #3 | ecosystem: Environmental > Aquatic > Deep subsurface > Groundwater | place... | reverse complement strand
TAATAAATTTAATCTCAAAAATGGGTTGATTATATCATATGATACCGAAGATGAGATAGAGGTAGGTGGTATCGTAATACAAATCATCCCATTTTATAAAATTTTTCTTGATATGGATAATTTTACGAGAGCTTAACATCCTTTAAAATCACCGTCAATTCATTATTTAAGCCATTGATTTTTGAGATAACATCTGTTCTTGTTTTTTCATCAAGACTAAATCTTGAGTCGATAAATTCGTATATTTTGAAAGTATCTGTAAATATTGTACTCATTAGGTCTTTTTTGATTGTTTCTTCTATTCTTCCCATATTTTATCCTTTGGTTAAGATATGCAAAATCTATACCAAATAGGTACACTTCTTGCATATTGTACATCAAAGGAGTAGAATGAAATTTACTAACTACAATATAATTTTTTATGAAAAGCTAGGATGTGCTGGTAACAAAAAGCAAAAAGAAATCTTAAGTCTAAATGGTCTTGCATTTCATACCAAAAATATCCTTGATACCCCATGGACAAAAGAGACTCTTGTGTTGTTTTTTGATGGACTTGATAAAAGTGAGATTATCAACCAATTCTCCCCTCAAATCAAAAACAAAGAGATAGATATAAGTAGCTATTCAAAAGATGAGCTTATAGGTATGATGTGTAGTAATCCGATACTTATCAAACGCCCTTTGCTGCAAATTGGCAAACATTATATATGTGGGTTTGATATTCCAAAAATCAATGCACTTCTTGATATAGAAATATGTGAGCATATCTCTTTAGCCACTTGCCAAAAAAGTGATAAATGCACAGTTTAAATTTTTAAGGTTTTATGTGATAGTATGGCTTATTATGAGTACTAGAGGCAGGTATTTGTTTTTCTGCCAATATATGACAACATATTTCATAAGAGAGGTGGGTTACTTACTTGATGTTTGATAATATAAAATCGCATAACATACTTCTATATGTCCTTATTGTAGTGTTTGTTGCTGTTTGGATTTGGTCAGGCATCGCACCGTATGATAGGGGAGATTGGATACTTGAAAATATTTTAGTTTTTATTGTTGTTATTCTTATGCTTGGGATTATCAAAAAATTTAGATTTTCTACAATATCTTATATCATGATAGTTGTATTTCTTATTATTCATTCTATAGGCTCTCACTATACTTATGCTTTAGTGCCTTATGAAGCGTGGCTTGATGCTTGTTGTAGCTGGAGTCTCAATGAAGCTATGGGATGGGAGCGAAACCATTTTGATAGGCTTGTGCATTTTTTATTTGGTTTACTTTGTGCTTATCCAATACAAGAAATCTTTGCAAGAGTTTTATCTCTTGGCAAACAATGGTGTTGGTTCTTTGCTGTGCAAAGCATCATGGCATTGTCTCTTATATATGAGCTTATAGAGTGGGGTGTGGCAATTGTTTTTGGTGGAGAGCTTGGGATGCACTATCTTGGCACTCAAGGCGATATTTGGGATGCACATAGTGATATGCTATTTGCTACTATAGGGGCTTTTTTGGCTTGGTTTATAGGTTATTTGAGAGAAAAAAAGTGAATGATGTTGTTGGTATGGATTTCACAAACAACAACATCTTGTATTCTTTGGCTATAGTTTAGAAATCTTTTCTATATTCAAAACTGTCAATAACTGCTCTTCTTTTATATCTTTTGGTGGTATGACTATACTTTGAGATAGCATGCCAGCACCTATGAGGTGGTCATCAAGTTTTGATATTTTGCTTTTTGGAACAGATACAATTTCTCCTAGTTTATCTGCTAATATCCCTATAGTATGGTCGTGTGAAGAGTTTTTGTATCGTATGATAATAATATCTTTGGTATCTTTCATAAATATACTGTTTTTGAGAAAATATGTAATATCAAGGACACTTACTATATTTTCTTTGTACAAAACAGTCCCTTTGAAGTGATGATTGGAATCTATTGAAATAGGTGATTGTAAAGAGTCAATATCAAGTGATTCAACTACATCTTTTGCCTCTACACCTATCCATTTATGCCCTATATAAAATGTGGCAATATCTGTATTTTCTACTTCATTTTCCCCATAGTTATATAGGTGTTGAAGTTTATTGTTTGCTTGATTGAAGTTTTGGTTTGCATCCCCACCATAGATAAATACAAATGACAAAATATCATTTTGATAGCTGTCATCTTTGCTTTTATACTCACGATAACCTTTGGAGCAACTACATCCTACTATATAGTAAATATCACCAATTTTTACAATTTTAGAAAGTGTTTGATTATTTTTTAGTTCAAAAAAATCACTATCAATATTGAGTTTTGAACCAATAGCAAAATCACTATTTGTAGATGAGATTATTTTTTGGTTTTTCTTCTCTACAAACATTGCAAACATATGTGAATCTTGGATATTTTTTGGTAAAGAGTCTCTAAGCATAGCATCAAATTGACTTGTAGAATCAAATACTATTGCAATGCCACCTACTGCTTCATCTTTTGAGTCATGTAATATCGGAGCATTATAGATGTATGAGTAGTTATTGTTGTAAAGATAAGTATTTTCAAACTCACTCACACAGTATTTGGATGTTTCTTTGATTGATAATGTTTTATTAGTCCACTCTTGAGATAGTTTTGTGCCTATGAGTGAATTGTCTTTGTTGGATACTGCTAGTATAGTTTTGTTTTTATCATAAATCAATATATTTGAATATACAGTATAAAGCGAGTTGATGTATTCCAAAATATCTCTTAAATCTTCTATGTTTTCATTGTGAGTGAGTGCTTTTTTGAGTATTGGAGTAAGAGCCCACCATCTACAGTCATTGGCTCTTTCGTAAAGATTTCTATCCATTATATCTATACTAAGAGTTGCCAAAAATCCAACATCATCAAGCAATGCTTCCATAATAGTAAAATTCAAGTTTTTGATAGATTGCTCAAATAAGATTTTTGTTTTTTCCCCTGTAAATCTTATCTCTTTGAGGATTGATCGTGCAAAAGATGAAGCTTGGGATGCTTGGTTGTTTTGGTTTGAAGAGGTTAGTTTGATATTTCCATTCCAAACAGTTCTATTTAGCTCTTCTTGGATTTTATCAGCTTTATTTGATATCTCAAGAAGTTCTTTTTCAAACAGATATTCATTGTGCATAATAATTGACAATATATCTTGATTGATTTGTAGTTCTTTTGATGAGTTTTTGAAAGCACACTCAAGTGGAATCATGATATGCCCAAGCCATCCTAGACCATAAAAGCCTTCATAGCCGTTTGTCTTACAAGTTTTTGCGATATAGTCTCGTCCTGCAAATGATATGATTTTAAATTCACTTGAAGTATCTGTATTGAAATAAACCCCTGTTGGGATATGGTAAGAATCACTTGAAGCTATCACCTTGCCATCTATATCAAGAAGCATAATAACAGCTTTTGAGTTGGGCTTGGAAAGGTTTTTGAAGATTGTTTCCATCTCGTTTTCAAATTTGAAGCTAAGTGCCAAAAATCCAATTATTGATTTGTCATAATCTTCTACTTTGTAGCTATATACAAGTGAATTTGGTTTATTTGGTATAAAATCATGATATTTAAAAGTTTCTACGAAGTTGTTTTGTGTAGTTTTACACATACTCACTATGTCATCATTGCTGTATTCACAGGTATCTTGACTAAGCCTACATACGACTTTGCCTTCTTTATCAAATAAGATGATATCATCATAAACAGAGTATTTTGCAGTATATTCTTTGAATCTAAGTTTGAGTAATTGGTATGAATTGATATCTGAGTTTTTATTTTTTAGAAAATTAATAATTTCATCATCAGTTGATAAAAAACCAATATCAGCAGTTCTTTCAAAAAGATTTCTTATCACAATATCAACTGTAACTTGAGCTATTGAAGTCATTTCACTCACTGTTTTATTGATTGTTTTTGTAGATAATTGGGTTATTAGTTCATCTGTTAAATTATTGAAACTATTTTGAGTTTTACTCATATCTGTAGTAGTATTGCCAAGTTGACCCAAAAGGGTAAGTTGTGACCAAGTTTTGTTGAGTTCTTCTAAATCAGCTTTAAACCTATTGATATGTTTCATATTGTCAATAAGTTCAGAAGTATCAATATAATTTACAGACATTACAAACTCCATAGTTTTAGTGAAAACATATGCAATTTTAATTCCGTAGGAAGAAGTAATAATAAGAAATGGTTATTATCAAGGCAAATGCCTTGATAAATTATACAGCTATATTAGCCCCAGATTCTCTCAAATTCATAGAAATATCCTCTTTGAAAGGCATTTCTTTTTGGTCTGGTGTCATAATAACTTCTTTTTTCTTATTGATTCTGATTTTGTATTTTCCATTTTCATGACCATCAAGATAGTAGCTATTGAACTCTACAGTATAAGGCATATCCCATACAATAGCACCTTCAGTAGGACAGGCTTCTGCACATCTTGGAGCATCTGCATGACCAACACACTCTACACAACTTTCTGGTTTTACATAATAATAATCTTCTTCAGTTGGGTTTGTATCGTTATCTACAATAGCCTCAACAGGACATTCACTCAAACACGCATCGCAGCTTATGCACTCGTCAGTTATTCTTACAGCCATACTATTCTCCTTAAAACCAGATAATATGATAACACTTTTTGTAAATTACGGCGTGAAAAATTCAAAAAATCGTCGTCATTTACTACAGTAAACTCCTAGATTCTTTAAATTTTTGCCTTGTCCTTTATCAAAAATTCTTATCATCTTATCTGGTTTGCTTTTGTTGAAATTAAATATAATACAAAAAACAATTATATGTCTTTTGATATTTAAAAATATCTATGCAATTTCTATACCACAGCACTAGCTATTTTCATCTCTTTATTATCATTTTGCTTTACTTTTTCATCAAATACAAGCAACGCATCGCTAGTTCCCTCTACGAACTCTTTGGTTATGGTGCATTTTGTAAGATTTTCCAAGCTTGGTAATTCGTAGCTAAGTGGAAGCATAATTTGCTCTACTATTCCTCTAAGTCCTCTAGCACCCACACCCCTATCAAGTGCCATTTGGGCAATAAGTTCTATCGCATCATCAGCAAATTCAAGCTCACATCCATCAAACTCAAAAAGTGCCATATATTGGCTAAGAAGTGCATTTTTTGGCTCTTTTAGGATTCTTACCAAATCTTCTAAAGTGAGTTCTTCAAGCTTTGCAATTACAGGAATTCTTCCAATAAACTCAGGAATTAGTCCATAGTTTATCAAATCTTTTGGAGTGATTGGCTTTTGTTTTTTTTCTTCATCTTTGGTCAAAAAACCCATTTTGTATGATTTTTCTTCTTTTTTTTCTAATCCCACAAAAGCACCACCACATATAAAAAGCACTTGGCTTGTGTTGAAAAGTATATTATCACTTGTAGATGATTTCTTCCCTTTTTGGGGTACATATACATCAGCACCTTCTAGGATTTTGAGAAGTGCTTGCTGTACCCCTTCACCACTCACATCTCTGCCACTACTTGCACTTCCAGCCATTTTGGCTATTTTGTCTATTTCATCTATATAAACTATCCCTTTTTGGGCTTTTTCTATATCAAAATCACTAGCACTCAAGAGTCTTGAAAGAATAGATTCTACATCTTCACCCACATATCCAGCTTCTGTGAGACTTGTAGCATCTGCTATTGCAAAAGGGACATTTATGATTTTTGCCAAAGATTTGGCTAGAAGAGTTTTACCACTTCCACTGGGACCTATAAGCATTATATTGCTTTTTTCAAGTTCTACACCTCTAAAAGTTGGCTTATCTATCCTTTTGTAGTGGTTGTATATCGCTACACTTATAGCTTTTTTGGCCTCATCTTGCCCTATGACATAACTATCAAGATACTCTTTGATTTGTTTTGGTACGGATAATCCTAGAGAAAATTCTTCTTTTTGTTTTTTGATACTTTGTTTTTCTAGTACACTATGGCACATCTCAACGCATTTGTCACAAATACTAACTTCATCTACACTAAAAAGCTTATCTACAGAGTCTATAGGACTTCCACAAAAGTCACATTTTCTATCACTACTCATAACAAACTCTCTTCCAAAAGGGATAGTTTTTGATTTATAAAGAATTTCCCCTCTTTTTTTGAAATTTCTTCTTTAGGATATATCACAAATCCACCATTGCCATCTAGGATAATCTCACTAGCAACCATTCTAAAAGTATCTTTACTAAAATCCACTCCCACAAAAAGGTATTCTTTATCTTTTCTATAGTTTTTCAAATAAGGAGGTACACCAAATCCACCCATAGCTTCTGTTAGCCAATCCACAAAATCAGCATCACTAACTATCAAAGTTTTTTTAGGGCTAAGTGAGCCCATAGGCTTAAATAAAATAGGTTTTGTATCATCAAGATTATCTTTATTACTCAGTTTGTATTCCATGCCATCATAATCATAAATCTCAAATCTATCATCATAACCCATAGTTCTACTTATCCCCAAAATCAAAAAGTGTGGAGTTCCCTCGTATGCTTTTTGTAAGCTATCATCAATATTTGTATCTATTATATATTTTGGTTTTATTTGAGAAACTAAATCGTATATTTTTGGAGTAGGGTATGGACTAGAATATATATTTTCCACTAAATTTTCAAGATAAGGACGCCCCTTTTTCTGCTCAATATTCATACAAGCACGACTGTATTCATACATCAGTCTTTGAGGAAGGGGTTTGCCATCATTTATACTCAATATAAAGCTATCACTATCATAAGGAAGAGGTTTGTTTTCAGCGTTTACCAAGCCCTTAAACACACCAATTCCTATAAAAAGTACAATCTCACCTGATTTGATTTTTTCTTTGATAGTTTGCATTGTATAGCCTTTTAATAAGACTATACAAGAAGTGTTCCTTGGTAGTATATTGTTTGTAATTAATAAAAAAGAAATTTTTTGATAATTTAATAATTCTTTTATACAAATTGGAATATAATATGAAAAACATATACAAATATCAGGGTAACAATTACATGAATCAACAAAATTTCAGAAAAGTCTTTACTGTTTATTTTATAATATTTGGTGTATTGGTTACACTCTTTGCATCGTTTGTAAGTTATCAAATACAAATAATAAACATTGAAGAAACATTAGAAAAACAAGCACAAGAGATATTGTTTATTCAGAGAAATAATATTTTACAACCAGCCATAAAACAAATGGATAATATAGCTATTACACTTGCTAATAATCCTGTTTTAAGTGACTATATATTAAATCCAGATGAACTAAAGAGAAAAAACTTAGAAGAGATATTTTTTGCAGTTTCTGGAACCAACAATCAAATTATGCAAGTAAGATTTATAGATAAAAATGGGATAGAAAATATTAGAGTGGATAGACAAACTGAAGAGAGTTTGCCTTTTGTTGTGAGTAGAGAAAAATTACAAGATAAAAGTAATAGAGATTATTTTCAAATAGTTTCAAAAATGAATTCACAAGAATTATGGCATTCAAAAATTGATTTGAATATAGAAAATGGGAAAATAGAAGTTCCTTATCGTCCTACATTTAGAATAGCAATGCCAATATTTAAAAATCAAACTTTTGAAGGTATGGTTATACTAAATCTATTAACAAATAATTTAATTAAATCAATACAATCATCTACTGTTTTTAAACATTATATTATTGATAAGGATGGTTTTTTTATTGTTCATCATGATAATCAATTTTCTTGGAATAAATATACAGGAGTGAATAGAAGCTTAACTGATGATTTTCCAAATGATGCTTCTTTGATTTTAACTGGTGGTTTAATTGGAAAAGAATTTTTTGCTTATCCATTGGATGATGTGTTCCAAAATGACGATAATGCAATTTTGGTTTTGAAACCTAAACAAGAGTATAAAACATATCTTATTCACGAGAAAATAAAATCTTCTGTAGTGGTGGTGATACTTAGTATAATATTAAGTATTTTGATGGCATTGTATGCTTCATCAGTTCCATCAAAATTGCAAAAGGCTTTATTTGTAGCAAATGATGAGTTAAAAAGATTTGCAAAAATTATAGATAAATATGTTATCACTGCAACTACAAAAACAAATACAACAATTACTCATATAAGTAGTGCATTTTCTAAATCAAGTGGATATACTAAAGATGAACTTATGGGTGAAAAGATTAATGTTGTTCGTCATCCAGATACAGATAAGAAGATTTTTGAAGATATTTGGAAAACACTTGAAAATGGTGAAGAATGGTGCGGAGAAATAAAAAATAAGAAAAAAGATGGTGAAGAATATTGGCTTGAGCAAAATATCATACCTATAAAAGATGAAAAAGAAGACACAGTTGCTTATATGTCTATTGGGGTTGATATAAGTGCCAAAAAACAGTTGGAAATATTATCATCTACAGATATGTTGACAGGGATTTTTAATAGAAGAAAAATAGAAGAACTTTTAAATATTGAGATATCACGAGCAAAAAGACATAAAAGAGCTTTATCTGTCATTATTCTTGATATTGACCATTTCAAACATACAAATGATACATTTGGGCATCATGCTGGTGACATAGTTTTGCAAAAAACTGTTCAAGTTATAAATCAGGCATTAAGACAAAGTGATATGTTTGGGCGTTATGGAGGAGAAGAGTTTTTGATAATATGCCCTGAAACCAATAAAGATGAAGCAGTTATTGTTGCAGAAAAAGTAAGACATGCTATCGAAGAGTTTACCTTTGAGATAGTTGGCAAAAAAACAATAAGCTTGGGGATAGCAGAATTTAAAGATGATGATACCTTAGAAGTATTAGTAAAAAATGCTGATGTGGCATTATATAGTTCTAAGGAAAATGGTAGAAATCAAGTAACAGTTTATTTCAACTAGTTACTCGATAATCTCAACATAAAAGCTTTTTTATTGTCTCTTTGACCTATAAAATCAATGATTAGTTAATGACAACCTTGCCCAGTATATGAGCTAAATGCACGATTTAGCTCAATGGAAAGTTTTTCAAAATCAAAATCATCTTCCAGATTTGGTAATGTATTTTCATAGTATATCGCCCCATCTTTGCCTATGATAAAGACAGACTTACAAAGCTCATTTTCTAAGCTTCCACTTACTATCAACGAACCATACATCGTACCAAATTCTTTGTATTTATCATACATAAAATTCACTTTTTTTGGAATAAAGTCTATTTTTATATCATTTGCAAAAACCAAATAACAATCAATATCTACTACAATATTTGCCAAAAAACTATCAAGTTTTTGTATTTGTGTTTCTATATTGTCAATATTTGGCAATGTGATAATAAGTACAACTGTTTTTGACGGTTTAAATCCACCTATTATAGTAGTGTCACCACTAGTAGAGCAAACTTTGACTTTCTCACTTTTGTATCCCACTTCTACTATTTCATCAATAAGCTCTAGTGCTTCCTCTTTATATTTGATACGCATATTAGCCCCTTTTTAGTGCAGGAAGTAGTAGTGACATTTCATCATCTGTAATACCTTCTGGTGTACCCATAAGTACAATCCGCTCTATTGTATTTTGAAGCTCTCTTATATTTCCAGGCCATGGATATGCACAAAGAGCATCCATAGCTTGAGGAGTAATGACAACTTCTCTTTTGTGGTTTTGAATAGCTGTTGTTAGGAAGAAATTAACAAGCAGTTTTATATCATCACCACGAGCACGAAGAGGTGGAAGATTGATTGGGATTACATTTAGACGATAGTACAAATCTTCCCGGAATTTCCCTTCTTCTACCATTTGTTCTAGGTTTCTATTTGTCGCTGCTACAAGTCTTACATTGACTTTGATAGTTTTGCTTCCACCCACTCTCTCAAACTCTCGCTCTTGCAAGACACGAAGGAGTTTTACTTGTAGGTTTAGACTTATATCACCTATCTCATCAAGAAAAAGTGTCCCTTTATCAGCTAGCTCAAATCTCCCTTTTCTCATCTCTTTTGCATCTGTAAAAGCACCTTTTTCGTGACCAAAAAGCTCACTTTCAAGTAGTGTTTCCGTGATTGCCGCACAGTTTATTTTGACAAAAGGCTCATTGGCTCTTTGGCTTCTTTTGTGGATAGCTGCTGCTATTAGCTCTTTTCCTGTACCTGTTTCCCCTCGTACCAAAACAGTTACATTTGTAGATGCTATTTTTTCTATGACTTTATAAACATCTTGCATTTTAGGGCTTTCACCTACTATATCGCCGAAATTATGTACTTTTGCATCCCATTCCATTTTGTAGTAAAGTTTGAGATCTTTTAGTTTTTCTCGCTCACTCTCTATGATTTTGTATGAGTGGATAGCTTGAGCAAAAATAGAACTTACAATTGTTAGTATTCTTACAGTATCATCAAGCCCTATTTGAGTACTTTTTACCAAGCTTACACCCAAAACGCCGATTACTTTATCATTGATAAGCATAGGTACAGCAATATATGATACAGTATTTGTATCTTTGTTTCCACTTTTATTGAGAAATATCAAATCAGTATGAACATTTTCGACAATAACTGGTTCTTTATTTTTAGCTGCTAGTCCAGTAGCCCCTTCACCTATTTTGTACTTTGCTAGATTTTCTTGAAGTTTGTTGAAATCAATAGAGCTAAAAACTTCCAAAGTTTTATCTTCTAAAGTATAGATTACACTTTTGTGTAAACTTAGTCTAGTTTTGAGAACTTTTAGTGCTTTTTGTAGTGAATTTTCTAAATCAATATTGTTTGATACTAAAAGTGAAATTTCGTATAATGTTGCTAGTTCTTCTTTGATAAGACAAAGATTATCACAATTTTCTATATAATCCAAAGTAAGTCCTTCTTATAATTCTTATAATAAAATATTACTATTTTTTAGACATTTTTTATACATTTAGCTGTATATTTTTTATACAGCTTTTGCCATAACAGCTTTAAGCCAAAGTGGTGGATTAGTATTTATTAGGTTTGATAGTATATCTAAGAATTTCTCTATAGTTTCGTTTTCATTTATACTTTTGAGTGGGTAAATATTTGCACTTTTGACCATAGTAGATGCTTTTGGACCTATTTGAGCAACACATACTATATTTGCTTTTTGGATAGATTCTATTTTGTATGTGAGTTTATCAATTTCATCTTGAAGCTCTTTTGAACTATCAAGAATTTCTACAAACTCAAACTTGCCATTTTGCAGTTCATAAAGGTAGAAATTTTTGCACCATCCAAAATGTTCGTTTATATGTATCCCATCGGTACTTGCAAATGCTATTTTCATAGTGTATAAACCTCTATATTTTTGTCAATCACTTCATAAAGTGTATTTATAATCATCTGATATGTACCAGTAGCAGCCAAAGAACACCCAGAACAATTGCCAGTATAAATAAATTTCAATTCAATCACATCATTATCTATAAACTCGATTAGCTCTATTCCTCCGCCATCTTTTGTAAGAATTGGTCTAATAAAACGATTTAGTGCATCTTCTATTACAAAAAGTTTTGCATCATAATCTTTTGCTCTAAAGTGTTGATTCGTGGTATCTGATTTGCTCTCAAGTTTTACACCACCAAGAAGTGTAGATGCCATTGGATTGCCATTTTCTTTTGCTTGAAGCATAAAGAAAAATGCCTCTTTGAGCTTTTCTTTATCACTTTTGTCTGCCAAAAGTGTCAAAGCATACCTAAATGAAGCATTACCATGCCCCAAAAGTCCAGCTTGTTTGAAATACTCAAGTGACTTTTCATTGTCTTGAAGCTTTGGATTTTGGTATATTAGCCCAAGATTGTATAGCCCTACAGCATTTGAGCGATTTTCTTCACTCTCCCAAATCCCAAGAGCTGTTTGTAAATCCCCATTTTTAAATGCCAACAACGCTTCTTTATGACTACTCATTCTTTATCCTTTGGAACCCCGACTTCAGTCGGGCTTGTTTTTTAAATACCGAATGAATTCGGCTTTCCTTTTTTTTTAAAGTGACTGAGGTACTAAGTCTCTAAAACCTACCCTCTACCACCTACAAACTAGCACCTACAACCTTATTTCTAATTCGCACCCAAAACAGTTAGTTTGGTCATAACAGCTCTTACAAGCAGGTGCAACCTCACCAATAGTATCAAACAAAAACTTTTTCCATCTAATATCGGAGGGTTTTATATCCGCTAACGGTTTGAAATGTTTTGTCATAAGCCTATTCATCTCAGCTCGGCTTGAAAGTCCTAAATCCTCATACAAATGGTTTGGCATGATGGATTTTTTTGCTATATCTTTTGCAAACTCCACCGCTTCATCCGTATCAGCAAAGCTTAGTAATAAAGCTTCTATTTGAAATTTTAATATACTATAATCATTTGCACTCATGATAGACTCTTTTATTTTTTACATCCACATTGACAGTTGTTTGAGCTTTCTCCTGATACAAGAAGCTCCACATAGTTGGTCTCATCAAGCATAGTAAGTGAACTGTTTTTGAATCCTAGAAATATCTCTTCAAGGGTCAATTTCTCTCCAAAACAGGTATAAACACTCACCAAAGCTTCATCACACCCTTTGTAAACACCTTCACCCATATGATAAAATACCGTCGCATTAGCACCAATCTTTTTCAAAAAACCACCAATCTTTGGACCTTTTGAAATCTCTTCATTTTCTACTACCTTAAAAGCCCCACTTTGCTCATCAAGTAGAGCAAAAAATGGAGCATTACCGTAAAGCTTTGAGATTGTAGTACAGTTTTGTGAGTCTAATGGTATTGCTATCATATGAAATCCTTTGTGTTGATTTATAGAAGTTAATGCAAATATCATTCCTCGGAGATTAAGCGATTTTTAAACTGGAGTGCATTTTTATAAATATTTTTATGATATAATTGTCAAATATTAAAATAAAGGAGTAGTATTATGTCTGTAAAAGAAGAAGCACTTTCCTTAAATCCTTTGGATAAAATACAACTTATTGATGAGCTTTTGTTAAGCTTGGATACACCAAATAAAGAACTTGACGAAATATGGGTAGAAGAATCAGAAAGAAGAATTGAAGCGTATGAAATAGGAAAAACAAAAGCTTCTGATGTCCATACGGTTCTTGCAAAATACAATAGATGAAACTTACCATTTTAGATGAAGCAGCTACTGAATTAGACGAAGCGTTTTGCTATTATGAATACGAGCAAATAGGTCTTGGTAATAGATTTATAGACTCATTTAAAAAGAGTTTAGAATTAATAGAATTTTACCCTTATGGTTGGCACCCACTATCCAAAAAAGTCAGACGATGTTTAATAAAAAGCTTTCCTTATGGAATAATTTATCACATAATGGAAGAAGAGATAGTAATAGTTGCTGTAGCAAACTTGCATAGAAAACCTAATTATTGGATAGATAGATTTAAATAATATACATAATAAACTTTCCTTGGTACGAAATATGTATAAGTACCAATATGAAAACAAAATATTTAAGCAGAGCAGGATATCTCAAATCAGTTTTGAAACTAAGTCATTTTGATACTCTAAAATTTGCAAAACAAGCTATGCTTTGGTGGGATGACTATTATAGTTGGGATGCTTTCCCTCCACTTTGTCTAATCAAAAACAAAAAAGTAGTATGCTATCTTTTCTATTCCGTATCCAAAAACAAAGATTATCTTACAATCCACAACATTCTTACCCCAAAAAAGTCCAGAAACAAAGGATATGCAAAAGAAATTTTGAGAGTTTTGTTTGATGAGAGGTTGATAAAACAACACATAAAAAGGGTAAAAATGCTCTGTGTATCAAGTTCTGTTTCATTTTATATGAAGCTTGGTGTGGATTTTTGGGGAGTGAATAAATTGGGGCAATATTACACAAATTTCCCAATGCCAAAAAACATAAAAGATATCCCAAATATGATGAAAAACAACTATCTATCAACCCTAAATCAAGATGAACTAAAATCTATTTTTGACAAACTAAAACACAGTGACAAAGATTTCAACGAAAAAGAAAAAGAGATATACCAAAACAATAAATCAATTATGCAAGATAGATATAGGTTCGATGAACTCAAGGAAATGGTTGAGTGATAAAATATGTCAGATATTGAGTCTGTCATACTGAAGTTGATTCAGTATCAAGATGACTGAAATACCGTTTCAAAATGACTAAAATACCGTCACTCTGAACTTGATTCAGAGTCTCTTCTATGAATTAATCAGAAAATCTAATTATTATCATTTGTATATGAGTATTAAATATATAAAAATGATAGCAAACGACAAGTATTATAAAATCGTAAAAGACTTGGATTTGGAGATATTTAGACCTTAACTATAACTATTTTTTACTAAATTTCATAGTTAAATCTTTATAGTTTTTTAGTGTTCCTTCCAGTTCTTTCAAAAATATCTCAGGTGCATAAATAAGTAAATCTTGTATAGTATGAAATTTATCTCTGTTAAGTTCTTGTTTTTTATCTGAGTCGTTACACAAATTTGATTTAAGATATTCTTTTTCCTCGCTTGAGATAGTATTTATAATATGTTTTAAATATATTTTTCTTGTTCTTATACTATCATCAAAAAACAACTGTTCAGGCACTCCAAGAACTTCTGCTATATATGGTATAAGTTCTATTTTTATACCTATTCGTCCATTTAAATAAGCATATATCGTATTTTCTGATGGTATTTCACCAGTATTCTTTAGTTTTGGTTCCAATGCTATTAATCTTTTAGCAAACTCTTTTTTTGATATTTTATTAATTTTAAGATATTGATTAATTCTTTCAAAAGTTCCCATCATTGTATTTATCCTATTTTTTTGTATTTATGATACAAAATAAAAGAATACTTATGGTACAATTCAAAATATAATAATTGTATCATAGATACATTTTAATACTATTGATATTGGATATTAGATGAATAAAAAAACAAAAATATATTTTATGGCTTCATTAGTCTCTTTATTTATATTGGCTATATTTGTTTATAGCATGATAAAATTTGTTTTATAATGTGATTTTGAAAATGAATACAATTGACCATATTCAAGAAGATGAAATAGATTTAAAAGAGTTATTCAAAGTAATTTGGAATTACAAAGTTTTTATAGTAGTTTTTACAGCTATAGTTACACTTTTATCAATAGTTTACACATTGACTATTACACCAATATATGAAGTAAAATCTGTTGTTAGGATAGGATTTATAGGTGAAGACTTAGTTGAACAACCAAAAATACTAGAACAAAAATTAAGACTTGTGTTTGATGTAGAGAATAATCACAAATCATTACAAGAAAAGGCTTGGGTATCAGATATAAGTATTATTAAAGGGGTAGATGATTTTTTGCAAATTAGTACACAGTCATATTCCAATGATTTGGCTCTTGAACAAAATAAAGAAGTTGTAGCTTTTTTACAAAATGAATACAAATATCAGATAGATGAGTTTGCATTAAAAACACAAACAAATATAAAAAATTTTGAAAAACAAATTGATTATATTAATAATGTAACAAAAGTTAATATACTAAGAGCTATTGACAAAATTAATAATCAAGATATTGTCAAAATAGATGAAAAAATTAGATTACTTAAAGAACAAGATTTGTTTAAAATAAATGAAAGAATCAGACTATTAAAAGAGCAAGATATTTTTAGGATTAATGAAAAAATAAGAGTATTAAAAGAGCAGGATTTGCTAAAAATAGATGAAAAAATAAATTTTATTAAAACAATAGAGATACACACTATTGATAATAAAATTAAATTTAATGAGACTAAGTTGAAAGAATATGAAAACTTGTTGGTGGATATATCAAAAACTAAATCTATTGATAATACACAAGCTATGTTGATGCAAATGCAGATATTAAACACTCAAAATCTAATATTAAATCTACAAAATCAAATTGAAAATCTTATTAAAGAGAAAGAAAATATAATTTTATTAACCCTTAGAGATTTAGAAATTGAAAAGAAGAATTTGATTGATATAACACTTATAGATTTAGAAAATAAGCGAAAAAATTTAATAGAAATTTCTCTTGGAGACTTGGAAATTGAAAAGAAAAACTTGATAGATATAACACTGAGGGATTTAGAACTACAAAAAACAAATCTTATCAATGATGAAATTCAGAACTTAAATATAAAACTCAATATAGATTTAGAACAAAAAATCAATGACTTACAAAATCAAATATCTTTTGAAGAGCTTAATTTTACAAATAATAGAGCTGTAAATAGTGAACTTGTTGGAAATTATATCATAAAAGATAATGCTATTAAACCTCAAAAAAGCTTGATAATAGTTGTTGCATTTATAATAGGATTTATATTGTCAATATTTATGGTGTTTATATACAATTTTGTTAGAGAAAAAAAGTAAAAGATTATTACTTAAAAAAATGAGACAGGTACAATTAGATAAATAGAAGAAGCATTTAAATAAAATTCCAAACCCACCTTCTCATAAACACCACTTTATCTTCTCTATCCCACGACTAGCCAAAAACTCATTTGTCTTTGAAAAAGGTTTTGAGCCGAAAAATCCACGGTATGATGAAAGTGGAGAAGGGTGGGGCGATGTGATGATGTGGTGTTTTGAGGTATCTATCAGTTTTGATTTGGCTATGGCTGGGCTTCCCCATAGTATAAAAACTATATTCTCTTTTTTTTCGCTAATCCTTTTTATAACACTATCTATAAATACTTCCCATCCTTTTTTTGCATGAGAGTGTGCATGAGCTTCTCTTACGCTCAAGACCGTGTTGATCAAAAATACCCCTTGTTTTGCCCATGAAGAGAGATTGCCACTTTTTGGGGTAGGGCATCTCATATCAGAGCTTAGTTCTTGGAAGATATTTCTAAGTGATGGTGGAAAAGCCACTCCATCAAGTACCGAAAAAGCTAGTCCATGGGCTTGGTTTGCTCCGTGGTACGGGTCTTGACCTATTATCACTACTTTTACATCATCAAAGGGCGTATAAGAAAAAGCATTGAATATATCTGAACTTTTTGGATATATAGTGTAGTTTTGTCTCTCTTCAATCAAAAATTTTTGAAGCTCTTTCAGGTAATCTTTAGTAAATTCATCTTTTAGTACTTCTTTCCATGATGGTTCTATTGGTAGATTTACTGTCATTTTTAGCCTTAAATTTTTTGTTAATTATACCAAAAACAACTTATGGAATATTTTTTGCAACTACCTCAAAAGTTAGATTAAGGATTTGGTATGTTAAGTGTAAACAAAGAAGCCCCAGCGGCAAAGGTTTATTTTGAAAATGGTGAAAAAGTAGTAGGGATGATAGCTGTCAATGTTCAACTTTTGGTTTATGCCAATAGTATAGATGAGATACAAAATATGCTCTTAGAGTGTGAAACAGCTTTCAAAAAAGAAGCCAAACTAACTTTTATCACAGTATGCAATAATAGTTTGCAAGATATTGAAAGCTTCGTGTCTGAAAATTCTTTGATAAAAACAGAAATTTACCAAGACACCCAAAGCCAATTTCAAACAAGATTTAAGATTCCAGATGATGGTCTGGGCGTGTTTTTGGTTGATAAAGAGGGGATTTTGGAATATGTGTATTATGGTGATAGCTCATCTATAGATACAAAAAGCATAATCAAAAGTGCAATAGAGCTAGCAAACAGAAAACAAAAAGGTCATACCCACGAAAATTGGATGATGTAGTTTTGGTTGAAATGTTGAGTTATGAATGTTGAATTATGAGTTATATAAAGATGTGCACTTGGTTTTTTCATGTACAACTTACGATTTACTACTCACAATTTACGAATAACAAGGAGAAAAAATGTCAGTAAGAATAACAGATTTATGTATCAATTGTGATGCGTGTATAGATGAGTGTCCAGCAAGTGCGATAGTAAGTGCTAGTGATTCGCCTCTTGTTGATGGTGAATATACTTATGTAAAACCAGAAAAATGTATAGAGTGTGTGGATTGTACTGTTCCAAAATGTGCAGATGCTTGTCCAACGGAAGGTGCTATTGTGTGGGATATGCCTTATACGGCTGAGTATGATGAATATTATGTTTCAAGAAATGACGGCGTGACATATACCATAAGAGAGCATCCAAAAAAAGGACTCTTATCCCCACTAGCTCAACCACGCCCATTTCGTGAGTCTGTAGGCTTAGATATGAGACAAGGTGACACACCCGTAGTGTAAGGAACACTATATGCAAAAGTTAGATTATAGTTAGTAGATGGTAGTTGGTAGAAAAGAACTCAGTAGCTTAGTACCTCAGTACCTCAGTACCTCAGTCACTTTAAAAAAAGGATTTATTATGAGTTGTTCATGTACACCAGGGTTTGACCCAAACGAAATAAAACAAGATGTTCTAAATAAAATAAACAACCATCCATGTTATAGCCAAGAGGCTCACCAACACTATGCAAGGATACATGTTCCTGTAGCTCCTGCGTGTAATATTCAATGTAATTATTGCAACAGAAAATATGACTGCTCAAATGAGTCAAGACCAGGGGTGACAAGTGGAAGACTCAAACCTATGGAAGCTTTGAAAAAAGTCCTATATGTGGGTGGTGATATCAAACAACTCTCTGTTGTAGGTATAGCAGGACCTGGGGACGCTTTGGCAAATCCTGCAAAAACATTTGAGACATTTGCTTTGATGCAAGAACACGCACCTGATTTGAAACTTTGTCTTTCTACAAACGGGCTAAGACTACCAGAATATATAGATGAGATAAAAAAATACAATGTGGATCATGTCACAGTCACTATAAATACGGTAGATGAGAGCGGTGAAATAGGCTCACTTATATACCCTTGGGTACACTGGGAACACAAGAAAATAAGAGGTGCAGAGGGTGCGAAACTACTCCTTAGTAAACAACTTGAAGGGATAAAACTTCTAGTAGAAAACGGTATTCTGGTCAAAGCAAACTCCGTTTTGATACCTGGAGTGAACGACCAAGACCTTCCGAATGTAGCAAAAAAACTAAAAGAGATGAATGTATTTTTGCACAATATCATGCCACTTATTTCATCGCCTGAATTTGGTACGAAGTTTGGACTAGATGGCGTTCCAAGTGCTACTGATGAGCAAGTAATGGCTGCTCAAGATGCTTGTGGTATGGATATGACTTTGATGAGACATTGTCGCCAATGTCGTGCTGATGCTGTGGGGCTTATTGGTGAGGATAGGGGAGATGAGTTTACCAAAGAGGTATTTATGGATTACGAACTCCCAAAACTAAAAGAGATTTATGACCTTGACGGTAGAAAAAAAGCATTTGAGCGGATTGAGCTTTGGAGAGGAGCTTTGAGTGAAGCAAATCAAAAAATCAAAAAAGAACAAGCAACTAAATCAGAGCTTAGTTCATCTGGAATTACAAAACTTGTAGCAGTGACAAGCAAAGGTGAGGGTGTGATAAATACTCACTTTGGAAGTGCAAATGAATTTTTGATATATGAAGCTGGAGATTTGGGGATTAAGTTTGTTATGCACCGCCGTGTAGCATCTGCTTATTGCCAAGGAAGCGAAGGGTGTGATGGAAGCTATCCTATCGAAGAGATAAAAGAGTCTTTGAAAGATTGTGATTTGCTTTTGACCGAAAAAATAGGAAGCTGTCCTATGGGTGAACTACAAAGTATCAACCTAATCTGTGATGAGTCTTATGCCTTGCAACCTACAGAAAAATCTGTGTTTGAAGCGGTTAAGAAGCATTTTTATGAAAATGAACAAACAAACAAACTTTTGTCAGTTTGTAATTAATAATTAACAATGAATAATGAATAACTTATGTATCGCTAAAGCGATGGTATTTAATAAAAGTGGCAAAGCCACTCTATAATTATTAGTTATTAATTATTCGTTATTCATTAAGCCAAAGGCGTAACATGGTTAACAAAAAACTTATAAACGAACTTCTAAACGAAAGTGCATGTTCATCAAACTCTACCAAAAAAACAAGTTGCAACCGCCCAAAACCAGGAGCTAGTAGCGGAGGGTGTGCTTTTGAGGGGGCTCAAATAGCACTTTTTCCTTATGCCGATGTGGTACATCTTGTACACGGTCCTGCTACTTGTATCGGGGCTAGTTGGGAGACTAGAGCTACCAAAACAAGCTATGAGGGTGAGGACAATACTCAAATGGGGTATTGCACCACTATCAATATGAATGATGTAATATTCGGCGGTCACAAAAAGCTAGAAGAATCCATAAAATTTATCTACGAACACAAAAAACCAAAAGCTATTTTTGTCTATGAAACTTGCGTAACTGCAATGATAGGCGATGATATGGATAGTGTTTGCTCACACGCTACTGAGGAGCTGGGCATTCCCGTGATAGTAGTTCACTCCCCAGGGTTTGTAGGGAGCAAAAATCTAGGCTCAAGACTAGGCGGTGAAGCAGTCCTTCATCAGCTTATAGGTACAAAAGAGCCAGAAACTATTCATACATACGGCATCAACCTAATAGGTGAATACAATGTCACAGGTGATATGTGGCAATATACCCATTTACTAGAAGAAATAGGTATCAAAATAGTATCAACTCTTGCAGGTGATGGAAGACTAGAAGATATACAAACAGCCCACACCGCCAAATTAAATGTCTTGGTATGTGCCAAATCTCTTGTGACAATGGCAAGAAAAATGGAAGAAAAATACAATATCCCTTATGTGTCCGTCTCGTTTTATGGTAAAAGAGATACTAGTAATGCTATCATGACTATAGTAGAAGCTTTCCAAGATGAAAGCTTGATAGCCAAAGCAAAAGAAGTCATCCAAAGAGAAGAAGCCAAACTTGAAGCCAAATTAGAGCCTTTTCGTGATATTTTAAAAGGCAAAAAAGCTATTTTAAACACAGGTGGCAACAAATCATGGTCGATAGCTTCCGCACTCCAAGATATAGGGCTTGAAGTAGTAGCTACAAGCATAGCAAAAACCACGCTAGAAGATATAGAAATAGCAAAAAAATATGTCCCAATACTTATGAAAGTACCAGCAAATGAGCAATCAAAACTAATAGACGAACACAAAGTCGATATTCTACTAGCTGGTGGAAGAAGCCTATATACAGCTATCAAGAAAAAAATATCTTTCGTGGATGTAAATCAAGAAAAAAAGATAAGCTACGGAGCATATGACGGACTCACCAACCTAGCGACAGATGTAGTCAATAGCCTACAAAATAGAGTCTTCAAAGTAGTCGCTACGAAAGCACCATGGGAAGCTAATTGATTTTATCAAGTTGGTTTGAGGGATGAACTATAAATGCCACTTAGGCACGGGTTTATGGAAACAAAAGCCTTGAAAATATAGGCATCCCAAGTCTATGAGTTTTTGGTAGGTTTCTTCATTTTCTATACCCTCAGCTATCACTTCAAAGCCAAATTGCTTTGCTATTGTGAGTATAGAAACTACTATTGTTTCATCATTTTTATGATGTAATATATCACATATAAATGATTTATCAATTTTTAGTTCATCAATAGGCAATTTTTTCAAGTATGATAAAGATGAATATCCTGTACCAAAGTCATCAATTGAAATAGTTAAGCCCAAGATTTTAAGTTGATTTATTTTAAGTAGTGCATTTTGAGCATCTTTCAATAGCAAACTTTCTGTTATTTCTAGTCTTATTTTACTGGCTTCAATATCATATAATTTTACGATATCATAAATGATGTCATAAAAATCATCTCTTTCAAATTGTTTGAGGCTTATATTGACAGATACTCTCCAGTTTGATTTGATATCATCCTTTTCCCATTCTTTGATAAGTGAGGCAACTTCGTTTAGAAGATAAATACTAAATTTTACAATCAAGCCACTTTCTTCTGCAAGAGGTATGAATTCAACAGGAGATATCACACCTAATTCGTCATCATTCCATCTTGCAAGTGCTTCTACCCCTACAATATTTTTATCTTGATTCACTTGGGCTTGATAATGTATGGCTATTTTTTTATTTTCTATTGCATCTCTAAGTTTTGCAAGTAAAATTGCTTTTCTTTCTAAAGATGATTGAAGTGTTTGGTCAAAAAAACTAAATGAATCTCTACCATTGTCTTTTACATGATACATTGCACTATCTGCTCTTTTCATAAGCTCATCTACGGCTATTGTATGATTAAATAATGATATACCTATACTAGCACTCAGTAAATATTCACTATTTTCCACAAAAAAAGGTTGTTTGATAGTTTGTAATATTTTTTCAGCTACTATAGAAACATCATGTACTGCTATTTCGTATTTATCTGTTTGTGTATCTATCAAAACAATAAACTCATCTCCTCCAAATCTAGCAACAGTATCACATTGTCTTGTTATCTTTAATAACCTCAAAGCACACTGTTGTAAGATTTTATCTCCTAGCATATGTCCTCTTATATCATTAATTATTTTGAAATGATCCAAATCAATAAACATCAATGCACAATAGTGACTATCTCTTTTACATTTGTAAACGAGCTGACTTATCCTATCTTCAAGAAGGGTTCGATTTGGTAAAGCAGTTAGTGAATCATAGTAGGCTAATTGGGATATTTCTGCCTCTTTTACCTTCATTTCCGTAATATCAATAAGGGCAGACACTCTTATATTTGTATCACCCAGTTTTATATCTTTTCCTCTTAGGAGAGCTGGAAACTTTGAACCATCTTTTCTTACCATTATTGCTTCATAAGGTTCTTGATTTTTATTTTTTATAAATTCTTTGACTTGTTCAATAGATTCATGTGATATAAAATCAAAGGCATTTTTACCAATCATCTCTTCTTGTGTATATCCAAGCAATTCTGGTGCAACTTTGTTTACTTTTATACACTCTTTTTGAGAGTTGTATATGATTAGTCCTTCTATTGTTGCATTTGATAAAGCTTCAAAAGTTTCTATTGTTTTTGATTGTTGTTCTTGTATTTGAAATTCTAGCTCTTTTTGACTTGTGATATCAATACCAATTTGTATCTTAATATACCCATTTTGCATACTATTTTGAATGATTCTTTCACTAAATAAGTATGTTTTATTATTTATAGTGTTTTTGTGTTCCCATTTACGAGTAGAATCAATACTTTGTATATAATTTTTACTAGATAACAAACAATTATCACAAGTTTGTGTTTTACTAGATTGAAGTACTTTATAACATTCTTTTCCCATAACATCGCCAAATTCTTGTTTGCATTTTTCATTTGCATAGATAATTTTAGAATTATCTATATCTATAGCACATATGAGAGCATCTATCCCATTGATAATAAAATCAAACGAACCTATTGATTCTATACTATTATTAGTTTGTAAATGCACACTTAAGCCTTAATTCCATATTTTAATTTTTGTATGTAATTATATCATAAATAGGATTAATAATAATCGTTATCATTCTAAAATGATTCCCATTCATTTTCTTTTTGAGATACTGAGTTAATTTTAGAAATACTTGTTGTTGTATCTGTTTTCTTTTTTGAGCTTTGAATCTTTAACCCAGAGCTTTTCTTCACTTCTGGTACTTTGAGATGATGTGTTGGATTATTGACAGGTTTACCTTGTACCTCATTTTTGCCTAAAAATTCTTTTGCATTGGCTTCATTTACTACAAGCTTAGCTATTTCATCAGTTAATACTGCAACATCATGTGTTTGAGATGCTACCATTGCATTTTGTTGTGTTTGTTGGTCAAGTTGAGTTACTGCATCATTTATTTGTTCTATTCCTTCTAATTGCTCTTTAGAAGCATGTTCTATATCTGATATCAAAGTAATAGTATGAGAAATATTTTGATTTAGTTCACTATATCCTTTTATCATATCAT
>Ga0265294_10002565_pt1 | contig 23802 bp, 19 predicted proteins | sample MunlanPumphouse3_FD_192504 | JGI IMG/M metagenome (GOLD analysis project Ga0265294, IMG submission 192504) | Groundwater microbial communities from a municipal landfill in Southern Ontario, Canada - Pumphouse #3 | ecosystem: Environmental > Aquatic > Deep subsurface > Groundwater | place... | reverse complement strand
AAACCCCATCACCCCAAGTCCTACTTTACGAACTCGAAAAGTGGGACTTGGGGTGATGGGGTTTCATGATTTGCTCCTTAAATTAGAAATTCCCTATGATTCCAAAGCAGCTTTGAAACTGGCTGAAATACTGATGGAAACCATAAATGAGGCAGCAATTCGAGAATCAAGGGAACTTGCACTTGAAAAAGGTCCTTTTCCTGAATACGAAGGCTCTACTTGGAAATATCCCATGCGAAACGCTGCCCTGACTGCAATCGCCCCAACAGGCACAATCAGTCTTCTTGCAGGGTGTTCTTCAGGAATTGAGCCGATTTTTAATTGGGTCTATAGACGGAGTATATTTGGAAAGGAGTTTTTGATTCTCCATCCCCTTTTTGAGACTCATTTCAGAAAAAAACTCTCTCATAAAGCTTATTTGCAACTTGTAAATCGGGTGTATGAAGAAGGGACTTTGCAGAATCTAAAAGTTCCGGCTTGCGTAAGCGAAGCTGAAAAAAAACTTTTCAAAAACGCTCTCGATATCGGCTGGAAAACTCATATCGATATGCAAGCAGCTTTTCAGCGCCACTGCCATGCAGGGATTTCAAAAACCATCAACATGCCTTCTGAGGCTACAAAGGATGAAATAAGGCAAGCTCTTTTTTATGCTTGGACACAGGGACTCAAAGGGCTTACGATTTACAGGACAGGTACAAGAAAGCAAGTCGTTTTGAATTTGAAGGGGCAAAAAAATTCGGAATATTTTTAAAAGGTTTTTGATCCTTCCAAATTAATGAAGAAAGAAATCGAGTGCTTAGCCCTCGATTAATATTAATAATAATTATGTTAATAATAATATAAAAGAGATACGCTTTAGATAAAATTCCGAAATTCAACGAGCGCTAGCTATAAAAGAATTCAGAAGAAAATTGTTTTTTTAAAATGTTGAACGAATGAACAAAATTAATATATAAGTAAACTCCCTTAACTTCAATTTTATGAAAAACAGCTCTTTTAAACCCCATTTTGATGTTATAGTAGGCTGCGTGCTTTACGGCACCTTTGGGATTTTCCTTGAGCATATCAGGGCAATGTCCGCAGGCTCTATTTTATTTTACAGACTGCTTTTTGGACTTTTTGCGCTCCTTTTTTATTTTTGCTTAGCCGGAGGCTGGAAACAGCTTAAGCTCGGGAAAAATTGGAAATGTCTAGTTCTGCTTGCTATTCTGAACACTCTTACAAGTCTTGGTTATTTCATCTCCATTAAGTTAAGCGGGCTCTCAATTGCGGTTCTGCTCTTATATACAGCTCCGGTCTACTTAAGCTTCCTTGCTCCTCTGCTTCTTGGAGAAAAGAGCAGTAAAAACCTCTTTCCCCTTTTTCTAGCTCTTGTTGGGGTGTTGCTGGTCGCCCGCCCGGAAAGCTTGTTAGAAACTCCGGAATCTGGAATAGAGCCCACATCTTTTCCGGGACTGATAGCCGGGCTACTCTCAGGGCTTGCCTTCAGTGGAGTTATTCTGGCAACCCGTTATCTTAAAGAGGATTATACAGGGCTTGCAAAAACCTTCTGGGTAACAGCCTTGGGACTTGTACTCATGTTTCCCTTTGCTCTATTTACCCCTTTACCCCTAATCTTTGAAAACTTTAATCCTTTGCTATTCCTAGGCCTTACCGCAACCCTTGCAGTTCTGCTCCACATGAAAGGTTTTTCCGGGCTCAGTGCCAAAACCGGAAGCATTCTTGCCCTCCTTGAGCCTGTTTTCGGGATCCTATTTGACCATGTGCTCTTGAAAAATCCTCTTTACTCTAGCACAATAGAAGGTTGCTTTTGTATTCTGGCTGCCGCAACTCTCGTAAGTTTTGAGGGATTTACCCGAAAGAAAAGAGCTCTGAAATAAGATTAAAACCTACATTTGAGAATATGAAGGATTCGAGCCTGAAATTCACTCCCTTTTTAAAAAACGGAGCAAGGTATTATCGCTTTGAAAAATATGATAATGTATCTTCTAGAGGAGAACTTCCCTGTGAATATATATGTGGCCCCCACTTTGCGGTTTGGGAAGGGGTTTTGCTCTATTCAGATGGAAAGTTCTTCCGGAAGCTTAGGGTAGGAGAGGATATTTCTGAAAAAGAGTATCTGGATTTAAAAAAAGTTGTGGAGCTTGGCAAGGAAAGGTTAAGACAAATTCGAAGCCAGCAAAAGAAAAGAAATTTGTAAACTTCGCTTGATCCTTAAACCCTTTTTTCCAAGTATCGATTCTCAAAACATTTTCACAGTTTTTCCAAGTCCTTTTTCCAAAGCTTTTTTATAAGCTAGCTGAGCGCTTGCAACGTCTTGGATGGCAAGCCCTGTCGAGTCAAAAATCGTAATTTCCTCATTTCTTGTCCGCCCGGGTTTCAGGCCTGCTATAATTTCTCCCAACTGGCAATAGATATCATTTTCCGAGATGTAGTCTTTTGCAAGGGGCACATTTACTTCCCCTGAGTGCAGAGCCTGCACCATGTCATCTACAATAATTTTTGAAGTTAAAAGAAGTTCTGGATCCAATTCTTCTTTGCCCACGGCATCAGCTCCGATTGCATTGATGTGGGTTCCTTCCCGGATCCATTCGGCTTTTATAAGGGGCTTTCGGACAGGGGTTGTGGTAACAAGGATATCGCAATCGCAAACTTTTTCCACCTCCTCTTCCCAGCGAATTTCACAGGCAATACTGGTTTTCATATCCTCTTTAAATTGCGCAACACTTTGTTTCCTTCTTGACGTTATCCGTACCAGTTCCGGCTCAAAAAAATAACATAGTGCTGCGAGCTGGGTTCGGGCCTGCCGGCCAGCTCCTACAATTCCTATAATTTTTGAATCTTTTCGGGCAAGATATTTTGCGGCAAGTCCTCCTGCAGCCCCAGTCCGAATATCAGTCAGATAAGTCCCATCTAAAACCGCCACAGGAGCTCCGGTTTTAGGGGAGATTAAAACAATTAAAGCCATTACCGTAGGAAAGCCTTTTTCTGGGTTTTCCGGATGTACGTTTACAATTTTTACCCCAGTTATATCCTCTTCTTCAAGGTAGGCAGGCATGGTCCTAAGATCCCCATTATAAGACGGATAATATAAATATGACTTAGGCGGCATTTGCACTTTTCCAAGCCCGTGCTCTTTGAAAGCTTTTTCGACTACCTCTATTGTAGCCTGCATCTTTACAACGCTTTTTACTTCTTCTTGCTCCAACCACAAAACATTCATAAAATAACCCTCCGGCCTTTCCCTTAAACCATTAAATATCCAGCCCTGATTTTCAATTGGCATAAATTTGCAGCCCTTAAGTGCTTTGGCCCCTGAACTGTCTTAGGAATTTCCTTCTCTCCTAAGTTGCTTTCATAGTAAATTGTATTGGTATGTATATAATATACTTAGGTCCTTTAAATTCTTCAGGCTACTATTTATTAAGAGCCAGGTGTTTGATGTGGAAAAAGCTCAACCAAGCAACCTAAGAGATAAATTATTGAAACCCGCAGCCGATATCCGGAATCTCCTTTGCTGGGGTTATCCTAAGTTTGCCACAATTCGTTTTGTTGCAGACCACGCTGGCTTAAATACCCAGGAAAGACAGATTCTGGTACGGGTTATTTTGCCTCCGGACAAAACCCACAGCCGAGCAAAGAAAAGCTTGGACTGCACCCAGCTTCGGGGAAGAGTCCTTCTAATTGACGGCTATAATGTCCTTCTTTGTATAGATAGCCTCCTTAAAGGAGAGCTCATGTGGCTTTGCGATGATGGTTTCATCCGGGATACTCGTTTTTATTTCGGAAAAAGAAAACAAATTTCAGAAATTGAAGAAGCTCTTGAAACATTACTCTCTTTTCTTGCTGGAGCTGCTCCTAAGGCTGTAAGTTTCCTGCTTGATTCGCAGATCAGCAAAAGCGGGGAACTGGCAGGCCTTATCCGGAAAAGACTTAATGAAAAAGGAATCGATGGAGGAGCTTGGACTTCAAAGCACGTGGATTTTGATCTAAAAAGGGCTGGAAAACTCTCTGGGATTTCTTCTGAGAAATGCACAAAGAGCAGTTCCTTGAATAATTTAAATAAATATTTGAAACGAGCTTCTAAGAAAGACCCAGAAGAGCTTTCAGCCAACTTTTCAAAATATATTTATAACGAGCCGCTTCTAATTGCAACTTCTGATGGCATTATTATTGATGAGGTTTTTGAAGTGCTTGACATTCCTGGCTGCCTTATGAAAAAAAAAGGCCTAAAAGCCCTCAAATTGCATTGAATTTGTTTTATAGCATGCAGCATAAAACTCCTGAGCCTTTTCTCGGGGCGAGTTCACTTTTCGGAAATCCATAAATAGCGCTCAAGCCCTCCTATTTTTTCTTTCATTAGCTCGGGATCTAATAGGTTTAGCCCTATTTTTTTTTCCCCTTGATCCAGAATTTCATCTGGGATTTCGAATTCAAAAAAAGGAGGTTTGTGTACCTCAAGCTCGAGTTCCGGAGGCTCTTTTCTTTTCCTGCTTCCAGGAAAAAGCAAAATAAAGCCTATGCTTAAAAGGAAAAAGCTATATTCGCCTCCAAATTCTTTCCAGTCTGGAAAAGCAAAACCGAGCCCTAAAAAATCTAAAGCCGGAAAAGAGAGCAGGAGTCCGGAAGCCAAAAAGAGCAGTAGGCCAAAAAAAGCTCTTTTAGGCCAGGGGCTCAAAGGTGATGCAAGCCACCAATTCAGACCTGAAGGTTGCAGAGGGCCTTTCTTTAGCTCTTTTAGAAGCTTTGAGGCAGCCTCTTCAATCCGCCAGGAGGAAAGGGAATTAAAAATTTCAGTTTTATTCGCTTTTTTTCCCTTTTCTTCTTTTATTCGCTTTTTTTCCCTTTGCTTTTTTGTTGCTTCTCTTTTCTCTTTTTCTTCCCATTCTAAAAGCCGCAGGCAGACTTTTAGTTTTTCTGCGGCTTTTTTGAAATACCCAAGCCTATAATAAAAAAAGCCTGTGAAATAAAGTAGATGGGCTTGCATTTCCCAAATTTCTTCTTTTTTCGAATTTCGAAGCGTCTCACCCTTCCCAAAAGGAAAAGCTCTTTTTGAATAGGGGCTTTCTTCGAGTTTTCGGATTATCGAAAGGAGGGTATGCTTGTAACTGGGACTTCTGAATTGAAAACTGACTTCTGCCTTAAGGTAATTTGCATAAGCTTCCCAGAGCAGTAATTGAGGTTTTCCGGGACTTAAGAAAAGCGCTTTTCCAAAAGACTCTGCAGCAGCTCCGTAAGCCTGCTCTTCAAGTTCAAGCCTAGCCTTAAGGCCTCTTGCAAATTCATTTTCCTACCCCCCTGCAATTGAGGTCTCAAGCTCTTTTAAAGCTCCTTTATTATCCCCAAATTTAAAATAAAGGGCAGCAAGCCCGTTATGGGCATGCACATTTTTTGGATTTGCCGCAACAGCTTGTCTGTATGCCCAAAAAGCCTCCTCGGTTCTGCCCAGACGAGTTGCGGCAAAACCTAAAAGAAGCGAGGCAAAGTCTCCGTATACCTTAAACCCTGCTTGAGGCTCAAGGCTTTCTGCTACTTTTTCATATTCTCCTAATCGGAGAAAAGCAAAAGCTTTAAGCAAGCAGACATTAGGGTTTTTTAAAAGATGTCCCGGGGCCTTTTCAAAGGTTTCAAGAACTTTTTTCCATTCTCCCAAACGGGAAAAAACCAGCCCTTCTCCAAGCCAAGCCGCTTCCCGGTCTTTTCCTTCCAAAGGAATCTGTCCAAATGTTTTTAGGGCAGCCTTATATCTTTTAAGAGAAATAAGCGCAAAACCCTGGGCAGTAAGCCCGGCTTCGGAAATATGGGAATTTTTAGAAAATTTGGCTTTTTCAAGAACTTTAAAGGCTTTCTCAGAGCGATTCATGTAGAGGAGCATAAGGCCTCGATTTAGTTCCAAAGCAGCGTCTTTGGCTCCGAGAGCCAAAGCTTTCTCAAAAGTTTTCAGAGCCTCGGAATATTCTCCCAGTTCAGCAAGAGCAAGGCCCTGGAATTTTAAATTTTCCGGCTTCTGTTTCTCCTCCGGAACTTTTTCATAATACTCAAGATACTTGGAAAAAGCAGTCTGAAGCCCCGACTCTTTTTCTTTAGTCGATTCTGGCCCCTTTTTTCTAAGCCTGCTAAGCGCAACGCCCTTGTTATAACGTGCCAAAAGGCTCTCATTCTCAAGTCCAAGCAATTCCTCATAAGCTTTGAGGGCTGCTTTGCAACAAGCCATTTCGCAAAGGGCATTTCCCTTCCCGCTCCAGGCATAAGAGTTTGAAGCATCTAATTCCAGTGCCGCTTCAAAAGCTTTGAGAGCTTCTTGCATTTTTCCAAGTTCGAGAAAAACACTGCCTTTTCCGCAGAGGCTTCCTGCGTCTTTAGGATTAAGGCAAAGAGCCTCCTCAAAAAGCTCAAGAGCTGCTTTAAAGTCGCCAAGCCCAAAAAGAGCGTTTCCTTTTCCTCTCAGAGATTGGAAATTAACAGGCTCAAGCTTTAGTGCCAACTCAAAAGCTTCAAGAGCCGCTTCAAAGTTGCCAAGCATTATAAAAGCGCTTCCTCTATTTGCAAGGGCTTCGGAAAAATCCTGCTTCAAGTTAAGGGCTTTTTCAAAAGCCAGAAAAGCTTCCCCGTATCTTTCGAGAGTGACAAGAGCTTTTCCTTTCTTATTCCAGAAATCAGCGTTCTCTGCTTCTAGTTCCAGGGCTTTTTCAAAAGCTTCCAGAGCTTTTCCGGTTTTTCCCTGGTTTGCAAGCACCTCTCCTTTTCCGGCCCAGGCTTCTGCAACCCCAGGTTCTAACTCCAGCGCCGCTTCAAAAGTTTTTAAGGCCTTTTCTGGTTTTCCAAGCCCCTCTAAGATTTTAGCTTTTTCTCGCAGGGCTCCGGCATGAGCAGGGTCCAGCTTAAAAGTTGCCTCAAAGGTTTTTAGCGCCTCTTCAGGCTGCTTAAGACAGTGGAGGACAAGGCCTTTATAGTAGAGAGCTCCCGGGTTTTCAGGCTTGATTTCCAAAGATTGAGAAAAGGCTTTGAGAGCTTCTTCATACCTTTTTAGGTTATAGAGAGCAAGGCCTAGATAGTACCAAGCTCCGGCATCCTTTTCGTTTTCCTCAAGCACTTTTTCAAGGGCTTTTAAAGCTTCTGCGGGGCGGTTAAGATAGCCTAAGGCAAGTCCTTTGCAATAGAGAGCCTGAGAATAAGCCGGCTCAAGCCTAAGAGCTTTTTCAAAGGCTAAAAGGGCCTCTTCTGGCCGATTAAGGTAGCTTAATGTGTTTCCTTTATAGTACCAGGCTCTGGAATCCTCTGGATTTATTTTAAGGGCTCTTTCAAAAGCTTCCAGCGCTTTTTCAAAAGAGGCTCGGGCTTCGGCGTATTTTTTCAGGTTCAGAAAAGCAAGGGCTTTGCTGTAAAAGGCTCGGGCGTAGCTGAGGTACATGCGCTATAACGCTCCGGGGATCCACTAAATTTCAAAGCAAAAAATGCTAGAATTTTAAAAATATAGATTAAAGAATTCAGGCTGCGTTCTATAAAAAAGGGTGCCGAAAAAAAGATTCTGATCTCAGTTATTTTTATCTATTTTGTTAAGCTTTTTTAGATCTGGATTTGTTTTTTCTGGGCAGGCCCTTTTTTACCATTCGAGTACTTTTTTCGTAATATAGACAGCCAGTATCAGCCCTGCAAACGCAAATGCAAAAAGAAAGCTTGCAATTAGGTGAGGAGATTGCTCGCCTCTTTCCGAACGGAGAAGGGGCATATGGTCAAAATTACCATTTCCAAGATTATAGGAAATGTCAGAGATTCCATCTTTATTTAGATCGTCAGGGGCATAGATAACTTTTTTAGGGGTAGTCCAGTAATTGCCTCCTTGATAGGGGCCCCCAGCAATGCTTATGCCCCGACTTTTGCTTATATTCCAAGTATTTTCAAGGTTTTTGCCGCTATAACCTAGGTTTGCAGCATTGCAAAAATAGTTATCATAAATAAGGTTTTGGCTACTGTTTGAGAGGAAAAGCCCATAGGCTTGGTTAAGGCTTAGGATATTTCCGTTCAGGCGGTTTTGGTCTGAAGCTTTTAAAAAAATCCCATTAAGGCTGTTTAAGTCCACTCTATTGTTCATAAGCAAATTGGCCTTGGAGCTTTTCAGAAGGATTCCCACTTCATTTTCAGAGGCACGGTTAAGATTTAATAAATTGACTTCTGCGTTTTCAAGAAAAATTCCCAGGCAGTTCTCCGAAATATTATTATTACTTATCAGAACTCCTCGGGTATTTTCAAGGTATACGCCGGCTTTTTCGGGATTCAGGGCTCCTTTTATGGAAAAACCGCTTATCGTTACATTGTTCGCCCGAATGTGAAAAACGTAATCGTTTGGGTCTTTTGCCTTAACTGTATGATATTCCGGTCTCCCAGTAATGGAACGCAGAGTAATTTCTTTATCAAGATCTACGTTTTCCCTATAAAACCCACTGTAAACATAGATTATATCTCCTCTTTCTGCCGCATTTACTGCAGCTTGAATCGAGGTGTAGTCCCTGGATTCTTCTGCGCCCACACTAATTCTTCTTGCAGTGGCCGAGCCTGCGCTTAGCATCAAAAATAAGGCCGCAACTACAAAATAGAGCTTAAATCTCTGGATGTTTGTCAGGTTTATCCCCCTGTTTACCGATCCTGGCTCCATTTTCCCCTAATAATTCAAACCTTTAGCAAAAGCTCTTTTTGCAAATCTAATCTCTATTTCTCTTTTTTTATTTTTCCGCAGCTTTTGCAGCACTTTCTTCTTCCTGCAAACCAGAAGCTCTCTCTTCCTGAATTAGGCCATCTTTTACATAAACAACTCTTTTTGCATATTCTGCAACATCGGGGTCATGCGTGATCATTATAATAGTTCGACCCTGCCGGTTAAGTTTGGAAAAAAGTTCCATAATCTCCAGGCTGGTTTTTGAGTCTAAGTTACCTGTGGGCTCGTCTGCAAGGAGCAGGGCCGGGTCGTTCATAAGAGCCCTCGCGATTGCAACTCTCTGGGATTGACCTCCGGAAAGTTCGTTTGGTCTATGTCGCATTCTATCTTCAAGTCCCACGGTTTTTAAAAGTTCTTTTGCCCGTTTATCAGGGTTTACTCCGGGTTTTGAATTTGCATAAGAAGGTAATTTTACGTTTTCAAATGCATTTAGGCGGGGGATCAGATTAAATGTCTGGAAAACAAAACCGATTTCAAGCCCTCTGAGTTTTGCAAGTTCTCCATCTGAAAGGGTGTTTATATCGCTTCCCCTGAAAAGGACGCTTCCTTTCGTAGGCCGATCCAAGCAACCAAGGAGATTCATAAGCGTGCTTTTTCCAGACCCTGAAGGCCCCATGACTGCAAGAAATTCCCCTTCCCCAACTTCCAGGTCGATTCCCCGCAAAACAGGAACATCAAGTTTTCCAAGCCTGTAACTTTTATGGACATTTAGGACACTGATTATAGAATTTTCCATTTCGGAAAAACCCCCTTCCCGAAAAATAGGAAAATAAATTCAAATATCCTCTAAGGATTAAAGCCTTTATGTTGGGTTTTCTCCCCTTAATTTAAGCTTTAATTATATTTAATCCTGAAAGTTCCGTTGCTGTCATGGACAATACAGGAAAGAAAGCCAGCTTCAGCGTTTTTCCTTGCAATTTCCGGTCCTTTTTCCCCAGTTTCAAAGTTTTCAAATTTCTCGTACAGAGCAAGCATATCTTCAAGTTCAACCAAATATCTGGATAAAACAGCTTTAGCCATTTTAAGGCTCTCTTCTTCTGAAATTGGAAACCCTAGACCTTCGCATTCGCAGGTCTGAAGCTTTGCAGCTTCTAGATAGAAAGGATAGGTGCTGCAAAGCCTTGAACGTACCGGATAGATTCTGCATTTGTTCGTCTCCCCATCTATAAAGCCGCAATCCCCATTGTTTTTGCGTCTGAGCATCCAGCCAAAGGTATGAATATTTCCTTCGGAGTCTATTTCCTCTTCCGTTAATTCCGAATCTTTTGAAAAAAGCTTTTTAATGACTCCTGCGCTTTTAAAAGCGTAAGAATCACAGTCTGAAAAACAATCAGGAAGAAGAGGGCTTGCGATTTCTGAATCTAAAATTCCTGTGTATTCCCGGATTTTTTTTATTTCTTCTGGCAAAAGGAGGACTCGATTATCTCCATATGCCCTTTTGCAGCATTTTCCGCAAAACTGGCAGGAAAACCCAATTTTTCGGATATCAGCTGCGATTTTTTTGGGGGAGAGAGTTTTGGCTTTTTCGATTTCTTTTTTCAGATTTGCAAGCAGTAGGAGTTGGTATTTGGATTTTTGGGTTTTCTGTTTCTCTTCTTCTACTTTTTCTTCTCTTAGACCCTGAATCCAATGAGGTTTTACCGGGTCAGAAGCTTGCTTAAAGATCTGTTTTTGATCCGAAATAGAAGATTTCATAATTATCTTTACAGAATGTTTTGAAGCTTTTGAATTTCTGTTTTTTCTATTTCTATTTCTACTTCTACTTCTTCGGTTTTGTTTACTTTTTTCTTCAACTCAATAAATGGCAAGTTCATTTAAGACATCGGTTTTTGAAAGCGTGCCTTTGGCAACTCCATTGATAGTAACGACTAGCCGGCTCACATTGTATTTATGGAAGAGTTTGACCACGTCATAAAGCTGCATGTCCCCATCTACGGTAATTAGCTCTTTTGTCATGAGATCTTTTACCTTGAGGTTAACCTTTCCCTGGGCAATAGCATGTCCGATGTCAGTATACGTTACAATTCCAACAACGGTTTCCTTATCCTCCACAGGAGCTCCGTGGATACTGTTTCGAATCAGCACTCTTGTTGCTTCTTGGATGCTGGCATTGACATTGATAAGTACAGGAGGGTATTTCATATAGTGTTTGACCTGTTTTTTAGGAAGAGAAATCATTTCATTGATATCAAAAAGGATAGAATTATTGGTATCGTCTCTTCCCGTAACTTTTCCTCTGATGATAAGCCGGTTTACGGGGGTCGGTCCGACTTGGATTTTGTCCTCCATTACAAAATCCTTGGTGCTTCCAAGAATCCGGATTACTCCACTGCATTTTTCAGGACTACGCACCGTCGTAAAACTGATTTCTGCAGCAGTTGCTCCGTTTACAATTAGGTCATTTCTAAAAATGGGTACAACGGATTCGTTTTTTAATTGATCTATATTTAAGGCTTCATAGGCAGCTCCCGTTGGTTTGTATCCTCCTTTTGGTCCTGGGACGCCTTCTACAAGACTAAGTGCTTTTAAAAGCTGCATTTGGTTCCGGATTGTGCCTGGATTTCGCTGAATTTCCTCAGCAATTTCTTCTCCTTTTATAGCCCTGTCTTTTTGTCTTTGTAAATTAATTAATGCTGTAATAATATCTTTTTGAATCAAGGTAAGTTCCATATAACCACCATCAATTTCATATATCTATAATTTAAGTTATATCTCTTAGCATAGTAGGGTGCTATTTAGCATAAATAATGATTACAAATTAATGTAATACATTATATTCCAAATATAAAAAGAGTCCGGTCTCCTTCATTTCCTTTGATTTTTGAGACCATACTTATAAATATTACTTATAAATCCGCATCATATCTATCCTTACCCTTATAAATAAGGGCCGGTCATACTACAATTATTAACCAGGATTGAGAGTTGCCAGGGAAAAAAGCTTTCAAATCCGGTTTTTCCTGATTCAGTGAAAGTTATATAATGTTATCTTCTGTAAGAAGAGCTTCAAGAGGGGTCTAAAACATCATGATCTTTGAAAAAATACATACTGTTCCCACTTCTGAGGAACTTATTAATAAAGCCTTCAAAAGAGCCTCCCGGACAATGTCTGGCAAAACAATTACCGGAAAAGAAAGCAGGCTTAGTGCCAATGAGTCTATGCTCCTGACGGCTGCAAACATCTTTACTGACAATCTGGCAAATATTGTCCGTCGTTTTCCGAGTTTTGATAACCTTCATCCTTTTTATTATGAACTTGCAGATATTTTGGTTGGAGTCGAAAAAATGAAAATGGCCTTGGGCTCTGTGGATTGGGCTAGCCGCAAAATTCACGAAATTGCAAGGGAGTACGTTGGCAAGATGAGGGAAGTTGAAAATCCCGAACCCGTTCGAAAAGAAGCGTTTGGAAGACTTGCCTCTATTCTCAAAGCCATAAATAAGGATCTTATCTTCCTAAACAAAGCTCGAAATACCCTGCGAAAGCTCCCCGATGTTCGAGAAGAACCTACGATTGTGGTTGCGGGTTATCCTAATGTGGGCAAGTCCAGTTTCGTTTCAAAAATCACTGGGGCAAGCCCGGAAATCGCAGCTTATCCCTTTACTACGAAAGGAGTTTCGATAGGGCATTTCTTCCGGGACAAGATTCGCTACCAAGTAATGGATACGCCTGGTCTTCTCGATCGGCCCATGTCAGAGAGAAATAGTATCGAACTTCAGGCAATAAGCGCAATCAATCATCTAGATGCCGTTCTCCTGTTTATTATCGACCCTAGCGAAAGCTGCGGATATGAAATCGAGGCTCAAAAACGCCTTTTAACTGAGATTAAAGCCCTTTTTGAGATGCCCATGCTTGTGGTTTCGAATAAGGCGGACCGGCCTGAGTTTAAAGACTTAGAGGGCATAGATCAGAACATTTCAACGGTTACCGGGGAAGGTATAAAAGAAGTCTTGGAAAAACTGATCAGGCTGATTCCAGAGCCTAAGAAGGTTACAGAGGCTCCCGAAATTCTCTGGGAACCTGAAGTTGATCGGGGTTATCAATGAAAATGGCCTTTAAGCTAATTTCAGGAAGCTGGAAACAGAACCCTTATATATAAAAACCCTTTTGCGGGGCTCAATCATGAAAAAGTTAACTGAAGATGAAACCGGTTCTTTTCAGAGTTATCTTTCGGAAGGCTGCAGCCTCTGTCAGCAGGGGGCAAAGCTAGTCCTTTTTATAACAGGGCTTTGTTCAAGAAATTGCTTCTACTGTCCTCTTTCTGAAGAAAGGAAAGGTAAAGACCTAATTTTTGCAAATGAAAAAGCTGTAGAAGCTGATTCTGATTTACTTGAGGAAGCAAAGCTTATGGACGCGCTTGGAACCGGGATAACCGGGGGCGAGCCCCTTTTGAAGGTCGAAAGGGTTCTGTATTATATACGCCTTTTAAAGGCTACTTTTGGAAAAGAGCATCATATCCACCTTTATACCTCCCTGGCTCCGGATAGAAAAACCCTTTTAGCCTTGGATAAAGCAGGTCTGGATGAGCTTCGCTTTCATCCTCCCCAGAAGTTTTGGGGAAATTTAGAAAAGAGCTCTTATGCGTTTTCCATTCAGGAAGCTCTTGACTTGGGAATCAGGACCGGAATCGAAATTCCGGCTCTTCCGGGAGCAGAAAATGTTGCCCTTTTTGCGGCAAAAGCCAAAATCTTTCTGAACCTGAACGAACTTGAATTTTCCGAAACCAATGCCAAGGGTCTGAATGCCAAGGGTTTTTCTCTTGAATCCGATCTTTCCAATGCCGCAGCTGGCTCCCGTAAAATAGGGGAACTTGCCTGCAAGGCCGGAAAAAAGGTTCATTTTTGTTCTTCTAATTATAAGGATGCTGTCCAGCTCCGCAAACGGCTCCTGCGAATCGCTGAAAATACGGCCCGGGAATTTGACGAGGTCACCGAGGACGGAACGCTTATATACGGGCTGATTAAGGGGGGGATCCGGGAACTAAAATTTGCCTGCGAGCTTTTAAAAGCTCAAGCTGTTCCTGCCAAACTTTTCGAAGCAAAAGAAACAGGAATCGAAATTGCTTGGTGGATTCTTGAAGAGCTGCAAACCCCTCTTAAAAATTCTGGCACTTCCCTTTCCATAATAGAGCGCTATCCCTTCAAGGATGGGCTGATAGTTGAGGTTTTTCCCCTCTGAATTTCTTTTTTAATATTCTTTTTAATATCGAAGTTTTCGTTTCAGAATCCGGGATCTGAAAAAGAAGGCAAATTAAGCTGCGCTGGAAGGTCTCAATTTATTCAAATTATACTTTCTCTAAAACGGGTGTATTTTTTTAGATACTGCTTTTCTTTTTATTTATACCGTTGCTTCATTGTACATATTATAAAGAGATATTATATATTAATTTGAATTTTTGCCAAATTTTAAAAAGTTATAATATATCTTAATAAACTCATTGACTCTTACTTCTATAGAAAATAATATTTAAGTTCTTCCCTATTATTTGTGCAATAATATAATAAGGGATGCATTATAAAAATGGCTTTCGATTTGATTTTATTATATTTTCAGAAGAGCTTAATTTCTTCAACAGTTTTGTATTTTTATATAAACCTAGAAAGATTTTTATATGTTTAACTCTCATATACTTTCTGTAAAATATCTGGTAGGTTTACGGAAATAGGGGGAACTTTTCCAAACTGTTTGCTTATGTTGTCTCAGTATCTCCTGAAATGATTTTGCAGCTTCATAAACATTTGGTATTTAAATACATAGTGCTCTCGCAGGCTATTCGAAATGTTATATTTTGAGGTTTTTCCCATTTTATTTTGGATCCTAGGAGCTGGCACATGAAATTTAAAATCAAAAAAGCTCTCTCATTTTGGGATTAAACAGAAAAGTACTCGGAAAATAAATAGCAATCCAACAGTTTGAAAGTTCCTTTCCAGAAACCTCTAGGAAATGCAGTATGTAAACAAGTCCTGCAGGGCTGTACCCCTGCAGAATTTGTATATTGTATACACCAAAAACAGGCGCACAAAAGCGAGCCCATCTGGGCCTAAAATCCCTAATGGACATATCATGTTTGCGGCGCCTGTTTATATAGTTGGTGGTTTTGCACAAAATAAACAGGTGATATAGAATGAAAAGAATTCTTTTGAGTCTATTGGTTTTTGCCCTGATCTTTGCTGGGATTCAAGGAGCAGCAGCACAAGATAGTGATGAATGTAATGCAACATTGACTCGGTCTGAGGAAATAAACATAAGCGTGCCGGCAACTCTTGACTTTGGAAATCTTACAGTAGGGCCCACCCATGAAAAAATGTTAAATGTGGATCTTAATGTATCTTCCGGAAAAGCATGGACTGTTACGGCTCAAGCTAATAAAATGAATTCTTCCTGTGGTAACTATACATTAACAGATGCTATCGACGTTAGTGGAAATTTTATAAATATTGCGCAAGAAGTCGATTCTGGGGGGGAAGATGATACAGCGGATGCCTTTGATGTAACTTTCAATCAAGCCATTTATTGGGCTGACAGAGTTGCAGAATATTCAACCGTCATTACATTCTCTGCAGGTGTCCTATAATAAGAAGTAATAAGAAGTAAATGAAAAATATTCTCAATGTTAAGTGATACCGTGGGGGCAAAAGCCACCCTGTATCATTTTTATCTTTTGATTGGAGGCATGTGCAGTGAAATGGCAAGCTAAAAATTATTTTGTAAAATGTTCGCTTTTGGGAATTTTATTTTTTATATCAATTTTCACAAGCTCTGCAGCCGGGCTTCACTTTGAAGGCTTAAAATATGCAGGGGAAGTTTCAGCAGGAGAGACTGTTGTCCATCAGATGGCGCTATCCTTAGGAAATGGGGAATCTGCTACCGATATAACTGTTGAAGTTTTGGGTTTTGGACAAGCTCCTAATAAACAATATATTGGTTTAAATTCTTCGGAAGATTTGAGTCCTTATTCTGCTCATGACTTTATAACTTTAGATAAAAAGACCTTTCACATCGAACCTGGAGAAAAAGTGCCTTTTACTGCTACAATAAAGCTTCCAGAAGACAGCGGTTCTGGGGGAAGATATGCGCTTCTTAATGTTTATACCAAACCTGAGAGAGGAGAAGCTCAGGTTGGAGTTTCTACTGCCGTAATGGTGCCTGTAATGCTTACAATTTCAGATACAGAACTTATTGAGACTGGAAAAATCACTAACCTTAGTGTCGGAGATGTAGTAGTAGGCCAGCCGATTATCGTCACTACAACTTTAGAAAATACAGGAAATCATCATTATTATTCTGCTTGGAACGAAATTACTGTTGAGAATGAAGCTGGAACTCTAGTTGCAAACTCTTCTACAAAACCTTCCATTTATGCAATCATCCCCACAAACTCGGTAAATTTCGAGACAAAAATCGAGCAGGCTCTTCCAGTCGGGACTTATACAGTACATTCAAAGATGAGACTTGAGGACGGGACTGTGCTTGATGAAAAAAGCACTACTTTTGAGGTTGAAAAGGAATATATACCCCCATTTAAGGAAGTAAGCCTACTGATTTCAGCAGGAGAAGAGGCTATTTTGAAAACGGATAACGACCGTTGTGCGATTCATTTCCCGCAGGGAGCAATTGTAAGTCGAGTTAAACTTACTTTGAAGCCTGGGGATCTAAAGAGGCTTGCTGAGGCTCCTGAAGCCTATGAGCTGGGCGTTACTTGCCTAGCTATCGAAGGGCTTCAGGGCTTACTTGCAAAAGACGCCCAGCTTAAGGTGCAATACCTTGAAGAAGATCTTAATATAGCCGGAGGCAACCCATCCAAGCTAAATCTGGCTTACTGGGATGGAGGCCTCCGGGAATGGGTCCTTGTCCCAACCGTGCTTGATGAAAAAAAGAGTACTTTGACTGCGAATACGAAGCGACTTGGAGATTGGGTCATAGTAGCTGGAGCTCCAGTAAGAGCTTCTGAAGAAACAAAGGCTTCGAAAGATGATTCAAAGCAGCAAATTCCCCAAGGGTGGATGGCTTCGTTTATTGCCTTGCTTGCAGCTGTTAAAATCTGCCTTTTCAGAAAGCAAAAACAGAATTAAAAAGCAATAAATCCAGGCCGTAAAAAGCAACAGTATTTTTATTTACGGCCTTATTTTATATTTAAAACAGCCCTTTTTCGGGGCTTCCTGATAATTTTTGAGCTGGGGGAGAAGATAATGAAAAGCAGGCGGTTTAAATTTCGGATCCTTATCTGTTTGCTTCTAGTTATTACTATTTTTTTTATGGTCTCAAGCCAGGAAGCCGCGGGTTTTGTGGGCAGGCCTTCCTCCTCTGCTACGCTGACTGCTACGGCAAAAGTGCTTATGCCTGAGCTTCCGACTGCGGTGCTTGACCTTTCCATGCCAGCTCAAAAAGAGATAAGTCCTGAATTATATTTTCCTCTTTGTGTTAAGGTCTGGGACTTTAATGGAAGAACGGATATTGAAGGGGCTTGTTATGTAGCCCGATTTTATAATGCAGGGCATGCTCAAGTTGGAGAGGATGTAGAACTTAAACTTCAGGTTTTAGAGGAAGAGGAAGAGGAAGCGGAATTGGAGTGTGCATCTAATTTCATAAGCTTCTCCGGAATAGCAAATCTTTCCGGCCAGGCCGAAGGTTGCTATTACGTTTACATCTACCGGGTCGGCTGTGGCTGCGAAGAAGATAAAGTTCTGCCTTTTGCGAGCAGCGGGGATACAAATATAAAAGAATGTTGCTCATGCCCCTGTCTTTCCTGTCTTTATCTATATGAAGATAAAGAAACCCTTATTCCTTATTCAGAGGATTTTCTCAGGCCAGGCTGTACTGCTGACTGGTGCTGTGGCTGTCTATGTACTGAACAAAGTATAAAAAATAGGATTTACCTTAAAAAAACTCCTCCAAAAAAGAGAGGAGGAAAAGGGTTTGGCTCTGCAAAGATAATTCCGGCTCCGGAAACTAAGAGCGTTTTTGGAGAGGAGGATCCTGAAAAAGGAGAGCTTATATCAGGGAAAGGAGAAGTCAGGACTTTGCTTGACGGCCAAAAGACCCTTTTGCTTTCTTTTCCAAAAGGAAACTGTTCCGTCTTAATCCCTGAAGGGGCTGCAAGTCCAGAAACTGAAATCATTCTAAGAGCCCTTGAGCCTGGGGCCCTTCCTCCGGCTCCTGAAGGGCAGCAATTTGCTTCGTTTTGTTTTGAGATAGAAGGAATTGAGGGGGAACTTTCAAAAAACGCAAGGATTTCAGTCCCTTACACTGAAGATGATTTGGAAATGGTTGCTGGAAACCCTTTTGAACTGAAACTTGCTTACTGGAATGAGTTCAAAGAAGCTTGGGTAATCATGCCCACTTTCGTGGATACAAAGGATAAAATCCTAACTTCTAGCTCTAGACATTTAGGGATCTGGGCTGTAGTTTCTTCAAAGGCTGACAAATCCGCCCCTCCGATAGAGCCTGAGAAACCCAAGCCTTCTCAAGCTGAGAATTTTATTCAATCAAAAGTGATTAGTCCGATAAGAGAAGCTTACCATTCAATAGTTAATTGGTTAAAAGAGCTGCTGCCTGGCTGAGCCAAGGAGGAATAATTTTCGATATTTTTTGTGTAATCTCCCCCTTCTTCAATCCGATTGACTGCCTATAAAGCGATCAAAAAAACTCCTCTTCCTCTTCCTCTTCAAATTCAAGGTCAAGAATCGGTAGCTTCCTTACTTTTCCAGTCCTGTCATAGCAGGTCCAGCTCTTTTTGTCATAGGGAAAACCTGCGATTATATGACAGTCTCCAGTTTTTGAAAAGAGCCTGCGATCCGCTTTTGAAGGGCTTCGATTTGGACCTGGATGACTGTGAACCGAGCCTGCGGCTTTGATGTTTGGGAGCATATAAAGCCTAAGGATTGCGCTTTTATTACTTGACTCAGTTCCGGGCAAAATCAGAACTTCTGTTATAACCCCATCTTTTTCCTGCAAAAGCCCCGCAAATTCCAGAGGCGCCATGGACCGACTGGCTTCGAGAATAAAATGAAGGGTTTCCCGCGCAATTCCTTTGATTTCCATATATTTAGAATTGGAGAGGAGTGTATATGAGATTTTTGATTTTTATCCTCTACCCTTGTTATGGCTTTCTTCCTTCAATAGCTTCTTACGTTAATTTTTAACTAACTCCTTTGTTGTTTGAACCCTTAAGTTTGAGCCTTTACTTAAGGTCCAAAATATATTTGTTTGCAGCTGTAGCTGCCACAGCCCCATCGCTAACAGCTGTAACAAGCTGCCAGATTGTGGTTGCTCTACAGTCTCCGATTGCGAAAATCCCTTTTTCAGAAGTTTCCATCCATTCGTTTGTTAGGATAAACCCTTTTTCATCTTTTTCAACGTCAAAGATTTCGGTATTCGGACGGAGCCCTATATAAATAAAGACCCCCTCGGTAGCAAGTTCACTTTTCTCTCCGCTTTTAACGTGTTTAAGCCTCAGCTTCGAAACCTTTGGGATTTTCCCCTTCGCCCTCACAATTTCTTGTACAACGCTATTTGGAATGAATTCAAAATTGGGAATTGCAAAGAGTCTTTCCTGAAGCAGCTTTACGGCTCTGAGTTCGGCTCTCCTGTGTACAAGGTAGAGTTTTTTTACAATTTTTGAAAGAATTAGAGCCTCTGTAACCGCGGAATCTCCTCCTCCAATAACGACTACGGTTTTATCCTTAAAATAAGGTCCATCACAGGTAGCACAGTAAGAAACCCCTTTTCCAGTTAACTCGATCTCTCCAGGCACACCCAAATGTTTTGGATTTGCCCCGCTTGCGAGAATTACGGCTTTAGCCTTGAAAAGCTCTCCTACCTCTTCTCCTTTTCCCGTGGAAACCATAAACGCCCCGGCTCCGTTGCGAACAGAATGAGCTTCTTCCAGCCGGGTTTTCACTCCAGCCGCTTCGGCATGTTCTTTATATTTTTGCATAAGTTCCGGACCTGTAATGGCCTTAAAACCCGGATAGTTTTCCACAATCTCGGTAAGCGCTATCTGTCCGCTAACAAAACTTCTTTCCAGAACAAGGGTTTTGAGCCCGAAACGTACAGCGTAAATTCCTGCCGTAAGCCCTGCAGGCCCCCCTCCGATAATTATCAGGTCATACATACATGCTCTTCCCCTAAAAACTCTCAGGCATAGACAAGCGTATCTTTTTCTATTTTAAAATCCCATATCTTCCCCATACATTTTCTATAAAACTTAAGGGAACGCTTTATCCATTCAGACCTACTTTTTATAGTAAGTTTCCAGCTAATTATTTAAGATTTGAAAGCTATTCGAAAACAAACTTATTTGAAATACAGGAAACTTAAACGCCCCTGAAAAGGGGGTCCCTTATAAGTTATACTTCTTAGCATTAAAAGGGCACTTCCTATGACGATTAAGGTGAAAGCATGAGGAAATATGATTATACGGAACTTGGATTAAAAGCGGGGCTTGAGATTCATCAGCAGTTGGACTCAAAAGCAAAACTTTTCTGCAAATGCCCGACTTTGATTCGGGATAGGGAAGAATCAAACCATGAATTCTTCCGCTATCTCAGGGCCACTGAAAGTGAGATGGGGGAAAAAGACCGAGCTGCAGTCGAGCAGACAAAAATCCGGAGAAAATATATTTACAAAGCTTACGACTCTACCTGTCTTGTCGAAAACGACGAGGAACCCCCTGGAGAAATTAATCGAGAAGCTTTGGCAATCTCACTTGGAGTCTCAAAACTTTTCCATATGAAACCGGTTGACCGAATGAATATTATGAGAAAGATTGTGGTCGATGGCTCAAACACCAGTGGTTTTCAGAGGACGGCTTTCCTTGCAAGTGATGGTTTTATCGAAACTTCGCTTGGAAGCTGTGGGGTAGATAGTCTCTGCGTTGAGGAAGAAGCGGCTCAAAAGCTTGAAGAGATCGGCGATTCCGTTATCTATTCCTTGGATAGGCTCGGAATCCCTCTTGTGGAACTTGCAACGGCTCCGGATATTAAATCCCCAAAACAGGCTCGAGAAGTTGCGGAATATATAGGGATGGTGCTCAGGTCTACAGGTAAGGTCAAACGAGGGCTTGGAACCATTAGACAGGATATCAATATCTCGATTGCAAAAGGAGCAAGAGTAGAAATTAAAGGGGTCCAAGCTCTTGATCTTATAGAAGAAATCGTCGCTCGTGAAGTTGAAAGGCAGCTTAACCTCCTAGAAATTAGAGAGGAACTCCTTGCTCGCGGAGCTTTTGTCTGTGAAGAGATTTTTGATGCAACCGGGCTTTTTCAGAACACAAAATCCAAAGTCCTTATCCAGGGCATGAAAAACGGGGTCATTTTGGCCGCCCATCTCAAAGGCTTTGAGGGTTTTGTAGGTCGAGAAGTTCAGCCCGGAAGAAGGCTTGGAACTGAGTTTTCGGACCGAGCAAAGACCGCAGGGGTCGGAGGAATCTTTCATACCGATGAGCTTCCCAATTATGGAATAAGCGAAAAGGAAGTTCAGGCTCTTAGAACTGCTCTTGGGGCAAAAGAAGATAGTGCAGTTGTAATGGTTGCAGCTGAGCCTGAAAAAGCTAGACTTGCTCTTGAGGCTGTCATTAAAAGGGCCCAGGAAGCTCTTATGGGAATTCCGGAAGAGACCCGAAAGGTTTTACCTGACGGAAACTCAGCTTATATGAGACCCCTGCCCGGAGCTGCCCGTATGTATCCTGAAACCGATGTCCCACCAGTTGAAATTTCTCGAGAATATTATGAGTCTATCGAAACTCCAGAACTTCTTACCGAAAGAGCAAAACGCTTTACAACTGACTATGATTTGAATCCCGAACTTTCTGAAAAAATCGCATATTCAAAGGATCTTCCTCTCTTCGAAAAACTAGCCGAAGTTTATGGAAAAGACGAACTTGTGGGCGCAACTCTGCTTGCCCGCACTCTTGTAGGCATCCTGCCCGAACTTAGAAGAAGCGGGGTGGAAGTCGATTCTCTAAAAGAAGAACACTTTGAAGGGGTTTTTGCAGCGATTTCGGCCGGGGAAATTGCAAAAGAAGCGCTTCAGGAACTTTTGACAGCGCTTGCAAAGACGCCAGAAACTCCTGTGTCCGAAGTGATTTCAAGCCTGGGTCTTTCGGCTTTTGACCCTGCTGAAGTTGAAAACTTTATCTCGGACCTTGTCAAGCAAAAGGGAGCTTTCATTTTAGAAAAAGGGCCGGGGGCTCTTGGTCCTCTTATGGGAATCGTAATGAAAGAGTACAGAGGAAAAGTAGATGGAAAAATCCTAAGCCAACTTTTGAAAACGGAAATTGATAAATTCCTAAGCCAGAACTGCCAAAATTGAATGCTTTTTCTTGCTGCAAACTCCAAAGCTTTTTATTCACAGGGTTTTGCAGCCTTTTTATCATTTAATAGGTCTTTGCCAGCGGGCAATTGATATAGAATTATCAATATCTATTTTAAGGGGTATTTTTCCGGAAAAACTAAACCTTCTGGAAAAATTGAAAATTTAGGATAAGGAAATCGAAATGATGAGGGCTTCGGAAGGGGTTTTAAGCGGCCAGAGTATCGCTTATTTTTCTATGGAAATTGGACTTTTATCTGAGATTCCCACATACTCGGGAGGCCTCGGAGTGCTTGCAGGAGATACGATCCGTTCGGCTGCAGATCTTAACATCCCTCTTGTAGGAGTTAGCCTCTTAAGTAACAGGGGTTATTTTAGGCAGACACTTGATTCTCAAGGCGGGCAAACAGAACACGGGGTTTTGTGGGAGCCTTCAAAGTTTATGAGCCCTTTGCCTGAGGAAGTAAAAGTTAAGCTTGGAGCGCGGGAGGTTAAGCTCAGGGCTTGGCTCTACCCTTGCAAAAGTCATACAGGAAGTAGCGTTCCGGTAATCTTTCTAGATACTAACCTTGAGGAAAACCACGAAGAAGATCGTGGGATTTGCGATTATCTTTATGGGGGAGATGAAAGTTACCGATTTAAGCAGGAGCTCGTGCTTGGGATAGGGGGAGTTAGGATGCTTGAGGCTCTCGGTTTTAGTATACGCAAATACCACATGAATGAGGGGCATTCAAGTCTTCTTGCTCTGGAACTTTTAAGACAAAACGGGACAAATATTTCCGAGGTTCGCAAGCGCTGCATTTTCACAACCCATACTCCTGTAGAAGCTGGACATGACAAATTTGACTACAAGCTTGTGGAAAGCTTGATTCCGGAAAGGGAAGATCTTAAGATTTTAAAGAAGCTTGGAGGAGAAGAAAAGCTGAATATGAGCCTTTTTGCTCTCAACCTTTCTGCCTATATAAACGGGGTTACAAAGCAACACAGCCGGATTTCCCAGCAGCTTTTTCCGGGGTACCAGATCCAAGCGATCACAAATGGGGTTCATTCTTATACTTGGACCTCCCCTTTTTTCCGAGAGCTTTATGATCGCTATCTTCCAGGCTGGGCAAATGAGCCCGAACTTCTTGTGCGGGCGGATGGAATTCCAGATGACGAGATCTGGGCTGCCCACAGAAATGCAAAAAAAGCTCTAATTGACTATGTAAATCAAGGAACCGGAGCGGGAATGGACTATGAGACCCTGACTCTTGGTTTTGCAAGAAGAATGACCGAATACAAACGTCCAGCCTTTATTTTTTCAGAGCTTGAAAGGCTTCGAAAAATAAACGAAAAAGGGAAACTCCAGCTTATTTTTGCAGGCAAAGCCCATCCCAAAGACGAAGCTGGAAAGCAGCTTATCCGGGAAATTTTTGGGTATATGGAAGAGCTCAAAGCTGAAATGAAAATCGTGTTTCTGGAAAACTATGATATGGAGCTTGCGTCCCGCATGGTTGCAGGCGTGGATCTCTGGCTCAACACTCCTCAGCGACCTTTTGAAGCTTCCGGAACAAGCGGGATGAAAGCTGCACATAATGGGGTAATAAATTTTAGTGTCCTTGACGGCTGGTGGATTGAAGGCTGGATCGAAGGCGTAAACGGCTGGGCAATAGGTCCTGAGCCTGACGAGCCGCTTTCAGAAGAGGAGTGTAGAGCCTGCGAAATAAACGATCTCTATAACAAGCTTTACTACATAATCGTTCCCACCTACTATAAGCGCAGAGACGAATGGTTTAAGCTG
>Ga0265294_10002558_pt1 | contig 23833 bp, 22 predicted proteins | sample MunlanPumphouse3_FD_192504 | JGI IMG/M metagenome (GOLD analysis project Ga0265294, IMG submission 192504) | Groundwater microbial communities from a municipal landfill in Southern Ontario, Canada - Pumphouse #3 | ecosystem: Environmental > Aquatic > Deep subsurface > Groundwater | place... | reverse complement strand
ATCCATTTCCAAATGTCTTTACGACCGGAAGATTTTCCGTTATCGGAATCTTCATCGTCTTTCCCCTTTCCTTTTTTATTTTTAAAAATGCGAATAACGATAGAGAGAATCATCAATCCAAAAAAAGCGCCAATGCCAACGAGTATCCCGAGTCCGTACTCATTCCCCATAAATTTTTTTATGGATATTTCCTTGGCCACAATGGGCAGAATAACATCTAACCCTTTGCTGATTCCCGAGTAATAATCATTTTTCTTAAATTCCGGAATCATCGTCTCTTCAGCTATATTCATGGCTATTGCATCTGGAATTACAGCTTCTATGTCATATCCGATTGCAAATTGGACCTCACCGGCAGTTCTGTTTTTCGGTTTAATGAGGATGACGATACCGTTGTTTTTGTCGGTTTTTTTATCTTTAACGCCCCATTTATCGCCAATTTCGTAAGCATATTCTTTTGCATCCATTCCGTTTAAATCAGCAACTGTGACGATGCAGATAACATTGGAGGTGGAATCATTGAAGTCCACCAATCTTCTCTCCAATTTTTGTTCTTGATCGGGAGTAAGCAGATTCGCAAAATCATTCACCAAGCGGGGCGGATTGGGGCGTGGTGGAATTTGCGCCACCGCGACTCCGATGAGTGCAATGAAAAAGAGGGTAAGACTAAATTTGAAAAACTTCATTATTGATTACTGTTAGAATAGTCAAATTCTATTGAAGGAGCGTTTTCTGCACCTGCTTTTGCCTCAAAATAGGGACGTTTTTCAAAATCAAACATGCCCGCGATAATATTTTTGGGGAATAGTCGAATGCTGGCGTTATAAGTTTTCGTTGCTTCGTTGAATTTCTTTCTTTCCACCGTAATTCTGTTTTCCGTACCTTCCAACTGAGCCTGAAGCGTTTGGAAGTTTGCATTGGCTTTGAGTTCGGGGTATCTTTCCACAACGACCATCAATTTATTCAACGAACTTGAGAGTTGGTCTTGCGAGGCTTGAAACTTCGCTAAGTCTGCCTCCGTCATGTTGGAAGGGTCGATCTTAATAGAAGTAGCTTCGCTGCGCGCTTTAATGACATTTTCCAATGTGCTTCTTTCGTAGTCGGCAGCTCCTTTTACAGTACTCACCAATTGCGGAATCAGGTCTGCCCGCCGTTGATAAACATTCTCCACTTGCGCCCATGACTCATTCACCGCTTCATCTGATTTGGTTAGTCCATTATAGGTTGAATAAACATAAATAAAACAGAAGGCAATTAAGCCGATAATAGAAAAAATAACGATGTTTCTTGTTTTTTTTGCACTCATTTTTTATAATTTTAGTATTAAAATGTTTATTACAAACAACGATTGATAATGTTTATTTCGCAAGAGATCTTTTATGAATTTTTTATAATTCTTGTTCCGCAAGCGGGGTTTCCTAATTGTCCGGCTTCAGTGATAATGCACTCATTACCACCATTTTCAATGAAGTAAATAGCTGCACGAACTTTGGGAGCCATGGAACCTTCGGTAAAATGTCCTTCCTGCAAATACTGTTTGGCTTGTGCGATAGTAATGGTATCCAAAGCTTGTTCATTGGGCTTCTTAAAATTAATGTACACTTTGGGAACATCTGTCAAAATATAAAATTCGTCTGCATTAATTTCTACTGCCACTAATGCGGAGGCTAAATCTTTATCAATAACCGCTTCCACTCCGTAGATCAAATGGTCTTTCACAATGACGGGGATTCCGCCGCCACCGACCGTAATCACAATATTGCCGGCATTCGCCAATTGTTTTACGATGTCAATATTGGCAATTCGGATAGGTTTGGGAGACGCAACCACTTTTCGCCAACCATTGCCCTTCGGGTCTTCTTTAAAAATTGCTCCGGTTTCTGCGGCATACTGGTCTGCTTCTTCTTTCGTATAATAAGGTCCGACCGGTTTTGTCGGGTTTAAGAACATGCTGTCCTCGGCATTGACCTCCACTTGTGTAACGAGGGTTACGACATTTTTATTTATCTTTTCTTCAACAAAAATATTGCGAAATCCTTGTTCTATCAGGTAACCGATAGAACCTTGCGTTTCGGATACGCAGAAATCCATGGGCATACTTTGCAAATGAAAGACCTTATTTCCGGCTTCATGTTGCAACATTACGTTCCCAACTTGGGGACCGTTCCCATGTCCTATTACAATATTATAATCCTGTTTCAGCAAGCCGACCAATGACTTGCATGTTTCTGTAACATTTTGAATTTGTTCACGATAAGTTCCTTTTTGTCCGCTTCTCAAAAGTGCATTTCCTCCGAAAGCCACTACTGCTAATTTTGTCATGATTTTATTCTAATTGATTGATGGTTAGTTTTGAAAAATGAGCGGCAAAAGTACATCTTTTTTTTACAAAAGACAACTATTCCGTTTTTTGATTTATCCACAATATAACTTATTAAAATACAAATGCTTACAATAATTTATGAATAAATAAAATCTTACAATTTATATTGGGTTATAATTATTTTAATATTTAGGATATAATTTGAAAAAACATGCTACCTTTGCAACCGCTTGTAAATAGGAATTTGTCAATGTATTATTTATGAATTTTGCGAAAAAAGCCCTCAAATTTTGGCAGATATTAAGGAAGAATTGGACGATAAAATATTGCTTGATCATTCGCAATGATTCTACACATCGCGATAGTTTTTCCTTACGATTGAGTCCGAAGAATATTTTTATAACCGTTACCACTTCGGCGATCATTCTGATTGTACTGACGGCTATGTTGATTGCTTTTACGCCATTACGGGTTTATGTGCCCGGCTATACCAATCCCGATGAATATCGGCAGTATAAGAAGGCAGCGAAAAGAGTTGATTCTGTAGAGCTTGTTTTAGCAAAGAATCAGCAATATTATGACAATCTTGCCCGCATTTTGAATGACAAAGTGATGCCTGCGGAATTAGAGCAAGAGGTTCCGGAATTGAATATTGCGCAAGAAAGTAAATTATCGGCGAATCCGTCGCCATCGGAATTAAAAGTCCGAGAAATGTCTTCGCAACTGACTGCGCGCCCGACTGCACCATCGACAAGTCCCGCTGTTGCGATTAACAAAAAAGCCCATATCGAATCTCTTTTCCTCATTACTCCAACCGAAGGCACCATTATTTCTTATTACAATGTCCCCAATAATCAGTATGGCATTGATATTCAAAACAGATATAACACTCTGATTAACAGCGTAGCAAACGGAATTGTCATCTATTCAGGCTATGATGTGGTCGATGGAAATGTTATCATCGTTCAGCATCACGATAATGTAATTTCTATTTATAAACATAACTCCCTTCTGTTGAAGAATAAAGGCGCACAAGTAGAAGCAGGAGAACCTATTGCTCAAATGGGAAACAGCGGTATTACGGACAAAGGCGTCCACCTACATTTTGAAATATGGCATAACGGATTTCCCCTGAATCCGTTAGATTATTTAACCTTAAAATAAAAATATGGAAGATAATTCTGCAAAAATCTGTGATTTAATCGTCGAAAAAGGAGAATTAAAACAACAAATCTACAATAATACTTTAGAGAGCATGCAACTTTTTAAAGAGTGTGCGCGCGATTTTGAAGAATATTATAAAGATAACTTCTCCATCAAACACGAACGCGTTTCAGTTCATTATACCGATAAAAACCAATTCGAGTTTAAACTGCGTTTTGCCGGCGATATTCTTATTTTCTTGATGCACAGTAATATTTTTGAATTTCCACGTGACCACGAAGTAATGAAAACTCCTTACATTAAAGAAGATAGAAAACGCTCGTATTGTGGTATGATTCAGATTTTTAACTTTCTGTCCGATTCCTTTAAATACAATCGTATCAATGATGTCGGTTATATGATTGGTCGTATTTTTATTAATTGTGACAAACATTATTATGTAGAAGGAAAACGCGAATTGGCACAAGTTCTCAATAATTTCAACTCCAAGGAATTGGACAAAACTGCCATTACCGAAATTGTCCATTCTGCCATTCAATATACCGTAAACTTCGATTTGCTGGTTCCCGAATATACCAATTTAATGGAGGTTTCCGTCAACGACATTACACAGGTGGAAGACCAGATTATGATTCTAAAAACTGCTAAACGTCTGGGCTTTAAGTTTGAACCGGACGTTTCAATGAAAAAATAACGTCTGCCGGTGGCAACCTGATCCTTCTGATGATTGATTAAATCAGAACACCATTTTTCAAAAATGTATTATAAAAGATTATGGAAGAAAGCAATAAAAGAAACGAAATTTCTCAATTAGGTAAATATCAATTAATTAATAAGTTAAGGGAGCAATTTACAAATCATCATGCTTCAACGGCAGTATCCTTTGATGATGATGCCTCCGTTGTCGATTTTGGAAACAAACGCGCGGTATTTTCTTCTAAACTTTTTTTAGAACACATCCATTTTGATTTAACTTATTTCCCACTCCGACACTTGGGATATAAATGTACATCCATTGTCATTTCCGACATCTTGGGTATGAATGCTTTGCAGACACATTTGACGGTAAATCTTGCCGTTTCCAATCGGTTTTCGGTGGAGGCATTGGAAGAATTAATGCTGGGAATCAGAACATGTTGCGAGCATTACGAAGTGGATTTGGTCAAATTAGATGTTACCTCATCGGCAGTAGGTTTGGCAATTTCCATGTCAGGGATGGGAGAAGTATCGGAGCAGGATACCGTTTTACGAAAAGGGACGAAAGAGAATGAACTGATTTGCGTTTCCGGCGACTTTGCTGCTGCATACACCGGATTGCTGCTGTTGCAACGCGAAAAGCAAATCTTTGAAGCTACTCAAAACAGCCAGCCCGACTTTGAAGGGTACGAATATTTATTGCAAAGACAATTGAAACCGGAACCACGGGTCGATGTGATTGCCGACCTGAAAAAAAACGGAATCGTTCCCACAACGCTCGCTGTTGTTTCGGAAGGTTTAGCCGCTTCTTTACTTCAAATTTGTGATCTTTCTTCTACCGGTTGTACCATTTTTGAAGATAAATTGCCCATCGACACACTCACTTTTGATACATTAAAAAGTTTAAAAATTGTTGCTACGATGGCGGCTCTCAATGGCGGCGAAGATTACGAATTGCTGTTTACAATTCGTCAAGATGATTATGAAAAAATCAAAAAAATTGATGATATTTCAGTGATTGGTTACATGACCGAGAAGAATGCCGGACATCATTTAATCAGCAATGATAATTGCCAGATTCCTCTGCAGGCGCAGGGATTTGCGAGCACAAAAAATGAATAAAAAAAAGGGCGTTTGATAACGCCCTTTTTTATGATTGAAAAATTATTTAATTTTCTTCATTGCGCTGTCAATCAATTCGTCTTGCGCAAAATTCGGAATCGTAACTTTCAACTTCGGATTTTCTTTCATTGCTCTTTTGATGGCAAACAACGCACCCTCATTTCTTGCCCACGCGCGGCGACTGATTCCGTTATTGACATCCCAATAGAGCATGTTGTGAAGTCGTCTATCGGCATCGGCAGAGCCATCTAACAACATTCCGAATCCACCATTGATAACTTCGCCCCAGCCAACACCGCCGCCGTTGTGAATGGAAACCCACGTAGCACCGCGGAACGAATCGCCAATCACATTTTGTATTGCCATATCGGCAGTAAAAGAAGAACCGTCATAAATATTGGAAGTTTCGCGGTACGGTGAATCGGTGCCGGACACATCGTGATGGTCACGTCCCAAAACAACCGGTGCCGAAATCTTACCGCTTTGAATAGCTTGGTTAAAGGCTTCGGCTATGCGGATACGCCCTTCGGCATCGGCATACAAAATACGGGCTTGCGAACCAACCACCAAATGATTCTCCTGTGCACCCTCAATCCAGCGGATATTGTCGTGCATCTGTTGCTGAATCTCGGCAGGCGCATCGGCACTCATCTTTTTCAAAATATCTAATGCCAATTGGTCGGTCATTGCCAAATCTTCAGCTTTTCCGGAAGTGCATACCCAACGGAACGGTCCAAAGCCGTAATCGAAACACATCGGTCCCATAATATCCTGAACGTAAGACGCATATTTGAAAGTTCCATCGACTTTCATCACATCGGCACCGGCGCGACTTGCTTCCAACAAGAACGCATTTCCATAATCAAAGAAATACATCCCATTGGCAGTGAGCCGGTTAATAGCATCCACTTGTCGGCAAAGGCTCTTTTGTACAGCCATTTTAAAACGGTCGGGTTCTTCTGCCATCATCACTTTGGATTCTTCAAAAGAGTGTCCGGCGGGATAGTAGCCGCCTGCCCACGGATTGTGCAGGGAGGTCTGGTCGGAACCCAAATCAACCTGAATGTGATGGGTTACACAATATTCCCATAAATCGACAATATTCCCTTGATAGGCAAATGAGCGGGCATTTTTTTGTTGACGGGCTTTTTCAACTTCCTGCATCAATGTGTCCAAATTATCGTGCACTTCGTCCACCCAGCCTTGTTTGAATCTTTTTTGAGTGGCATCGGGATTGATTTCGGCGGTAATGGAAACCACGCCGGCGATGTTTCCCGCTTTGGGTTGTGCGCCGGACATTCCGCCCAAACCGGCAGTAATAAACAACTTACCGGCAGTGCCACCGCCCAACTTGCGACTTGCATTGAGAACAGTGATGGTTGTGCCGTGTACAATTCCTTGCGGTCCGATGTACATATACGAACCAGCGGTCATTTGTCCGTACTGACTAACCCCCATTGCATTAAATATTTCCCAATGGTCAGGCGTGGAATAGTTGGGAATCACCATGCCATTGGTAACCACCACGCGGGGTGCATCTCTGTGTGAAGGGAACAATCCCATTGGGTGACCGGAATACATGACTAAGGTTTGGTCTTCTGTCATTTCAGCCAAATATTTCATAACGAGTCGATATTGTGCCCAATTCTGAAAAACGGCACCATTGCCCCCGTATGTAATTAATTCGTGCGGGTGCTGTGCCACTGCGGGATCTAAGTTATTCTGTATCATCAACATAATTGCCGCTGCTTGTTGGCATTTGGCAGGATATTGATCAATAGGACGGGCATACATTTCATAATCAGGACGGAAGCGATACATATATATTCTACCGTATTGGTGTAATTCCTGGGCAAATTCGGATGCAAGCAGGGCGTGCATGGAAGGGTCAAAATAGCGCAACGCATTTTTGAGTGCCAACCGTTTTTCCGAATCCGATAGAATGTCTTTTCGCTTCGGAGCGTGGTTAATGGTTGTATCATAAGGTTTTACAGCCGGAAGTTCGGCGGGAATCCCTTGCAAAATATCCTTTTGAAAATCTTTTATATCCATAATTTTTGATTAAAAATATTGGTTGCAAAAGTACGATTTTTTTTGTGACGTTGCAGGCATCGCATCAATAGATTCAAATGATATTTATATCCTTTTTAAGGTGAAATTTAAAAATATTGAGCAATGATATAGGTTTATTATGAGAAGAATATGGAGATGATCGGAGGCTTTGTGGTTTTGATATTTTTTTACAAATAAATGCCTTTTATAAACGATTTTTATGTATTTTTGCAGCTGTTTTCAGACAAAAATGTCTGAATAACAGTATGGATTTTATCTTGCTTTTCTAAATCTGGAAAATTTAAATGCAACAAGATAATAGTGCCACGTTATAGCGTAGGCTCTATCGTCGAAGTTGCGCGGGTCCTCCAGAACCCTGAAAAGCTTTGGCATGGGCTTGCGCTTTTTTAAAAATCGTCTGCAATCATTTCTCCGCGAGGGTTTCGGACAGTATATTTTGTAAATTTTTCGTCCGCATCAAATCCATCTCCGATATTCACGGTACCATCCGAGCGAATTTGTTGTACTTTGACATCCGAGTAGATCCGTTTATTTCTCTTGTCCCAAATAATTTTATCTGTGATGATGGTATCGCCCTGTTTTAAATTGGTAATGATCACATTTTTGCGCGCCTCCATGCGCATTGTATTCTCTTCATTAATGGCATAATCGGCAACAAGAATAGATTCCGGTTTATTATCGGCACCATAAGAAATAATTTTAATTCCTTTGGGACAATCAATGTAGGGATTATCTCCATCATATTTATTCAGAATGGGAGCAAAAACCTGGAAATTCATGACGGCGGAATCACTATAAATAAGGTTAACGTCTGAAGTCGATTCAGATGGGTATTTTCCGTTGACGGATAGCAAGTTATCTTCTGAAAATTCTTGTTTGTTACAAGCAATAAAAAGCACCCCGAAGCAAAATAGCGACAGGGTGCTTTTAATAATTTTCCAATTAGATAATTTCCTCAAAATGATTTATCGAATCGTTGTATTTTCATTAATCCAGCAACCTACGTGGTAGGTTTGTCCTTTATCATAACCTTTTTTGAATACTTCTTCAAAAGGAACTCCGGGCAAAGAAGCTCTGCGAGAGGCAGCCACTGAAGCGACACTGGGGTCAACTGCTGCAGCTTTGTTGTATTTGTCGGCAGCTGCCCAATAAACGGCACCGTTAATTACTTTCGGATCATCGGAATTGCATCGCCCGGCTGAAGACATATAGCAGTCGCCAATTAAGATATAGGCTTGTCCGTCATTCGGATTAATTTTTAAAACATTATAAGCATTGGCACGCGCTTCGGAGAGATTTCCTTTAATTAAATGGATAGAGGCAATCAAGAAATAGGGTTTAGCTTTTCTCTCGTTGGTGGTAGAAAGCGCAATAGATTCATTTAAATACACTATGGCTTGATCGTATTCTTTATTTTTTAGACATAAGTTCCCCATCATTTCGGCAGTTTTTGACGAAGGCTGATTTTTATGAACAATCGATAAGGCTTCGCGGAAAATCGGAGAATCTTGACAATTACCTTTATTCATGGTCAGAATAATCTTCTGTAAAACGGGGATATTGTCGCGGTTATCGGCTACTTTTTTCGTATAAACTCTTTCCAATACTTCACACGGAGCATAAGGAATAAACTTATTTTCAATCCATACTAAAGTTTTGTTATAATCTTTGATGAGTGCTTTTTGTCGGGTAGTATCTTGTGCTAATTTGGCAACCTCTTTATCATAATCCATTCTATTCACATCTTTTAAGGTTTTTTCAAGGGTGTCAAATTGTGCAACATCATACTCAAATCTTTCATAGGCATTAACGATGGCATCATCAATGTACTCGTTAGCACGTTCATAAGCTTCGATTACTAAGTTTGTATCTTGTTTTACAATAGCCATTTGTGTTGCCGTCAGAAAATAGTAATTCCAAATGATGGGTTGGGTTTCTTCTTTTTCCATTTCCACGGAGGTAATGAACCAATCAAAAGCTTTCTCGTAATCGCTGTTGGCACGATATTTCATTGTATAATATGCTTTAAACCCAATTCCACGACCTTGGGTGTAATAGTTGGGGTGATACTTGGCATAGTTGTCATAAACCCACAATAAGCTATCAATCAATACTTCGCGACGAGCGGAATCTTTTTCCGTCGAGATAAAACTTTCAAGCATTTTAGGAGCATTAGCGAACAATCCGCTCCAAGAGCAAGGACAATGATTGACAAGATATTGCCAAGAGTTATAAGCTTCAGCATAATTTTGGGCTTTAAATTGCAAATTAAACTGAGTGATCTCCAATCTGCATTTAACTGAATCATCTTCATTTGCACCGTATTTGAAGCCGCACTCCGTTTGTGCATTGGCATAAAGTACTCCAAATAATAACGCTGCAATTAAAATTGTTTTTTTCATATTGTAATAAATTTTGTTATAATAAATTTTGTTATTCTAATTTAGCGCGCTGATACCAACGTTCTTGTAAAGTAAAATGGAATGAAAAACGAAAATAATTCTCTTTAAGCAACTCATTCTTAATGGTTCCCATCTGTCCGTATTCTGCCATAACTCCTAAAGTTGAGTTGCTGTTGAATAATTTCAGCGGAAAATCCAATCCAAAGGAAACTCCATAACTATCTATCGTTTTGTCGTTTACAACAAGATACCCCGTAGAATATCTAACTCCGGCACGAATCCTTATTTTTTTAAGATAAGAAGACGCATCAATATTGGGAATAACCTGAACTCCGAATGAGGTGCTGATCGCATCTTGCAAACTATTATCTTTATTTCCGTCAAGGCGGTATTTAGTCCAATTCTGCCACGTCACATCTGCCGTAAACCACCACTGTTTTTTGTATTGATAAGAAAGCCCGCCACCAATCGTTTGTGGCAGTTGCATATTGGTTCGGTTCGACATATATTTAACCGTATCGTTTAAAGTCTTGTTGGCTCCAAGTCCGGAATAATTATAAACTAAGTCGCTTTGACGCGCCCAGATGTACGCGCTGTTTTCATATACTAAGCCGATTCCCAAGGTGTGATTATTGCGAATATTTGTAAAGTATTGTAATCCGGCAGATAAATAAATTCCATCAACATCAGTATTGCTATTAATCATAGAATGAAAATAGTTCTCGGTAGTACTAAATTCTGCCGACCTACTATTGGCAAGTTTCCCAAACAGATACGATGCATTTAATCCAATGGAAAGACCTTTCCAAATTTTAAAAGCGTTTCCCCAATAGAGTTGAATAAGTCCGCCTTTTCCTTCGTAAGCATAATTCACGGTCCCCAATTGGGAAGAAGTGTAACTATCCGCAATACTGTAACCTAAGTTACTGAAAGGCAACACGCCGGCACTGGTTCGCCAATGTTTGGTTACGGGCAAGCCAATCGTAATGTATTCAGGGCGTCCGAATGTATATTTTTGACTCAGCTCAGATGTTTTTAAAGTACTGGAATATATGCCGAAGGCGACATCTGCGATAAAGGACAACGAATCGAAAGCGACGTAAGAAGCCGGATTTTTGAAATTAATCTGATACGGATCTTGCATAGCATATCCCACTTTTCCCATTGCATCCATCGGACCGGGAGAAATATTGGTGAGCAATCCGATACCATATTTTGAGTATGGGTTACTGATTTCGTTCTGAGCAAATCCCGAAACGAACACCAATGAGAGTAAAATGCACGCGATATATACTTTATGTTTATTCAACCACATTAAATTTCAATATTTTATACAATCCGAACAGCACTAAATTTGCGGCTGCAAATATCGGATTTTTTATTGAATCTTGCAAATCTTTTTCGTTTCCTCCCGTTAAAATAATTTTGATATTGCCAAATTCATTCATATAACGCTCAATTCCGCCATTTATTTCATGAACAATTCCATTCATAATACCGCTTTCGATAGAATGTTGAGTAGAATCGCCTATTAAAAAGTCTATTTTTCTTTTATAAAAAAGGGGAAGTTTTTCAGTAAAATGGTTTAAAGCTGCAAAACGCATGTCAATTCCGGGGGAGATGGAGCCCCCGCGATAAATGCCGTCATGGGTAACAAAATCCATTACCAAACAAGATCCGGCTTGAATCACCAATACGTCTTCATCGGGGAAAAGTGCGTGCGCTGCCACACTTGCGGCAATTCGATCGTGTCCGAGTGTTTCAGGTTCTTGGTACGCAATTTCTATGGGTAGCGGCGTCTCATGATGAAACGGAATTAATTGAGTTCGGGTAGATAATAAAGTCTCTATTTCCGGATTCGCAGCTCCAACCGAAGAAGTGAGGGTGTACGAGATTTCATGTTTATCCAAAATATCATTCAAATGAGCAACATTCAGCAATTTATGCTGTTCGAAGCATACCATTTCGCCGGCAGCAGTAAATACTGCTGCCTTTTGAAATGTATTTCCAATGTCGATAACGAGATATTTTTTTTGCACTTTTATAAGTAAGGAGCCAATATCTTTTTGGCTTCTTCCAATTTTTTATCTAATAATTCTTTACTTTGTGCTTCCATCAGGAGTCTGAGGTAGGGTTCGGTGTTGGAGGGCCTTACATTAAACCACCATTCGGGAAATTCGATACGGTAGCCATCAAAATCCATAAAAGCGGTTGCGGTTTCTTGTGCCATAAAGTAAGTTTTCATTGCTTCCATTGCCTCTTTTTTCTTTTCCACTTTGAAATTAATCTCACCGGAGTTAGCATAAACGGCAATTTCGGAAATGAGTTGGGAAACGGTGATCCCTTTCTTCTTCATTTCACTGATAACGTGCAAGATAACTTGAGATGCCACCAGAGCAGAGTCGGAATAATAGAAGTCACGGAAGTAGTAGTGACCGGCAAACTCGCCACCGAAGGCACCGTCAATTTCGCGTAATTTTAAGGCGGCGTAGGCACGACCCACACGCCAAATACAAACTTCGCGTCCTAATTTGTTGATATATTCCGTTACGGATTTTGAAGTTCTAATATCCTGAATTACTTTACCTTGTATATTTTTTTCTTTAATAAAATAGTGTCCCAAGACGGCAATCATCAAGTCGGGGGAGATAAAGGAGCCTTTTTCGTCAACGAACATCACGCGGTCGGCATCGCCGTCGTAGATCACCCCAATGTCAGCTTTTTCTTTGAGAACCAGCTTTTTAAGGTCTTCCACGTTTTCTTGTTCCAGTGGGTTGGCTTCGTGGTGCGGGAAATTGCCGTCTAACTCGTCATAGATATAAATCGGAGCATCGCCAAAAATATATTTTACCAAAATGGAAGCCATGCCGTTAGAACAGTCCATGGCAATTCGTAAGTTGCTGATGTCAAACGAGTATTGTTTTAAGAAATCTAAATATTCCGTCTTCACGTTGTGTTGGATGATTCTGCCTTTTTTTCCTGTCGGTTGGGGCGTTTCCAAAATCATTTTTTCCAATTCGCCCAGTCCGGTATCATAGCCAACGGGCAGAGCGTTGGTAGTTGAAACTTTTAAGCCGTTGTGAGCTTTGGGATTGTGAGAAGCAGTAATCATAACAGAGGCATCAAACTGATGTTTGGCGGTAAAGTAATATACCATGGGAGTGGTGGTTAATCCCATATCGTAAACATCAGCACCGGCATCGTTAATTCCCCTTGACAGAGATTCGAAGATAGCGGGAGTCGAAACGCGCATATCCCGTCCGACCAATACTTTATCAACGTTTAGGAGTTTAGGAAGAAAGAATCCGATTCTGTAAATATCTTCCAAGGTGAAATCTTTTTCATATACACCTCTAAAATCGTAAGCTTTAAATGCAGACATATCTTTATATTTTTGATGAAATAATAGAACGAAAAAATTACAAATTTGTTTTAACCAAATTTTCCCAACGGTAGTAGGAATATTTCTGAATGTCGAAAAGCAGATTGTAAAATGTTCTTGCCCAATAGTTTTTGGTTCCGAAGCCGCCCGGAGTTTTGAGGAATTTTTCGCATAACACGGGGGTATTGTTTTCGGTATGGATAATGGTTACCCATATAGCGGCGGTTTTACTGTTGGCATCAAACGATTCCACCACAAAGAGAAGAGCGTAGCGATGAGTTTTAGGCAGTGGCAATTTTTTCACATAATCTCCAATGGCATCATCCGAATAGACGTGAGCAATATTGATATGATCGCAAATCAGATTTCCGATTTTGACAGATTTGTTATTCTGCGTAATAATGGACAAATCGTATGACATAATGGGTTTGCGGAAGCTGAGGCGGATGTCATATTTTTTTTGGTCGGAGATGATGAGCATATTCCATTCGTTGAAATAGTACCGCATGATTTCTTGGGAATAGTCGAAGCCATCACGGGTAAATTTAGCTTTGGCAAAATCTATGCCGAGCCAAAGAATTTCTTTTGCTTTTAGAAAATCGTTAAAATGGGCTTCATCAATGTACATTATTCAAAAAAAGACTACTTGGCGAGCCATAAGGCGGGATTGAGGTGGGTTGTGTTTTTCAATAGTTCAAAATGGAGCTCATACGTAGAATTACTGTTGTTTTTTGCAACTTTTCCTATGATTTGTTTGGTTGTTATTTTATCTCCTTTTTTTACATTTACGCTGGAGAGATTCTGATAAACGGTGGAATATTCGCCGTGTTTGATAATCAAGACTTTGGTTCCGAAATAGTCAATGATTGCGGTTACCACGCCTTGAAAAATGGCTCTGACCGATGCGTTGGGTTCGGTCAGCAGATTGATACCGTTATTTTGCATTTCTACCGATGGCACGTCGGGGTGATGATAGGTGCCGAAAGCAGTTGTGACCGAACACTTGGTAACGGGCCACGGTAATTTTCCTTTATTGGATGAAAATGTATTACTTAGTTGTTGTTCTTCGGCGGTCATACGAAGTTCCGTAAGGGAAGATTTCCCTGATGTAGCGGGATTATTAGTTTTGTTACTATTTTTGTTTTCTTTCGCGTTGGCGGCGGCTATTTCGCGTTCGATGGCTTGTCGTATTTTTTTGTCAATTTCTTTTTGTTCTTTTTGCTTTTGCCGGATTTCGGCTGCCAATTTCTTTTCTTTTGTTTTTAAGTCACTTGCCAATTTGTCTTTTTCGCGTTTTTCTTTTTCTAAATGATTCAGTTGTTGCTCTTCGCCCGATAGTACAATCAATTTTTCTTCTTTAATTTGTTGAATTTCAGCTTTTTTAATAGCTATTTCTTCTTGTGTGGCTTGAATTTGTTCGACTTGATGACGTACATTTTTGGCAAAAGCGGTATAAAATTTCAGTCGTCGGTACATCTGCCCAAAGTCTTCCGAAGAGAGCAGAAAAACCATTTGGCTGGTATGTTTGCGATTTTTGTAAGCATTATAGACGGCACGCGAATAATCCGATTTCATATAACTCAATTTCCTATCCAGATTTTTGGACTGCCTGATATTCAGTTCCATTTCTTCTTCCAGCGCCAAAACTTCATTATTTAAAGAAACGATTAATTCTTCACGGTTGTTGATTTGGCTCCTTAAAATAGCGATTTGTTGCAAGGAGGCTTTTTTGTTTTTGCGGGTTTGGTCTAATAATGCTTGGGTATTATTAATCTCTTTTTCAAGGTTTTTCTTATTTTGTTTAAGCTGCTCACTTTTCGTTTGGGCAACGATGGCAACGTAAGAAACTGAAAACAAGAGGAATATAAAGAGAAGGGACTTTTTCATTGATATTATTTTTCCAAATTACGCAATACATAATAAACTTGCAAATCTACTATTTATTATTGGAAGAAAAATCAATTATTGTTTTAGTTATACACAATCATTTGTGAAAAAAGTACTATTTTTGCCGCAAATTTGAAAGATGAAAAAGCATATTCCGAACATTATCACATGTTGTAATCTCGTTTGCGGTTGTTTGGCAATTTTATGTGCCACCCGCGGACTTTTAGAAGTTGCTTCTATATTTATTATTGCCTCTGCCTTCTTTGATTTTTTTGATGGTTTTGCGGCGCGAATGCTTCACGTGCAGTCCCCGATAGGCGTCGATATGGATTCTTTATCAGACGTTGTTTCGTTTGGGGTTGCGCCAACGACCATTCTTTTTGTTTTTATGAATAATCTGGTCGGGAATCTCGCGCCGGCGGTACGCGATAGTTTTGTGCAGTATCTCCCCTATTGTGCTTTTATTATCCCTGCTTTTTCAGCTTATCGTTTGGCAAAATTTAACCATGATGAGCGACAACATTTAGAATTTCGCGGATTGGCGACCCCTGCCAATGCTCTTTTTATTGGATTTTTGCATTTTTCGGCTCAATCCATTCCCGTACTCAACAACTTTTGGCTGATTCTGGCTTTTACTTTTATCTTTGCCTTCCTTTTAGTGAGCGACATTCCGATGTTTTCCCTTAAATTCAAAAATCTTCATTTTAAAGAAAATCTGATACGTTATATCTTTTTACTCGTCGCAATGGTTCTCTTTATTATCTTCCGTTTTGGGGCTTTCCCGATTATCATCTTAACTTATATCCTCATCTCTTTGATTCGATTGCCTTTTAAAAATCATATATAATCTATGAACAGTATTCATTCATTAGCTCTTTTTTGCGGCTCTTCATGCGGAAACAGCCCCCGTTTTATTCAATTGGCAAAGGATTTTGGTAACAAATGTGCGGAGCAGAAAGTTACGCTTTATTATGGCGGTGCCAAGTTGGGATTAATGAACGCAGCTGCCGAGGCTGCCATACAAGCCGGTGGAACAGTAATTGGCGTGACTCCCGATTTTTTCTCCCAGGATACTGTCGTAGCTCAAAATATTACGAAATTAATTTGGGTGAAAACGATGAGCGAAAGAAAGCAACTGTTGGAAAAAATTGCGGACGCTTTTGTTATCTTTCCCGGCTCTTTTGGCACAATGGACGAATTGTTTGAAATTATTACGGACGCACAATTGGGATTACACGCCAAACCTATCGTTATATTAAACGTGCTGGGTTATTATGATCATTTACTTCAACAATTGGATACTTTTCGAAATGAAGGTTTTTTAAGACCTTGTCATTATGATTTGTTGCACGTGGCTACTTCGGTCGACGAGTTGTTCGATAAAATCCGGAACTACAGCAACAGTAATGATTTAGAATGGATTAAAGCACACACGAAGAGGGAAGCGCGCTCAGAATGTTAATTTGTTTGGCGGCAATGGTGAGACGATAATTTCCCCGTTTCAGCAACTCGCCCTCAACTTCTCCCGGAATATAAGGGGAGGAGGATTTTATCTCTAACTGATTGGTTTTAAACGTACAAGCCTCCTCAACATGCTCAACGTGGGAGCCGTCGAATAATTTGGCAACATTGAGTGCCACTTTAAACGGAGATACTTTTCGGATATAAACTACATCAAAAAGTCGGTCATTCACTTTTGCGGTAGGCACTTGCTTCATTCCGTTGCCGTTGTATTGTCCAATTCCTACGGCAATGGTAAAAGTTAAATCGACCATCGTTTTTTCGGGTGTGATAATTTGAGTTTCTTTCGCTTTATACGAAAACAGCACTTTGACTAGATTAAGAAGATAGACTGCTGCGGGAAGTATCAGCGGTTTTTTGCCGACGGTTTTTTCGATGATGGCAGCATCAAAAGCGAACCCGGCAATATTAATGAAGTAACGATTGGCGACTGTTTCCGATTCGTGCACTGTTTCCACCAAGCCGACATCGTTGGAGACGAAATTTCCTTTTAGAATCAGTTGCAGAATTTCTTCTTTGTTTTGTGGATAGAGATGAGTACGGCAAAAGTCGTTGCCGGTTCCCAAGGGAATGATGGCAAGATAAACCTCTGAGGCATCAACGTTTGAAAGGTAAATTCCGTTGATAATTTCATTGACGGTGCCGTCGCCGCCAATCAGCATAAAGTGTCGACAACCCGATTCGCACAGCGATTTTGCCAATTCGATTCCTGCTAAAGCACCGGCTGCAACATGAAACTGAAAGGGAATATGATGCCGTGTAAATTGATCTAAAAAATAATCTTTGTAAGCGACTCTCTGTTTAGACAAAGCATTTGGATTTGCGATAATCTGCCATTCAAAATCGGAGATACGAAGCTGTTTCATCATTAATAAATGGGGTAAGAATAAAAAAAGCGGTTGTTTGCGACAACAACCGCTTGATTGGGTTAATTATAAGGATTAAGCGTAAAGTTCGGTAAAGATATTACGTAATTTTTCACTTTCTCTCAATAATTCGAGGGTAATTTCGGCGTGACCTTTGGTATAGCCGTTTCCAACGATCATGGTAACGTCGCTGCCCACACCTTCTGCGCCCAAAGCGGCTTTAGTGAAGGAAGTAGCCATGGAGAAGAAGTAAACAACGCCGGTATTTTTAGTGCAAAGGATGCTGGTCATTTCGGTATCGGTAATATTTACGTTGTTGATGGTAACATCCACCATTTCACCGTTGGTAAGTTCTTCAATTTTGTTCAAAATTTCAACCGGTTTGGTAGCGTCTGCGGAGAAAACATAGTCGCAAAAACCGAGGTCTTGCATTCTTTTGGTAGATTTTTCGCTGTGACACAAACCGATAACCTTACCGGTGACACCGGCTCTTTTCTTGGCTTCGTAGCAGCAAAGCATACCTGATTTACCACCGGCACCGATGATTAAAACGGTATCGCCCGGTTTAACCAATTTAGCGGTTTGGGCAGGTGCGCCGGCTACGTCCAATGCTGACAATACGAGACCTTCGGGCATATCGGAAGGGATTTTTGCATAAATGCCACTTTCAAATAAAATAGCTTTCCCGTCAATATCCACTTGGTCGATTTCGGGACGAATATCTTTGATTTTGTCAATTCTGAGCGGAGTTAAAGAGAGGGAAACCAAAGTCGCGATTTTGTCTCCTTCTTTCAAATCGATTTTACCTTTTAAAGCATCACCAATTTTTTCAACGGTACCGAGGAGCATACCGCCTGAACCGGTCACCGGATTACGATGTTTCCCTTGTTTAGCAACAATTCCCATCATAATTTCAGCGATTTTGGCTTTGTCGCCGCCGGCTTGCTCTTCAATTTGGGTAAAACTTGCCGAATCAATATTTAAAGTTTGAACGTCAATAAGGATTTCGTTATCAAATAATTCGTCCATATTATTGTCAATCTTGTTTGCCGGTTGTGGTAAAACACCTTGTGGGTCAATCACTCTGTGAATGCCGTATTTGCTTCCTTTTTTTTGCATAATTAATTTATTTTTAGATGATTAAACATTATTTTCGCGCTTTTTATAGCAGGTGCAAAGGTACAATTTATTTTTAAATAAATAGTGACTTAAAAATCTTTTTATTTACATGATAAACCGATTATATTTAAAGGATAAATATCTACGAATAATTTGTATTTTTGCATCACTAAAAACAAGAAACGGCTCTAAATTTATGTCTGTAGATATTGTTTTAATAATCATAGGATTCATCCTTATCATTGTAGGGATTATCGGCAGTATTGTGCCGGCACTTCCGGGACCTCCATTAGCCTATATTTCTCTTATCTTATTGCAATTCACTTCATTACAACCCTATAGTATTCTATTTTTGGTCATAGTTGGTTTGCTTGTTGTTGTTATAACTGTTTTTGATTTTTTAGTTCCGATATGGGGAACAAAAAAATTTGGTGGCACGAAAGGCGGCAAATGGGGCAGCGCGATAGGCATATTTTTGGGATTATTCTTTTGGTTTCCCGTAGGCATCATTGCCTTTCCTTTTCTGGGAGCTTTTTTGGGAGAATTGATTGTTATCAAACGAGCAAAACCGGCTTTACGCGCTGCTTTTGGCTCTTTTCTAGGCTTCCTCACCGGCGTCTTTATGAAACTGATGTTCTGCTTCGCAATATTGGGCGTGTATATTTGGGGCTTGTGGTAAGAAAAATAGGATATTTTAGTATTGCGCGAACTCTTTCGGCATAATTTGCTCAATTTCCGGTAACAACTGCGTTTTCCCACCGACCCACTTCATCAACGGGTTCGCTCTTTTCATAGTACAATGATATCTCTATCATTTTCAAATTAAAGTGCCAGAATATTGCGGATAGCCGGTAACGTGACTAATCTTTCACACATCTGATGGAATAGCCGTTGGTGCGTTGGATGTCGCGACTGTTGATTCCTTTGTCGTAATATGAAAATGAGCGATTGTGCGCGTATGTTGGGGTACTTGGGGTGGCTGTCCAAAAGCAACAATCGGATAGTTGATAGGTAAAATTTCCGTCGCTGTTGCGGAAGCCGGCGGCTATGGCAGAAAAATTGTAGGTATCTCCTACCGCATCGGAAGTCGATTTCCAATGTTGAGTACCTTTTTCCTTCAACATCAATGCCGCTTGGGCGGAACCACCCACAAAAGTTTCCAAAGTTGTCCATTCTGCATCGGTCGGAACGTGCCACCCTTTGGGACAAATATTCCCATTTTTGATAACATGCCAATTGTACAAAGCACCATATTCGTCTTTGTTGGCAGCATCGTTGTTATACCAACAAAATCCAGGCGCAGTGGCTTTTGCCCATTCTCCGTTGTCCTTGATTTCTTTGATTTCCGTAGCGTCATCATAACGGGTTGATTTCAAATTCTCGGTAAGCCAAGTTTGTGTCCCGATAACAACACTTTCATAAATATTACCATCAACATCTTTGGCACTTTCTCCGGCTTTTTGTGCAGAAACGGTTGTAAAAACGCCACATAAAAAGACGATAATTATTCCTAAACGTAATTTTTGTGTTTTCATAATATATTGGTTTAAAATGTATTACCAAATTTTAGCACGTTTTTCCGGTGCCAAGAACATTCCGTCACCTTCTTTCACGTTAAAAGCTTTAATAAAAGTGTCAATGTGAGGAAGAGTTCCGTTGACGCGCCATTTTCCTAAAGAGTGTGGATCTGATTTTGTTCTTTTTTCAATTTCTGCGTCACGGATATTGTTTGCCCAAACGCCGGCGTATGCGAGAAAGAATCGTTGGTCGGAGGTAAAACCGTCCAATTCTTCGGCAATAGTTCCTTCCGCTTTGGCACGTTGCAGTGCTGAGTATGAAACATTTACACCACCATTGTCGGCAATATTTTCCCCTAACGTAAATTTACCGTCTGCATGCAATCCGGGGAGCACTTCAATTTGATTGAAATAATCAACCAAAACTTGCGTTCTTGCTGCAAAATTCTTACTATCTTCTTCTGTCCACCAATCATTTACATTGCCCATTTTGTCATATTGTCTGCCTTGGTCATCAAAGCCGTGTGTCATTTCGTGACCAATCACCACGCCAATAGCGCCATAATTGACGGCATCATCGGCATTCATATCAAAGAATGGAGGTTGAAGAATAGCGGCGGGGAAGCAGATTTCATTAGTCGATGGATCATAATAGGCATTCACCGTTTGTGGTGTCATCTGCCATTGTGTACGGTCAACGGGTTTGCCGATTTTTGAGAAATTATATTCATTTTCAAAACGACTTGCCCGAATGATATTGGCATAATAACCGTCTTTTTTAATGACCAATCCACTATAATCGCGCCATTTGTCAGGATACCCAATTTTGACAATAATGGCATTTAATTTATCTTTTGCTTTTTCTTTAGTGGCTTCGGTCATCCAATCATTTTGCATGATTCTGTCGCCCAAAGCGGCTTTTAGATTATCCACCAAATGTAACATTTTTTGTTTGGCTTCTGCCGGGAAAAATTGTTGAACATACAACTGTCCAACCGGTTCACCCAATAATCCGCTGACGGTTCCAATTACTCTTTTCCATCTATCTTTATTAACTTCTTTACCTGAAAATATTTTACCGTAGAAATTAAAATGCTCATTTACAAAATTATCGCTTAAATAGGGAGCCGCTTCGCGAATGACGTTCCATGCGATGTAAGTTTTGATGGTCTGAAGATTTTGAGTTTTGAGAAGTTGATTTAAACTTTTGAAATAGACGGGTAATACGACGTTTATTTCGGAAACGCCGGCAGGCACCATGGCGGTAGTATATTTTTGCAAATCAACTGTGGGAATCAGGCTTTTAACATTTGCCAAAGGCATTACATTCTTGGTTTTAATCGGGTCTCGTAAGTCGTTTTTATCCACGAATATTTTAGCTAAAGCGGTTTCCAATTTCCAAACATCCTGGGCTAAAGCGGCACCTTTTCCTTCTTGGGAAGTCATTTTTTCGTAACCGGAAATATCGAATAAATGTTGAGCCATCGTAATATAGCCCTCTTTGATTTTAGGATTTGTGGCATCCAAATAATAATCTCTTTCGCCCAATCCCAAACCGCTTTGTTGCATCCAAGCAATCGTCAGCGAGCTGTTTTCCGGTGAGGCATAGCCAAAAAATTCAAAAAATGGGGTATAACCATCTTTGTGCATTTCAATCAAAACTTGAGTTAATTCATTGACATTCTTAATATTAGCAATTGTTTGCAAGGTTTGTTGAATAGGAGCATTTCCTTCTTGTTGAATGGCAAAAGTGTCCATTCCGCAGTTGTAGATATCAGCAATTTTTTGGGCAATTGTACCCTCTGTATTGCTTTTCTTGGCAACTTCCACGATTAATTGGTTAAGTTGTTTTTCCGTTGATTCACCCAGTTGGTCGAAAGAACCGTAGCGGGAATATTCGGCAGGAAGTGAGTGATTCTTGACCCAGCCGCCACAGGCATATTGGTAAAAATCATCCGCCGGATTGACCGTAGTGTCCAAATTGGCTAAGGCAATACCGGAAATAACTTTTTGGGGTTCTTCTTTTTCTTGTTTGTTTTTTTTGCACCCGTTAAAAAGGAAACATACGCATAACATCAGTAATAGTGTTTTAAAGATACTTTTGTAATTCATTGTATATTAAATATTTGTTTATAATAATCTGATTTTATAACAAACGCAAAATTACAATATTTTATGAATTGAATATCAATTGTTTTTGTTTTTTATACATAAAAAACATTATTATCGGGGAGTATGTTCAAGCAGAAAAAAAATAAAGAACGGACAAGTATTGCTGCTTGTCCGTTCAAACTGATTATTAATAAAATAACCTAAAATTCAAACTATTCAACCGTTAGTATTCGTCTTCGTGGAAGAAAAAATCATCTTTGGTCGGATAATCGGGCCATAAATCTTCAATGGTGTTATAGATTTCACCTTCGTCTTCCAATTCGCGTAAATTTTCAACAATTTCCATCGGGGCACCCGAGCGCGTGGCATAATCAATCAATTCATCTTTGGTAGCCGGCCAAGGAGCATCTTCCAATTTAGAAGCTAATTCTAATGTCCAATACATACGTTTGTGTTTTTAAAACCTTTTAATTTTGAGGGTGCAAATATAATATTATTTTATCACGTTGCAATTACTTAGAAAAAAAATTATCTTGTTGATTTCCAATATATTTCGTCAATATTTTCAAGTTGCAGCACTTTTCTTGTCATTATAAAAAGAAAGTCTGAGAGTCTATTTATGTATTGAATCAGGGTTCCATTTGGGTTTGTTTCTGAGGATAAAAAATTATTTGCATCGGGGCAAATGAGGCGGCATATATTGCGTTCGGCGCGGCGACAAACAGTGCGCGCAAGGTGCAAGTAAGCCGCTATTCTAGAACCGCGAGGCAGAATAAAGTTTTTAAATGGCGGCAGTTCAACTTGTAACACATCGATTTCCGATTCTATGGCTTGCATCCAGCTCATTATCGGCGGATTTCCCCAATATTTTTCCCTATCTTCGAAATCAGTAGCCAACATTCCACCAATCGTGAATAATTGATTCTGAATTATTTGCAAACGATCTATCAAATTATTAAAAGACTTTTGGTCTGAATGGCACTTCATTTCCTCTATTGCAACCCCAAGCACTGCATTCAATTCATCAATTGTCCCATAACTCTCAATGAGCGGGTCGGCTTTGAAAACTTTGCGACCATTGACTAAAGAAGTTTTTCCGCTGTCACCGGTTTTTGTATATATTTTCATAATAATAAATATTGTATCTTCTATTGATTTAACGCGTTTCAAACGGATTCGTGTATTTTTTATTGTTTAAAAAATTTTCGTCCGTCAAGGTTTGCAAAAAAGCTTTTAAATCAGCAAGTTCTGCCGGAGTAAGCAAGGCACCGCCTTCATTAATTTTGTGCATTAAGGGATGAATGTAGGGGGAGTTAACTAAGCCGGAGTTATAGAATTGCAGGACTTCGTCCAATGTTTTAAAACGTCCATCATGCATATATGGAGCGGTAACGGCAATATTTCTTAACGTAGGCGCACGATAGGCACCGTGGTCACGAACATTTCCCGTCACTGAAAAACGGTCGCGGGAATCCGTAAAGACAGAATCTAACCCATTATTATAAAACAGATTAGTAGTAAATAAAGGGGTCCCATCGCTACCATGACAATGGAAACAATCCGCCCCTTCTTCAGTAGTAAAGAGGATATAACCGTGCAATTCTTGATTGGTAAGTTGCTCTTCTCCACGTAGGTAACGGTCAAACTTG
>Ga0265294_10002557_pt1 | contig 23834 bp, 24 predicted proteins | sample MunlanPumphouse3_FD_192504 | JGI IMG/M metagenome (GOLD analysis project Ga0265294, IMG submission 192504) | Groundwater microbial communities from a municipal landfill in Southern Ontario, Canada - Pumphouse #3 | ecosystem: Environmental > Aquatic > Deep subsurface > Groundwater | place... | reverse complement strand
TAAGAGGATGATTTTTCAGTATGCCCTGTAATATTTCTATCGCTTCATTGTACTCCATATTACTAAGTATACTACAAATAAAAAGAGGAGCTGTATAGCCCCTCTCTGTTGTTAACCGCTTATTATCTTTAGCGTTTTTTTCTGCGGCGTCTCCTTGGCTCCTGTTCCCTACCTTTTTCCTGCTCTTTTTCCTTCTCTTCCTTCTTCGGTGAAATCTCATTCATTGCCATTTCTACTCTGGCACCGCTTTCAACTTCCAGCAGAACAGTTCCCTTCAACGGGTTGCCACCTACTACAACCGCAGAACCCATTGATGTCTGTATATTCTCACCATTCTTTAATAATTCTTTCTTCATATCACGATATTGCTCGAATTCATATCCCAGGCAACACAATAAACGACCGCAAGTGCCCGATATTTTCATTGGATTCAACGGAAGGTTCTGCTCCTTTGCCATCTTGATGGATACCGGATTGAACTCATTTAAAAAGGTTGCACAACACAGCGGACGCCCGCATCTTCCGTAGCCACCGATTAACTTGGCTTCGTCACGGGGCCCCACCTGCCTCATCTCAATTCGAGTCTTTAACTTGTGGCTAAGCTCACGTACCAGTTCGCGGAAATCGATTCTGCCCTCGGCGCCGAAGAAAATGGTAAGATGATTCCCTTCCAGGTTATATTCGGCAGAAATCAGCTTCATAGGTATGTTCATTCTTCTGACTGTCTCTGCACATTCCACTAGAGCTTCGTCTTCTTTTGACTCCAGCCGGATTGCGTTTTCCATATCTTCCTCTGTAGCCATCCTCACTACCGGTTTCAATGGTTTGTTCACCATGCTTTCGAAGACTTTGACAACAGTACGCGCTACCTGCCCGACTTCCATACCGCGAGCGGTCTCGACTATAACGTTATCGCCTGTTTTAAGCTCAAAACCTGAGGGGTCAAAGGAATACACTTTGCCGGCTTTTTTAAACCTGATACCGACAACATCTACCATAAGCGTATCGTTTGGCTCTGTATCCGCTTCCTGCAGAGTCTCTGAATTATCGTTTTCTAGAATATCCTGATTTTCGTTTTCTCCATTCTGTATCTGAGCTGACTCAGAACTTTCCTCGGATAAGTTATCATTATTTTCTATGCTCGTCTCTTCATTTTCATACATTATTCTTACCTCTTACCAATATTCACTATTATAACAGGAATATCAAGCATCATTACTTCCAAAGCTAATTTTGAGTTTGCATTTTGATTAAGCTTTTCCTTAGTTTCCTGTATCGATTGAATAAAACCTCTGATATCGGATATATCCATACATTCAGCCCACTTTTCAAGCTGTTTCGAGATATCTATATTACTTACTGAATCCCTCAATCCGGTTTTTAATAGCAGCACATCCCTCCAAATATCAAGCCAAATATCCAGTACGTCATAAACAACCGCTCTCTCCCTGGTAAATTGAGTCGATAATGTTGCCGCATAAACAAAACGCTCATGCAATCCGGCATCAATAATCTCAATTGCCTTATTCCTTATGTCGTAATACTTATCCAGATATTTTTCTTCCTGTACTGCCGACAACGCCCAACCGGCACAACCATGGCTGAGCCTGCTTATTAATGAAGCTTTTTCCTTATCTATATCATAGACCGATATCAAAGTATTTTCTATTATCGCTGCCGCTATCGGATTCAAAGTGATTTCCCGGCAACGGGATACAATAGTTTCAGGTATAATACCAATATTAGTTGTTAGAAGAATAAATACTGACTGTGTTACCGGTTCTTCCAGTGTCTTTAGGAGGCAATTGGCAGCTTCCATCGACATTAATTCTGCGCCTTCAATTATAAATACTTTTTGTTTGCCCTCGAAAGGAGGCAAACTTACCATATGCTGTATTTGCCTGATATCGTCAATGGAAATTTCAGTACGGGTTTTCTCTTCAATATCGTTGTATTGGGAAATCAAAGAAATTACCTGAACATCAGAATGTTTGCCATTCTCAATCTTTAGACAGGATTCGCATTCACCGCAGGGAGGATTATCTCTTTGGCAGTTTATGGCACGGGCAATATCTATAGCAAGTGTCATCTTGCCTACATGAGGAGGCCCCGAAATTAAAAGAGCATGTGGCAGGTTGTGTTTTCCAATGTTATTTTGAAGTATCGGTAAAACTTTCTCTTGCCCGATTACTCTCCACATTTGTAACCCCCGTTTTCTATCATCTACAACAGGTCTTTTCTGATAAGGTCTTGAAGAGTATCTCGCTGGCGAATAATACGGGCAGCCCCTTCGTTTACCACTATAATAGCCGGTTTCAATGAAGCATTGTAATTGCTTGCCATTGGCAGGCAATATGCGCCGCAAACCGGCACGGCAACAACATCACCATAAGTAACAGGCGGCAGCTTTATTTGTTCTATTAAGATGTCTCCGGATTCACAATATTTACCGGCAATTGTAACCGGTTCGGTATCATCGGCGTCTGCCTTGTTTGCCAGCAATGCCTCATACTCCGCCTGATAAAGAGCGGGGCGAATATTGTCAGCCATACCTCCATCAATTGAAACATAACGCTTCAATCCGGAAATATCTTTGGTCATACCAACTTGATAAAGAGCCACTCCTGCCCGGGCTGCCATAGCCCTCCCCGGCTCAATGGTAAGCGAAGGCAATGATATATCAAGTGCGTTGCACCTGCTTATCAGCCTCGATACTATTGCCTCTGCATAATCAGCAATTTTAACATTGGGGGAATTAACTGTATACCTGACGGGGAAACCGCCACCGATATCCAGTTCTTCTAATACAAATCCGTACTTCTCTCCCATTTGAGCGGCAAAATCCAGCATAACGTCAAGCGCCTCTATATACGGCTGTGTCTCATTGATTAAAGAACCGATGTGGCAATGCAACCCGACCAGATTTAAACTTTCCAGCGACAGTGCCATTGAAACCGCTTTCTCGGCATCAAACAACGGGAACCCGAACTTGCTCCCTGAAACACCGGTAGTAATATGCTGATGTGTATGGGCATCCACACCGGGCGTAATCCTTAGAAGGATATCAGGGATACACGCCATCTCCTCTGCCAGTTTTGCCAATAGTTTAAGCTCATCAAATCCATCTACCACAATTCCGGCAAACCGCTTTCTTAGCGCTGTTTTTAATTCTTCAACCGATTTGTTGTTGCCGTGCAGATATATCATATCGTTGGGGAAATCAACCGATTCGGCAATCGAGTACTCACCGGCGGATACTACATCCAAACCGATGCCTTCTTCTTTTAATACCGAAGCTACCCAACGATTCAGGAATGCCTTGCCGGCAAATAAGATATTGGTATCTTCGTATCTCTGAGTAAACTCCTCTTTAAACTCACGGCACATAGCGCGCAGTGTATTTTCATCAAAGACATATAAAGGGGTACCGTACTCTTTTACCAGTTTAACGGTATCGCAACCACCTATTACCAGGTGACCATCTTTAGTGACTTCTGTTTGGATTGGGAATAGTGCTATTCGCTGTGTATTCATGTTTAAATGATAACAATACAGGATAGTTTAAGTCAATTTAAAAAACAGCTATTTAATACTATCTGATATAAGATTATTTTGATTGCATTACAATTAAAAAGTAAATACCGATTGGAAGTACAATATCAGGATTGTAAACCTTTACAGAACAATTAAGAATGGGCTAAAATGGGCTTACTTAATAAGGAGCGTTATGATAAAAGCAGTATTTTTCGATATGTACAATACCCTCATTTGCTACAATCCCCCCAGAGAAGAAAGTCAATCCAATTCATTAAAAAAGTTCGGCTTTGATTTAACACCCGAACAACTGGCTCTACCTGTAATTGCGGCAGACGAGTATTTTTATGAAGAGAATGCCAAGCTCGCGCTTGCCAAACGCAGCGATGAAGAGAAAAAGAATCTTTGGGCACAATATGAAGCAGTGCTTTTGCAAGAGGCAGGAATCACCCCTACCAAAGAGCTGATATCCAATATGCTTATTGAAATGAAGAACTTTAAATACGAAATGGTTCTTTATGATGATGTAATTCCCACGCTTACCGCAATAAAAAAGAGAGGGTTGATAACCGGGCTGGTCTCCAATGTTGACAAAGATATCTCTTCCATGCTGGAAAAACTTGAACTTAAAGCCCTGCTGGATATAATTGTTACATCTCAGGAAGCCGGTTTCACCAAACCACACCGCGAGATTTTCGAAGTGGCTGCTAATGAAGCCGGGATTAAAGCCGAAGAAGCTTTATTTATCGGAGACCAGTATAAAGTAGATGTACTGGGTTCTGTAAATGCAGGTATGTCAGGCGTTTTACTTGACCGTGCAGATTATTATAAAGACGATGGCATTGAAGAGCCGAGAATAAATAACCTTGGGCAGCTTTTCGACCTGCTATAGTAATCTATTTAGGAGGATGGAAATTATGTTAACTATATCCAGCCCTGACTTTAATAATAATGAGGTTTTACCGGCTAAGTTCACAGGTGAAGGGCAAAATATATCTCCCGCCCTCAACTGGACAGGTATTCCGTCTAATACCGCATCGCTTGCTGTTATTATGGATGACCCTGATGCTCCCACAGGCTTATTTACGCACTGGATAATATTCAATATTCCACCTGAGTGCAATAAGCTTCCGCAAGCCGTTAAAACAAATCTCTTATTAGAAGACGGTTCAATGCAGGGCAAGAATACCGCCGGAACGATCGGTTATTACGGGCCCTATCCACCCCCCGGACCGGCTCATCGATACCAGTTCAATTTATATGCCCTGGATAAGATGATTGACGTTAAACCGGGAACCAACAGGAAAGAAGTGCTGGATGCGATGCAAAGCCATATAATAGCATCCGCAATGATAACCGGTATATATCAGCGAACAGTAAAGCAATAGCCCCTTCAGTGCCAAGTCATGGGAGAACGGTATATATGAAAAATACACTCATCAGAGCCTGGATTATTCTTACCTTTACTCCCGCCATAGCGGCACTTGTTATGCGACTTATATGGGAAGCGCAACTGGCCTATGCCCTAGGCACATGGATAATTATTATTCTGCTGATAGCCGCAGTTCTCGGGTTATACGCTGCTATACTGTACTTTACCTTTAACCCTGACTTTAGTAAACTGCAATCCCAACCATTTAAAATACTCTTTTCTGTTATATTGATAGCGCTTATAATTGTCAGCGCCATCCATTTTTACAGGTTTGTTCCTTCCCCGGAAGCCAATATGCCCATCAGCGTACCGATGGCAATAATGCTTCTGATATCGGAACTGAGTGGTTGCACTCTACTGTTGTATTTGCTGTGGAGAAAATAGAGCTAGGGATATTGAGCAAGCGCCGACCCGCAAAATAACAATCTTACGGCGTCCAATCAATCCAGCGGCATTCGTAGATGGTAAACTGATATAAATAGCTATTTAAATGTCCGTATTCTTCTCCGTATTCGAGCGTACCCGCCAATTCCACTTTTCCGTAATGAGCGTGATATCCGCTAGCATTATTCTCCTGCAAATACAGTTTACTGCTAATTTCTTCCGATAAACCGCCTGTAGCCCATATCAATATACCAGCCGGTTTCACATTCCCTTCCGAAAAACCGGAGGCTTCCAGCCTTTCCGCCAGCACAGCAATTTCAAATCCATCAAACCAGTAACCTTCGATTGCAACATATTTCCCGTTATAACTTTCCGGATTGGAGTTTAAATCCGCAAAGGAAACATGTAGTGGAGATGTGGTAATCGAAGTTGTCATGCCATTTTCTACCGTCATCCTGACATTCATTTCATTAATCCGACCTTCCAGTACTGTTAACCATATTTCAATCGGAAAATAATCAAACCTGCTGACATAAAATTTGTATTCGCCCGTAGCTATATTATTAAATGTAACAACGCCGCTGTCACCTGTAACAGCAGTCACTTTTATCTGCCCTTCAGGTTGTTCTTCGGATACTATCTTGGTTCCCCAGAGCGGGTTATCAGTGTTATCTGTTATTGAAATTTGCAAGTCTCCCGCACTCTTAGACATGGTTCCACTATTAGGAGAACAGGCGTGCACGGATAAAGCACACAATACAATTATTGAAAATATAAAAAGACACTTATTTATATTCATATAAACACCATCGTTTTTTTATATTTATATATTCTAACGTCTAAATTGAATAAAAGATAGCAAATAATGCTGCCTCTGTTTATAATCGGGATTTATACTGCAATCGATAAATTAAAAGCGGCACCGCCAAGGATGCCGCTTAAAAAATTCATTATAAAAGACTTGACTACTTTTCTTTTTTATCACTCGTTTTTTTTGTTGAAGACTTCTTGGCTGCGGGCTTCTTGGCTGCCGGTTTTTCTTCTTTTTTTGGAGCTTGAGGCATAGATGATTTCTTATCCCGTACCCAGCGCTTTATTTCGTCAAGACTGGGCGGAGCTACGTAAAACACCTCAACATTTGAGGGGAATTGTATCTTATTATTTTCCCTCATTACTAAAAGCCCGAATTCATCTTCTCCCAGTGTCAAATCGATGCCCTTTTGTATCCATTCTTCCCTATTTTTTAATGCTTCGTTATAGAACTCATATACTTTGGTAATCACTTTCTGGTTGGATATTCTGGCAGAAAGACATTTGTTCCAATCCATAAACTCACCCAAAAGCTCTACACTTTCCGCAGCCATCAGCGTTGCACCTTTTTTTACAATTTTGTTTACAACTTCATAGCTGCCGGCATTCATACGTTCGATTTCCTTTACGCCTTCCTCCCCTTCGGTGCATATAAACTCATGATAGACGCGAGTAACATCCATCAGTTTCCCCTCAAGGTTTTCAATCTGCTCTTCTACCTGTTGCCAGTACTTATTATGCAGTTTCTGTAACTCGGTTTCATTTTCATAAGGGGCAAAAACCAATGGCACAAAAATTAATTTCCGGCCTTTTTGAAATTTCTCTGCCTCAGGCTTTTCTATCTTGCCAAGTTCCTGGGACTCTTTTTTCTTTTTAGGCATATCAAAAACTAACCTCCGTATCTTATATTGTTTATTTATTTTAAAATGATAATAACATTTTATCAATATTGATTGGTACTGTTTAACGACAACATGCGATAAGCCAATCATCAATTACCGGCATTTATATCTGTACGACTCAACCGTCCGTTATGAAGAATACGGCAGTAATTCCGTATCGCTCTGATTATATACAGCATCTAAAGTAAATTAGAGCAGCGTGGGAACATCCTTGCCGGCATCTTCTACTAAATTAGCTTTAATTTCTCTTTCGCCCTGTCTGCTTTTTATAGATTGAGCCAATTCAGAAGCCTTAACATAGTAATTCCTGACTTTAGCAACATCCGAAAGCTCAGATAGGATAATGGTTATGTCCAATAAACCCTTTTCCCTCGGGTAATCACCATTCCTGATAACAGCCTGTGAAGCAATTCCCCTCAAGTGGTCCCCCAGTTCTTTTATCAGAGTCATATCCATTTCTTTACCGGGGGAGGAAATCAAAAATAATGCACGCCCCGCTTCCTGAGGGTTGCAATCTATTGATAACTCTTTAATGGCTTCATCCATAGCTTGCAAACCCTTAAAGGATTTTTCGCCCCTTTTACCAAAGTTTGAGGACCAGTCTTTTGGCAGCGTGATTAGAGGCAGCTTTACTTCACCGTAACCGATAGCCGTCCATCCGCAAAGTGTCTGGATAATATCGCCGGCATCCATCACCTTAGCCCCAATGTGTTTATATTTCTTTTCTTCACCGGCACATAGTAAATCGAAGAAAGGTTCTACAATCAGTCTATTAATTTCATAAATGTTGTTTTTAAGCGAAAAGTCTTTCTTAATATACCTCTGATTATCGATTAAAATAACGGCATCGGCAATAGAATAAGTAGATTTAAGGCAAACGGCTGTATTGTAAATTGCCATTTCCTCGGCAGATTCCTCATGCTCAAACGGTAAAACAAGAATAGTATAAACCGGCTTATCTGCAAATCTTTCCTTCAGTACATTGGTAATAATCGGAATGGCACCGGACCCGGTACCACCTGCAGTCGAACTGATAACCATAAAAGCATCCGCTTCATAAAGCCCTTTGGCTGCCCTGAGAGCATCCATTATTTTATCGGCATCTTCCCTGGCAATTTCCGCGCCAAGTTCATTTAATTTTGCCACTCCATGTCCACGCGTTTTGCCGGCTCCTATCAGGATTCGATGCTGATAATCCGGTTTGATGGTCTGTATTGTTGCCATATCTGCCGTATCGGTATTTACGGCAAAAGCATCAACGATTACCTCGATACTTCTCATCTCGGTAGCACGCCTGCCCATACGAGCAAATTCATCAGCAATCCTGCCGCCGCACTGTCCCAGCCCTATAACTATTAATTTCATTTTTGCCCCCTTTAAACCAAAACCCGGTAATCAGATGCAATAATCCGAGGTATAATCATATTATAGGATATTTAGCCGTTATTGCAATAGTATTCATCCCTAAAATGGATATATTTTATTTCTGATTTAAGGCAGAAGGACAGATATCAGACAAACTACATATATTACATTTCGGTTTTCGCGCAATGCATACAGCACGCCCGTGTTCGATTAACAGATACGGGAAAGATCCCCATAGAGGACGTGGTACTATTTCCATCAAGTCCTTCTCAATTTTTACAGGGTCATTATTTTGGGTTAATCCAAGCCTTTGCGAAAGGCGTTTTACATGCGTATCAACTGCAATTCCATCAGTTATTTCAAAAGCATTATAAAGTACTATATTAGCCGTTTTGCGGGCAACCCCGGGTAGAGAAATTAGCTCTTCCATTTTGGACGGAACATTACCGCCGTATTCCTTGTGAATAACTTTGGCTGAGGCAATTATGTTTTTGGCTTTATTATGATAAAAACCAGCGGATTTTATGTCCTGCTCAAACTGATTGATATCAGCTGAGGCATAGTCTTTTACAGAAGTATATTTTTTAAAAAGCCGGGCAGTTACCCTGTTGACAATCACATCGGTGCACTGTGCCGAGAGTATGGTAGCAACCAGAAGTTCCATCGGGTTGGAAAAATGTAAAGCAATTTTTGCTTTGGGATAATTTATACTTAGACGATGTATTATCTCATCAATGTTTTCGGAGTGTGCCATTTAAGTTATCATTCTCTTTCAACGAACAAAACCCTACTATACCCTACTCAATCGCTCTTTAATGAATGATTATTGAGAAATTTTTCGGGTATACTAAGGGCTTTTATAGTTTCGGTATTATGATGTTAAAGTTTAGGCTTTGCCAATCTTAAACATCTTCGTGCCGCACGTCGGGCAAACACCCTGCGTCGCCGGCCTGCCATTCTTCATTGTTATGGCTTTCGGATCTTTCATTTCTTTTTTAGCTCGGCATTTAACACAATATCCCTGCATATTAGTGCCTCCTTTATTACATTTACGTTTAGAATAAACCCTGCGCAGGCTGTTGTCAATAGGTTTTTTGGTTATTTTAAGGCTAAATATTTATTTTAACCTATTTTCAACCGCTTCCCATTTTATATTCTTAAAAAATGCCTCTATGTAATCCGCCCTCTTCAGCCCGTAATCAGTTATAAAAGCGTGTTCAAAAACATCCATGACCAGTATCGGCGTACAACCGACAAAATGCCCTGTCTCATGTTCGTTTATCCACTGGTTGAAAAGTGTGCCGTTAATGTTATCCTTATACAGAATAACCCATCCTATACCCCGCATGGCACCGGTAGCCTTAAAATCCTTTTCCCATAACGCATAACTGCCATAGCTGTTTTCAATTGCCTGTACTACCTTTTGATAGTCATGGTAATTATCCTTTCCGCCCAGGTTTCCAAAATAATACTCATGCAGGCGCATACCGTTGAATTCGAATCCCATTCGCCTCTTCAGTTCGGCATATTCCGGTGTGCCCACCTTATCCTCTTTCAGCATGGTATCCAGTATCTGCATCAATTTATTGGTATTATTAACATACCCCTGGTATAGCGTAAAGTGGTTTTTCAGTAATGTTTCGCTGAACCCGTCCATTCCAAACAATGCGCTGTAATCATTAGCCGTGTACGACATATAACCCTCCTTAATAAATCATGTATTATTACTCATTATAATACATTTCTCTTTAATTTATACATATTGAAAGCTATAACTCCGGTTCAACCGATTGATTTCTGCTATAATCTTAAGAGTTGAAGGCTGAATTAGGAGGTTTTTGTATGTACGATACAATTATTCTCGGCGCCGGGCCGGCCGGCATTGCTGCCAGTATATATGCCGCCAGAAAGAAAATAAATGCCCTTCTAATCAGTTCCGACATCGGAGGGCAGATAAATACCACCTGGAGTATTGAAAACTACATCGGATATCATTTTATAGAGGGCCCGGAACTAATCGAGAAATTCAACACCCAGCTTACCGCCTACCCTATCGAGCAAAAAATCGGCGTTAAAGTAAATGGAATAAAAAAGATTAAAAAGGGTTTTTCAATTACCACGGATGAAAAGCAAACTTATCAGGCAAAAACCCTGGTCTATGCCACCGGAAAGAAACCTCGTAAATTAAATGTACCCGGTGAAGCAGAATATACCGGTAAAGGAGTGACCTACTGTGCTACCTGCGATGGTCCTCTCTTTTCAGGGAAAAGAGTAGCTGTAATTGGAGGGGGCAATTCTGCTCTTGAAGCCGTTTTGGATTTATCCAAATATGCCGCGCACATCGATTTGGTATCTCTAACACAACTTACAGCAGACAGTGTGCTAATCGACAAGCTTTCCGATATAAAGGAATTAACGGTTCATCTCGAACACAATGTTAAAAGTATTAAAGGTGAAAAATTTGTAAAAGGATTGGTTATTGAAGAGCTCAAGACGAATAAAACGCAAAAACTGGATGTTGAGGGCATTTTCATTGAAATCGGACTGGTACCAAACTCGGAGCTATTAAAGCACATCGTTAAATTAAACGAATATGGAGAAATCCCGATTAGCTGCAGCGGGGAAACCGGAATCGAAGGTCTTTATGCTGCCGGCGATGTTACCGATGTTCCCGAAAAACAGATTGCCGTTGCTGTCGGTGAAGGAGTAAAAGCCCTACTGCAGGCGCACCGATATCTGCAAAGATTGTAAGGTTAATACTTATAAAGTTTATAATTTTTTAATCTCAAGGAATTCGTAACAACCGTCAGTGAACTTATTGCCATGGCAAACGCTGCCAGTATCGGATTTAAAAAGCCGTATTCCCCGAGCGCAAATTGCAAACCGGATGGCACTGTACCATTCCCGAAGAACAGATACAACAATCCGGCAGCTACCGGTATCAGCAGCACATTATAAGCGAAAGCCCAAAACAAGTTCTGCCTGATAGTTCTCATCGTACGCTTGCTTAATTCGATGGCTCCTGCAATACCACGCGGTTCCCCGCTTATTAACGTTATGTCGCCTGTTTCCATAGCAATGTCTGTCCCCGTACCGATAGCGATGCCAATATCTGCCTGTGCCAGTGCAGGCGCATCATTGATACCGTCTCCTACCATCGCCACTATTTTACCCTGCTGCTGCAATTTTCTGACTTCATCGGCTTTGTGCTCGGGAAGGATTTCATACAAAACATTTTTTATACCGACCTGTTTCGCTATAGTTTCGGCTGCACGCCGGTTATCACCCGTAATCATCGTTATGTCTACGCCCATAATTCTTAATTGTTTCACTGCTTCCGCAACCCCCGGCTTAATGGTATCCGATAGAGCAATCATCCCCACCCCACTACCATCTACAGCCACAAACATAACAGTCTTCCCCTCCTCCCAGAGTAAACCTGCCCTGTCTTCTAATGCGTCTGAAATAATTCCCTTATCTTTCATCAGCTTAAGATTTCCGATAATAATTTTCCTGCCGTTTATTATAGCCTCTACTCCATGCCCGGGGATTGCATTAAATTGCGATGCAGATAATAATTCCAATTTCTTTATCTTGGATTCATCTACAATTGCCTGTGCAAGCGGATGCTCCGATTTGTTTTCCGCGGAAGCTGCCAGCTGCAGCATTTGCTCATTTGTCAGGTGGTTGGTAACGATTATATCTGTTACCTTCGGCTGCCCCAATGTTAAAGTGCCTGTTTTATCCAGCAAAACACTATTTATTTTGTGTGCTTTCTCTAAGGTTTCCGCATTGCGGATTAGAATTCCGTTTTCTGCGCCTTTCCCTGTCCCAACGATAATGGCAGTCGGCGTTGCAAGCCCCAAAGCACACGGGCAGGCGATTATCAACACAGCAACAAAATTAAGAATGGCATAAGTTAAAGACGGCGCAGGACCGGCAAAATACCAGATGATAAAAGTAATGATTGCGATAGAAATAACTATAGGCACGAAATAGCCGGCAATAATATCGGCCAGCCTCTGAATGGGAGCCTTTGACCCTTGCGCCTGCTCCACCAGCCTGACGATACGGGAAAGAGTGGTATCAACTCCCACACGAGTAGCTTCGAAACGAAAGCTGCCGGTGCGATTAATTGATGCCCCGATTACCTCATCACCGGCTTTTTTATCAACCGGAATACTCTCACCGGTAACAATTGATTCATCTATCGTGGAATACCCCTCGCGTATAATGCCATCGACCGGAATGCTTTCCCCCGGACGAACTATAATCATATCGCCGGCTGCTACATCGTCAACCGGAATCTGATGTTCCTGTTCTCCACGAATCACGTGAGCAACTTTAGGTTTTAAGTTTATCAGTTTCTTTATGGCTTCCGATGTTCTGCCCTTAGCCCCGGCTTCTAAAAATCGCCCCAGCAGAATCAACACGATAATCATTGCAGAGGTATCAAAATAGAGATTTGCTTCAATGACACCGCTGATGAATGCCGAAGGGACTAGCACTGCCGCCATGCTGTAAAAATAAGCCGCCGAAGTGCCAACGGCTACCAAAGTATTCATATCGGCAGTTTTATGTTTCAGAGCCGCCCATGCCCCCTTGTAAAACCTTAAACCTGCCCAAAACTGCACCGGCGTCGCCAGCGCCCATAACAGATAGGCTTTGCCGGTAAAAGCCGGCAGGAAACCCATAATCAGGACAGCTATTCCCAACAATGCCGCTGCTATCAGCGTATTTCTTAAACTCTTAATCTCCCGATTGGCAGTATCGCTAACATCTTCAGGCACCGCTGATTCCGGTGATATTCCAAAACCGGCATTTTTTACGGCGTTTTTTATATCTGCTAACCGAACATCTTCCAGATACGAAACGGCTGCTTGACCGTTTGCCAGATTAACATTTGCAGAAATCACTCCGGGGATATCCATAATGGCTTTTTCAACACGCCCTACGCATGAAGCACAGGACATACCTTTAACTATAAAGTTAGATTTTGATATAACCGGCATAAAACCCGGTTCCGTAATGGCAGTAATAATGGCAGAGGCATTTATCTCTGCGGGGGAATATTCTATAATGGCTTTTTCGGAGGCAAAATTGACATTAGCCTGATATATTCCGGGCAGTTTCGACAAAGTTTTTTCTATGTTTGCGGCGCAATTGGCACAGGACATACCATTAATCTTTATTGCTGTTCTAATCAGCCGCTTATCCTTGGATTCGGACATCTTTGACCCGCCTCATAAATTATTCGATGTCTTTTTTGATTTGCTCGAATTGCTCTTTTGTTAGCTCACCCCTGGCATATCTCTCTTTGGCTATATCCAGCGCAGCGCTGCCACTGCCGGATTTACCCGTTTTTGCCAGCTTTGTTACCCCCCATATTATAAGAATAATGATACCAACCCAGAAGGCTATTATCATAACCCAATTTAATATCCATGCCAGAACCATACCGCCATCCCACATAGCGCTGTACCTCCTCATCAGATGTCATACATATGATAATTGTCATACGTCGATTTGGCAATATCTTTTTGAGAAGGAGTGTAATTTTATTGTTCATATGCGTCGTATGGTGTAAAATCATTGGCAGGAGTTACCCCTTGCGTAAAAAAGAACCCTTATACAGCACACCACGAATAGACACCGAATGCTACATACGGCGTATGACGCTGGATGAGGCACTGCCGATACTCGAAAAGTTTATAAATGATTCCTTTATGGCAGGAGTTATCAGAATTAAAATAGTCCACGGTAAAAGCGGCGGGACTCTTAGAAACGCTGTTCACAACAGGCTGGCAAATCACCCTCTGGTTAGGCTCTACAGGCTGGGAGAATACGGAGAAGGCGGCGAGGGAGTTACCATCGCCGAACTTTATAAGAAATAAAATCGCTCTGTTTTCTTTCATATCTCGGTTCGGGACTTATCTAAAAATGAAACTTTGCGATTATAATTGAAAGCACTATCCCATTTAAGCTATAATATTATGTCTATGGTGGGTGTGGCCTAGTGGTTAAGGCGTCAGGTTGTGGCCCTGAAGATCGAGGGTTCAAATCCCTCCACTCACCCCATTTTTTATCCCCTTAATTACCATCTCTTTCTTACTTCATTTATTATAAAGGAGCAATCATGAACGAACAAAATACATCTAAAAACCTTATGGAAGCTTTCGCAGGAGAATCCGCGGCAAGAATGAAATACACAGCTTATGCGCAAAAAGCGGAAGCTGAAGGCAAGCCCAATACAGCAAAGCTATTCAGAGTTGCGGCAGATGCCGAAAAGATACATGCTATTAAAGAATTTGGTCTGGCGGGGAAAATCGGTTTGACTGCTGATAACCTGAAGGATTCAATCGGTGGAGAGACCCATGAATTTACCGAAATGTATCCGTCTTTTTTAAAAGATGCTGAAACGGAAGGAAATAAATCCGCCGCCACCGCATTCAGATATGCTATGAAAGCTGAGGAAGTACACGCCAAACTCTATAACGAAGCTCTTGAAAACGTTGATAGTGATGAAGATGAGGAAGTGTTCTATTACCTGTGCCCGGTCTGTGGAAATATCGAGAAATACCGGCCGGGAAGATGCAGCATCTGCGGTGTTTCCGGTGATATGTTTATCAAGTACTAGGTATAATTGCTTTTGTCATCCTGAATTCCCGATGGAAGAACGAAGCCCCGATTAATCGGGATTTCGTTCCGGATTACCGAAACTCAACATCCGGGGCGGAGTAAATATGAGCCGCTCGTGGCAAGCCCCTATCAAGCAATTCGTTTTGCGCCTTTACCAAGCCGCTCGTGGTTAGCATTTACCAAGCCGCTCGTGGTGAGCATTCCCCAAGCCGCTCGTGGTGAGCATTCCCCAAGCCGCTCGTGGTGAGCCTGTCGAACCATAGCGGCGATAAATTAAAAATGCTTTCATCCGTTCATTCAACCCTTCGACAAGCTCGGCGAACGGATATTTCAAAAGCCGTTTGTGTTGAGCCTTTACCAAGCCGCTCGTGGTGAGCATTCCCCAAGCCGCTCGTGGTGAGCCTGTCGAACCATAGCGGCGATATAATATTAATATGACTTTGCGAGAAGTCCTTATCTTTTGTACAACAAAGTAATCCTTGCCGATGATTTCATTGCTGAGGTAAAAACGCCATTTTTTACTATTAATATTACTCTTCATTTTTCCCCATTGTTTTTATTCCGTTAGCAAAATGTTAGCAAATTTATTTCAGATGACTTTCGACATCCCACCCTTTGACGCTGCCTCTATCGCCAAGTATAATTAGCTCATCAAAAAGTGCGCCTGTAGCTCAGTGGATAGAGCACTGGTCTTCGAAACCAGGTGTCGTGGGTTCGAATCCCCCCGGGCGCGCCATTTTTAACCGTCGATTATCAGGGAGAAATAATATGATATATAGCTTTTCAGAACTTACACGATTATATCAGTCTAATGTTTCTTCCGTTACCAGAACAGAAGACTATTTCAATACAGATGATTATCGCAGGTTGGAAAAAGAAAACGAAAACGCCTATGAGAGAATCAAGCCAACCTGTAATTCCCTTGTAGAAATATTGCAGGGAAAAACAGGGGGTGAAGATATTGCACTGCCCGGCATTGAAAAAAGAGTTGGTTTTTATAATTGCGTACTGAAAAAGCAATCAAGAGAAATGCTCTCATCTGACTTAAGAGATTACATCGATGATGTTATACAAAGCTCTTTTCTGCTGGGGCTAATAAGCCATCTATACCTCTACGATAACCCTTCCCGCAGCGAATTCGAAAATGTGGATGCTCCTGCCGTTATGAAACAACTGGCTCCGCGTATGATGAACTCCAGCGGTAAAATGAGAAAATACAACAGGAAGCTCAATACCATCCCGATTCTGATTTTCGAGCATTACTTGGATAACCAAATTACCCCATTGCTGAACGAACAGTTAAATCTGGGATTACTTCGATGTGTCTCTGCACGAAATTACTTCACTAACCTGTTTTTTTTCGGCTGTCGCTTCGGTGAAATGCTCGATAACGAAACGAGGATGTAAACAACCCTCGATTCAATTCCTTTTTCTTAAAAAAGAATAGACTGACTTTTTCACATTGATTCAATTTAGACATTTATTATTATTTCTCTATAATCTATTTTCAAATGCAGAACGGATTATATCAAAATTACCTCTAAAATCAGGCGTATTACTTGACCTTTTAGCTTATAATAAGCATAATAGTTTGCGAGGTTGGGTTTGTGAAGAATCCATATAAAGTTTTAGGAATTATATTATCCATAGCCGGCGCAGTACTTGCGCCTGTTTTCTACTTCTTTTTTTTATCGGCGCCGCTTACAGCCGTTGCCCTTTCCGCCGTTATAATTGGATTAGCCAGTTTCTTTTTGGCAAATTCCAGGCCTAATATTTCGCCGGAGGCATGCCAAATCCTGTTAAAAACCGGAATGGAAAACACCGCCGCTCTTTTGGAAGAAATCGGAATCAGAAACAAAGCGATTTATTTACCTGCCAGAATGAGAGACGGCTATCCGCAGGCGATAGTGCCCATCAACGATCATTATACGCTAGACAATATTAAAGATAAGCTACCGGGTCGTTTGATTGTAAGATACGGGCCCGGTGCAGATGATATGGCAATCGCGGTTACAACGCCCGGCAGCATCAACCTCGAAATGCTTGAGCATATACCCGGTCCAAACGCCTATGACATAGAATCAGCCATCAGCTATATTTTAACCGGAGTTCTGGATATTGCCAACAGTGTGAAGGTTGATATAACCGGTTCCCGCGTAAATGTGGAAATTAAAAACGCTAAAATGGGTTATGAAGAAATCTGGTACTATTATTGTCTGGGCAGTCCGCTTGCTTCCATAGCCGCGGCTATTTCAAGTGAAGCTCTGCAAAAACCGGTTCGCATATTTGAAGAGAAGGAGCAAGCCGGTAAATACCGCATTGTATTAGAGGTTTTAGCTTGAGGATTTATAACAGGCTGATTATTTCTCTGGCAATTGCCCTCAGTTCTGTCAACATTTTTTTAGCTTTTTTGGGGCAGGATGACATATCTATATATTTTATTGTAAATGCCATTGTCTATTTGATAATAACTCTACTGTACGTTTATCTTAATCCCAGAGCAAAATTCGCCCTAAATAGCTTAAGCGCTATTATATTCGTTGCATTTTTAGCAGTTGTAACTATGGAAGTAATTGAAATACTGAAATGAGTTATCAGGTTAAACCGATGGGAAAGAAATTTATTGCAATATGCACACTTCTGGTTGTGATAGTTTGCGCTCCGGCAGCTCCTATTTTTGCCGATGAAATCGAACGCCATGAAGACCCCGACGCCGCCAGTCAGATATTCAACGAAATCTCTTTACTGCGTTATTATTCCGATTCCTTAGATACTATTTTACAAAAACAACCTCAAGAAACGGAAAACGCACTTGAGATAATGCCTTTTGCCAACATTCCCGAGGATTTAAGTGGCGCAACGAGTGATTTTAGCGATTACGGAATAGCTCTATCATATTCGGTCTATGAAATTGACTTGCTATGGCACAGTGAAGCGGAATTGTTAAATCGCTTTCTATTGGATGATGCTGAAAATTTGCGCGATGAGATAATCGATTCATTACCTAAAGCATACGATGAATATCAACAGCTTTTTTATACGGTAGAGTCGATAGGCGCTTATCTTTCGATAGGAGAAATTTCGTCCCAAAGTGACTTAAAAACTCTATATAATGAAATTATCGATAAATTGAATCGCATAGAAAGCATGCTGGATTTGTTCAATCGCCCGTTGATAGACCCGGGGCATAATGAAGACTATCTGCCCACTGCGCTTTCACTGACTATCGTAGAGAATGAAGCATTTGTTGGCGATGAAATCAATATAACGTTAAAATTAACTTCAAATGACGCACCTCTACCCGATAGAACAGTGATTCTGGCATTAAACGGAGCACACTATCAAACCGTAAATACCGACCAGCAAGGATATTATCAAGGACAATTAGCGTTACCTTACTGGTATATGCCCGAAATAGAAATTCAGGCAGTCTATTACCCGGAGGGGCAGGATATCGGTGTATATCTTGGTGCTACCAGCCCGATTTCAACGTTAAAACTTAAATATTACACGGCAAACCTTAATTTATCGGTTGAAGGGCATATATATCCGGGCCAATCGCCAATGTTATACGGGAGTCTCAATTATAAAGACTCCCCTGTTCTGAACGACCGTTCGTTTAATGTATATCTTGAAGATGAATTGATTGATAACATAATCTCTTCAACATCTTTTGAATCTTCGATCAAACTCCCAACTGATATTGAATTGGGGAGGCATACAATAATCGTATCATCTGCAGCCAGCGGACGTTATGCGCCTGTCATTTCTTATTACAATATCAATGTAACTCAAGCAGAGGTATTTCTGGACTTAGTTTTACCGAATATATCTGTTATACCCGGAAGTATTAAATTAAACGGAGAACTGTATTCTGAAATAGGTCCTCTTGATAATGCTTTTATTACTTTCGAGATCAACGAAAAAATAACGCAGGTTTACGGCTCTGGAGATGGAACCTTTAGCGGACAGATAAAAAAGGGCATGGAGATTAGTTTGCTCGGATACCAACAGATTAACGTGCAGATTCAACCGGCCGAACCATGGAATGCCCCTTTGGAAAAAACTTTCAATATATACGTAATCAATATAGCTAACCTCGGGATTATTCTGGCTGTTTTAATAATTATCACCGTTATTCTTCGTTTGAATATACGTAAACGCAGCAGATTTTATTCGAAACCAATATTCGGAAACATAGAAGATTCGCCTCCCGTACCGATATCTTTAATAAAATCCGGAACCGATAAAGATACTATAATCTTATGGAAAAAACAGCCTAAAGACGGCATTTTTATCAATATTGTTGAATGGTATGCCAGAACTTTAAAACTTATTGAAAAAATAACCGCCGCAATACTTAAACCCCATCAGACACTAAGGGAGTATGCCGAAGAGAATAGCCCGAAACTGGGATTGTTAAACAAACTTTTTCTTGATTTTACTCTATTTGTTGAGAAAATATTATATTCCGCCCATAAACCGACCGAGGAGGATGCAGCTGTAAGCCGCCGCTTCTCTGATTCTATCAGGAATGAGAGGCTTTAAAATGAGAAATTCCAGCCTCGTTATTACAGTTATAGGAATAATACTGGTAGTTTCCCTTCTGGGCATTCTCTTTTACCCATCGGCCAGCGACTTTATGGAAAGTAACAAAGCATGGAACGGTATCAATTCTTTTATTAAAGATTTTAAGGCAGAGAATTCTGATTCCGTTGTTAACATCTCCCCGGACAATCAACAACAAGTCTTTGTCTCCATTCCATATACGGACTATTCTTCTGAGGAACTGGAAAGGATTGGTGAATTTGTTTCTAACGGAAATCTTCTTTTACTTCTTGACGACTTCGGATACGGAAACAGCCTATTGGAACATATGGAGATAGAAGCCCGTTTCAGTAACTCACTTCTGCTTGACCCTCTTTTTAACTATAAAAACCAGTATTTACCGCGCATCACCGAATTTTCAACTGATGTTAAGGAGACCGGCATAGAGGCAATAACCCTAAATCATGCTTCTACTCTAATTAACGTTGGGCAGTCACATATAATAGCCCTATCATCGTCTGCCAGCTTTGAAGACGTTAACCGCAATGGACTGCAGGATGAAGAAGAGCCATCAGGACCTTTTACAGTTGCCGCTGAATATGATTACGGCAGAGGTAAGGTAGTTCTACTTTCCGACCCCAGTATTACAATCAACACTATGGTAGGTTACAATAACAATTACGAATTTATAAATTACCTAGTTAATCTTAACGGAACTCCTGATAAAATAATCCTCGACAGGGCACATATTACAAAAACGCCTCTGGATGTTTCCAAGATTAATACTGAGCAACTAATGATAATTTTGAACAATAACTATGTAATATTAGGAATGGTAGTTCTTATTTTTATTTTTACAACCGCTTACGCATTCAGGAAGGAGGAAGTATTTGGCTAATATGAACATTGAAAAAGCTTCGGAGATTTTCGGCAAAATCAAGCAGGAGATAAACAAGGCAGTAATCGGCAAGGATGAAATTATAAAGGCACTGATGTTAGGACTTATTGCCGGAGGGCATGTTCTCATTGAAGGTCCTCCCGGTTCAGCCAAAACAACCATAGCTAAAAGTTTCGCAAAAACCATCGGAGGCACTTTTAAAAGAATACAGTTTACACCGGATATGATGCCCGCTGATATCACGGGTTTTAATCTCTATTCCACACAGGGTACTTATTCATTTATCGAAGGTCCCATCTTTGCAAATATAATACTGGCAGATGAACTTAACAGAACGACTCCCCGCACGCAATCAGCTCTTTTGGAAGCTATGCAGGAGCATCAGGTCACCATAGAAGGGAAAACGCTAACCCTAAAACTTCCATTTATGGTTGTTGCGACACAGGTTCTTGCCGGAGGAGAAGGAACATACCCGCTTACCGATGTACAGATGGACCGTTTTATGCTACGTGTTTTCAGTCAATATTTATCCAAGGATGAAGAAGCGCTTATAATAAACGGAATAGATGCGATAGATACCCCTGATATAAATACGGTAACAACACCGGACGAAATTATTAAATTACAGCAGTTAACAAAACAGGTACACGTTTCCCCTGATATCGTAAATTATATAACCGCTATTGTTCATAGCATCCGCAAAGACCCTGATGTAGCCTATGGTTTGAGTACCAGAAGCGGCATTTCTATCTTTAAAAGCGCCAGAGTATTTGCAGCATTAGACGGCAGGGATTACGTTATACCCGATGACGTTAAACGACTGGCATATTTTGCCATCGAACACCGGTTACGCATTAAACCGGAGGCAGAGATGGATGATATTACGCCTCGTATGGTAATAAACAAGGCACTCAATTCTATACCGGTGCCTAAATTTGATATGTAAATAATATTTATATGAAATTAATGATTTTTGTTTCAAAAATTTATGTTATCGTAGCCTTACTGTTTGCTGCGATTCTTTCGCCGTCCAATTTTTCTATTATTCCGATAGCACTTCTGGCGCTGTACATTTTTCAATGGCACAGAGTTTTTTCGCATCTTATCGATGTGCTTACCCAATACTTTATGTTTTTTGCAGTAACACTATTGTTCACCACTCTAATCCCTGAGTATTATGCGCCATTAGCAGCACTGCCGGTATTGCCGATAATAAATCAAAGCATGCTAAAATATTCAAATGCGCTAAAATCTTACCGCCCACATAACAAACGCCGCCCGACAACTCTTTATATGGCACTATCTATAATAACCCTAACGACATTGGCAATATCTTTATTGCTTTTTAATTTGCCTCTACTTATAGCTTCTTCCGTTATAGCCTTATATTTAATTTGTCTGACTATTATTATTTTAAAAAGATTCCCCTATATACCGGTTAAAGAAGAACAAATTGAAGTTAGAATCCTTGCCGGAAATACTGAGGAGGTTGATATAAACTTGAACCCCGCAGTTAATTTCGGAATGGCACTTTTTTTTAAATCGGAAAATGACTGGGTAAAAGTAAAGTCAAAGAGATTATATTTGAAAGATAAACAGGAATCCGTGCAGCTATTGATTACACCTGCTTTATCTGGCCCTTCCTTTGTACGATTGAAAGGGTATGCCATTGACCAATGGGGCTTATTTCAAACACCATTTGAAATTGAACCGCTAAAATTAATTGTCATACCGCGCGCCAGGTATGCCTCATGGCTGGCTAAAAAATATATGGATGGGACTAATCAAGGAAACCTGCCGCTTATATCGAACACAAAAGTAACTAAAGCGCTTCAGGGTTTTCGTCAGGGAATCGAATATTACGGCAATCGCATTTATCACGCCGGTGACAGTATGAAGAATATCAACTGGAAAGCGTCTGTAAAATATAACGAACTTATCAGCAAGGAGTTCGATGAATTCCGCGGGCAGCCCGCCATTATTCTGATTAATCTCGTAGCCGGCAATGATGATGAACTTGATAAGTTGGCACATAATATTCTGATAACCGCAATCTCCCTTGGGCAAGCTAATATTCCGGCATCTTTAGCTGTGTATGATAAAGAGAACGTAGTAATGGCTACTCCTGCGCTCTCATCCATTCAACTGGTATCTTATGCTCTCAGAATTGTAAAAAAACTTGTTATTCATTCCAACCCGCTAAAATATTTGAACCCCCCGAATGTTTTAAGGTTGAAATCAAATATCAGCCGTCTTAATAAAATTGATAATCACCCATCCAAAAAGCTGTCGGAGCTTCTGAAATTGGAATATGAGGTCTTAGACAATGGGGCTAACAATAATCCGAGCACAAAAGCTTTGCTTCAGGCTAAAGCTAAGATAAACGAACAATTCAACGTGGTTATACTTTCGTTATATAACCACGACGCTGAAGCACTGGCATTCAATACGTATTCGCTTACCCGCAAGGGAAGCTATGTGATAGACGTTAGTTGAGTGTTGATTCGTATATACAAGATATGACGTCTACTCAACCTGAAGCTTACTCCACCAAGTAGCAGTAAATATTGTATAAATGTGAGCGAGGTTTTGTTTAAAAATGGTGGGCGGTAATGGATTTGAACCAATGACCTCTGCGATGTCAACGCAGCGCTCTAACCAACTGAGCTAACCGCCCTAAATGGGGATAGGTAATTTTACTAATTATGCCTGTTATAAGTCAACCAGGCTTTTTCTATAGACTGTTACCGGTATAATCCTTTTTAGGTGTAATAACCTTTACAATTGAAGCTGCTGTTATGCTCTTTAATACTGCTCCTACGATGAAAGGATAAACACCCATAGCCATCAATGCCGAGAAGCTTACTGCAGTCCCTACAGCATATTTCATCCAGAATGCCAGCCATATTACACCGGGAACATATACAATAACAATGCTTGAAAACAGCATTAACCCAAGCATACTGATAAAATATCTTGATTTTACGTATTTATCGGTGAAATAACCTATGAACAGGGCTGCTAATATATAACCTATTAAATAACCGCCGGTAGCTCCAAGACCACTTGTCAAGCCATTAAACCAGGGGACTCCTGCTATACCAAGTACGGCATAAATTGCCATACTGGCTCCACCCCAGCGCCTGCCAAGCAAAACTCCGGCTAATAAAACAGCCAGCGTCTGTCCGGTAATGGGAATAGGGCTCCATTCCAACGGAATTCTCACCTGCGCTAAAACACCGGTCAATCCGGCCATGGCAACAGCCATAACTATCTTCCACGGAATACTTAAATTATAGCGCCATTCAAATATGTTATATCG
>Ga0265294_10002556_pt1 | contig 23839 bp, 28 predicted proteins | sample MunlanPumphouse3_FD_192504 | JGI IMG/M metagenome (GOLD analysis project Ga0265294, IMG submission 192504) | Groundwater microbial communities from a municipal landfill in Southern Ontario, Canada - Pumphouse #3 | ecosystem: Environmental > Aquatic > Deep subsurface > Groundwater | place... | reverse complement strand
CTTTAAATAGTTCCGCAATTATTTATTTATTGTCATTAGAAAATATCGAGAATATTTCGACAGCACTTCAACGGCAAGATGTAGGTGACGAAATTATTGGTAGAATTGAACGCTCCAATGAAAGAATTAATCTGCATGATTCTATTCAGAAATTAGCATCAGAAGAACAGCAACTTTTGAAATTGTATTACTATGAAAATAAAAATCAAATGGAAATCGCTAAAATTATGCAAATGTCCAAAAGTAAAATCAGTAGACTTCACATGAAAGTATTAGAAAAATTAAAAAGAAATCTTTCTTACAAGATGGGTAGGAAATGGTCGATTTAACGCTAATATACTAAATATGGTTTATTTGTTTGGGGGGCATAAAACAAAGTAAATACATAAACAGTTAATTTGGGGAAAATGGGGGATAAGATGGTTGACTTAAATGGTATTGTATATGGACAATCATTTGATAGCTTGGAAAAAGCTGTTAAAGCTTCCTCTGTACGACAGAAACAAATAGCGACAAATATTGCTAATATTGAGTCTGGTAATTTTCAGAAATTAGACTTTGATTCTGCATTAGATAAGGCAAAAATTAAGCTAGGCAATAAAGAAGCATTAATGGATCAAGAAATGACTAAATATGCAGAAAATAATTTAAAACTTACCTCCTATGCGAATTTGCTTTCCACTAAATTGAAGACAATGAAGAAAGTCGTAACTCTTGGCAAAGGAGGCTAGTTATGCGTAATTTTTTTTTAATTTTATGCTTATCTGTCTTTGTTTATGCGGATGTATTTAATGTTATGGGAGTTAGTAGTTCTGGGATGATAGTACAACAACAAAAACTACAGGCAATAGCAGAGAATATTGCTAACATGAACACTTATAAAGCTAGTGATGGTAGTGCTTACAAAAGAAAGTCAGTAGTAGTGCGAACAATGCCCGGTACTAATGAACCTTTTGTTTCGGAAGTTAATAGTGATCAACAATCTGTACAGAAGATTTATGATCCTAGCAACCCAATGGCAGATGCGGATGGATTTGTTTCTGTATCTGGATACTCTCTTTCTCAAGAGATGTCTGATATGGCTGTTGCTAGAAGAATGTATGAGGCTAATGCTGCTATTTTTAGTTCAGCAAAGCAAGTTGCTCAAACAATAATGAATATAGGGAAGTAATTATGGCTGGTGAAGTTAATATTGTGAATGGTATGGGTGTTGGTAAAGTTGAAGGACTTTATAATATTTATACAATAAAAAACAAAACGAATGAGGATATTGTCTTAACTGATAATTTATTTCAGTTAGCTTTAGAAAAAGCAGTTGAGGGTTTAAATAGAATAAGTGAACAAGAAATCAAGGCAGATGCTTTGGTTCAAGAGTATGTTAATGGCAACGTTCCACTTGAAGAGGTTATTATTCAGATGGAAAAAGCTACCGTCGCGATAAGTCTTGCTATGACAGTTATCAATTCTGCAGTTCAAACTACTAAAGAAATTCTGCAAATGGCTGTATAATAGTAAGTTATGGTAGATGTTAATGAAAAAGAAATTGATGAAACCTCCGTTGAAGAAGATGGAAGCTATGAAGGTGTAACAACCTCAAAAACAGGTTTTCTTTATAATAGATGGGTACAAATTGGCATTGCTGTCTTTGTTGTGCTTTTATTTATTTTAATAGGTATTGGGTTTTTCGTTCGTTATAGTTCAACTAAAAATATTAAGCAAGAAGACGGCAAGAAGTCGATCGTTAATAAATCTTACAAATTCGTTAAAGTATTTGAATCGATTACGCCAATGGATGCTGCACAGATAAGAAAAGTTCTTAGTTATGAAAATATTCCCTTTGAATCAGTTAGGGATGGTCGTGTTCTCAATGTTTTAGTTCCAAAGGAATATGCAGATCAGGTTAAGTTGAAAATGGCAGAACTTGGTTTGCCTGAGGGAGGCATTGTAGGTTTTGAGATTTTTGATGAAGCTGCGGGACTTGGTGCAACTGATTATGATAGAAGGATTAAATATATTCGCGCAATCAGTGGTGAGCTATCAAGGATAATTTCCACCATGGAAAACATTAATAGTGCAAGAGTGCAAATTGTTATGCCAGAGAAAACATTATTTGGCGAAAAAGTTGCAGGTTCTACTTCTGTTATTTTAAATATTAGGGATGGGGCGATAGTAACTGATGAACAAGTTAAAGGTATCATGCATTTGGTTGCGAGTTCAGTTGAGAACCTTACACCAGAAAATGTAGCAGTTATTGATAATAAAGGAGAAATTTTAAGTGACAAATTAAAGAAAAATATAATATCCAAACAATTTGATGATTTCATTAAAATGCTAAGAGTTTCTGCTTCTGATGAGGAATCTCCATTAGAATTGTTGCTAAAATTTAAAAAAGAATTAAAAGACAATTATGAAATAACTTATACATCAAAAGTGAAGGATGTTTTGAAAAAATTATATCCAGAAGGTAGCTTTATGGTATATACAACGGTTACTTTAACTGAATCAGCTAAAGAAAGTTCCCCATTTGAAATAGGTAAGATAAACATTGCTATTATTTTAGACAACACAAATGTTTCTCTTAATTTTAATCAGGAAGTAAAAGCAAGCACTTTTCAGCTAGTTGCATCTGTAGTTGATTATGTTTCTGGAAGAGATAGCATTGTTATTGAGCTAATGCCTTTCGTTAATATTGAAGCAACTAAAGATATCGATATTAACAAGGGAAAGGAAGAGTTTATCAATAGATTAGAGGGAAGTTATGGTAGCGGAGGGAAGAAGCAGAAGAATAATACGTGGATTTTTTTGATTTTTGGGTTTTTGGCATTGTCCTCAGCTGTTGTTATTTTTGTTGTTTATGCTTTATCAAATAAAGAAACTGAGGAAGTCAACGATAGTGAAGAGTTAGATGATAATTCCATTGTTGAGTTGGAGTCGAGAGAAGAGGATATTGATTTTTCTTTGGAAAAATTTAGGTCTTTTGTTAATAATAATGAAGAGATGGTAATTAAGAAAATTACTAAATGGATGAGGAACGATGATGTTTAAAAATAAACAAAAAGCAATAATTGTTTTCTCAATGCTAGGAGAAGTTTTTTCTGATAGTATTTTGCGTAAGTTGCCGAACGATGTTTTTGAAAAGGTCCAAGAGGAAGTGTTGCCTTTTGTAGGACAAATTCCTTTACCTGATGACATAGATGCCTTTGTTTTAGACAACATTCTGAAAGACGAAGAGTTGTTAGATATTGAGGAAGAAGAAGAGTTTGTAGCTGAGATAAAAGAAGAAAATATCTTAGAATTAGATGGAGATATTTTTTTAGCTAAAGCTCCCTTGGAATCAGTAGTTTTTGTTTTAAAACAAGAAAAACCTATTTTTCAGGTTTTTTTAATCACCTTTTTTAATGAAGAAACTCAAAAACTTTTAAAGCAGTTGTTAATGGAAAGTGGAGTTAATTTAATTAAGGATTTTCAAAAGACGGCAATATTAGAAGGCGTGGAGGCCAAAGTTAAAAAAGAATTTATTGAAAAAGTTAAGGCACATATAAAACAAGAAACAAAGGTATAAAATGTCTTTAATAAAAAAAAACCAAATAAGATATGGCAAAGAAACTTCTTGTAATTCAATTTTAAAGTCAACTTCTCAGAAATTTCAGCTTAATTTATCAATACCAAAAGATAAGATTGAAGAGGAAATAAAACTATTGAAGCAAGAATTAATGAAGGAATCCGAGTCTTGTCTTTTGCAATTAGAAAATGAGAAAATCTTAATTAAAAACAAAGAAAAAGAGTTAGAACAGAAGCTGACAGAGCTTGATAATGAAAAAAAATTATTATTTTCTGATATAGCTGCAGCTAAAGAAAAGGCAATAATAGAAGCTTCTGATACAGGGTATTCTGATGGCAAAAAAAAGGGTTATGATGATGGGATAGTCAAAGGTGATGCAGAGGGAAGGATAGATCATGACAAAGCCAGGAAAGCATACGAGGAAGCTTTGTATGACTTAATTGATAAGTTTAAAGAGCTCGATGAATATAAAAAAGAAATATTAGTTAATACAGAACCATACTTAATTAGTTTGCTAGATGTAATTGTAAAAAAACTCTTGTCACGATCTATAGATATAGACAAGAACATTATGATTGAAGTTGTTAGAGAAGCGTTATTACCAGTTACTAGTGGTCATGGTCTTACAATAAAAGTCAATCCTGAAAATGTTCAGCATTTAGAGGATAACAAGACCAAGTTACTGTCGGAGTTTATGTCAATAAAAGAATGTACTATAGTGGGGGATTCTGATGTTTCGCAGGGTGGGTGCCTTATCGAAGCTAACTTTGGGGTTATTGATTCTAGAATAGAATCGAAGATGCAGAGTATTAAGGATTTAATCCAAAGCATACAGGGGGCAGACATTCAAAAGAAAAGCGAGAATATTGTCCCTGATATTCTCGATGTGAAGAGCGACACATTAGCTTCTGACAATGACCTTTTTGGCAATGGTGATGACCTTTTGTCTCTTGATGACGATCTTGATATCAATTCTTTTGACTTCCTTACAGACGATGACGAATAATAAATCAGTAAAGTTTTCCCAATATATCAAAAAAATAGAAAAGATGGAGCCTTTGCACAAGGTCATAGGCAAAGTTGTCGAAGTTGTTGGTTTGGTTATTGAAGCTTATTTACAGGGAGCCAGGGTTGGCGATGTTTGTTTAATACAGGTTTCTGCAGAAAACGAATTAAGAGCTGAAGTCGTTGGATTTAAAGAAAGCCGAGTATTGTTAATGCCTTTTGGACCAATAGAAGGCATAGGTCCTGGTAGCTTGGTTTATTCTACGGGAAAACCTTTGATGGTAAAGGTAGGCCAAGGTCTTTTGGGAAGAGTTCTTGATGGATTGGGTGATCCCATTGATGGGTTTGGTGAATTATCTTTTGAGACGGAGTATCCTTTGGATAGGAATCCGCCAGATCCAGTTAAACGTCCTAGGATAAAAGAGGTATTGGAAACAGGCATCAGGGTTATTGATGGTTTGTTGACTTTTGGTAAGGGGCAACGTATTGGTATTTTTGCAGGTTCTGGGGTTGGTAAGTCAACAATTATGGGACAAATGGCTAGACAGTCCACTGCCGATGTCTCTGTTATTGCACTGATTGGGGAAAGAGGTCGTGAAGTTAGAGACTTTTTGGAAGAGTCTTTGGGCGTAGAGGGACTAAAGCGCTCCGTTGTAATAGTTGCTACTTCTGATAAGCCACCACTGATTAGATTAAAAGGAGCATTAGTTGGAACAGCGATTGCTGAGTATTTTCGTGATCAAGGGAAAAATGTTCTTTTTATGATGGATAGTACTACTAGATATGCCATGGCTCAACGCGAAGTAGGCTTGGCTACTGGTGAGCCTCCTACGACAAAGGGATACCCTCCCTCAGTTTTTGCTCTGATGCCAAGATTGATGGAGAGAACAGGGACTGCCCCAATAGGAACAATAACAGCTATTTACACTGTTTTGGTTGAAGGTAGTGACATGGATGAACCAATAGCCGATACAGCAAGAGGGATTTTGGACGGTCACGTTATTCTTTCTCGGGATATAGCAGCTAAGAATCATTTTCCTTCTGTGGATGTTAATGCAAGCGTTAGTAGATTATTTACGGCGATAAATAGTGAAGAGCACATTAGGGCTGCTGGCTTATTGAGAGAGGCTTTGGCGCGATATACAGAAGCAGAGGATTTAATAAACATAGGGGCTTATGTTAAGGGAAGTAATCCAAAGATAGATTGGGCAATAGATAAAATTGATCCTATTAATCTATTCCTTCGACAAGGAACTTACGAGAATCATCCGTATAAAGACACGGTTAGTCAAATAACCTCAATAATGGGTAAAGGTGGCGCTGGAGGTAGTCCATCCTCTTTTTCTAAGCAACCAGAAGTAATTAAGGATCCATCTGGGGATGATTTATTAGGTGGAGATTTGGACTTTGATGATATTGATTTTGACGATTTTTAAGGTTGAAGGATTACCGCGGTTTCGTTACAGTTGGGGAAAAAGGGGCAATGAACACATTCAGTCCAAATTTTATGTGGCAGATCTTCTTTTTGTATTAGTGTAAATCCATACTTATAAAAGAAGTCAGGAACATAGGTTAAAGCAAAAAACTCTTTTACTCCTAGTTCTTTTCCTTCGGCTAACACTTCTTTTACTAAAAGGGCACCGATTCCAGTTCCAATATGCTTTTCTTTTACTGCAAGTGATTTAATTTCAGCAAGATTAGTTGTTGATACTTTTAAAGCACAGGTTCCTACTACTTCGCCATCTATTTCGGCAAGTTGAAAGTCTCGAATGTTTTCAAGGATATATTGAAGCGATCTAGCAAGTAGTTTTCTTTGGTTTGCATATTCGTCTAAGATAGCTTTGATAAGTGTTGCATCAGCTATTTTTGCTTTTCTGATTAATGTTTTATTGTTGACCATTTGTTCATTATAAATGCAAAATAATTTTTGCACAATACTGACTTGATTGCTCTACATGTAGTGTGTATAATTGAATTATGTTTATGTTTACAACTAGTGGGGATGCTGAAGAAATAAAGGAGGGTAAAATGGGCTCCAAAAAAGCAGAAATAGTGGCAGTTACAAGCGGTAAAGGTGGTGTTGGTAAAACCCTATTTTCTGTTAATCTTGCTATTGAAGCAGTCCTTTTAGGCAAAAAGACACTAGTGTTTGATGGAGACCTTGGTATGGCTAATGTCCATATAATTACTGGAATTTATCCTGATTATGACATTATGGATGTTGTTGAAGGTAAAAAGACATTGAAAGAAATTATTATTAAAGGGCCAGGAGGAATAGATATTATTCCTGGAGCTTCTGGAATTTTTAAACTTTCTAACATTTCTCATCAAAAAAGACATAGATTTACTGAACAATTAAACTTGCTGGACTCAGAGTATGATTTAATAGTATTGGATACTGAAGCAGGTATGTCACACAATGTCATGAAACTGATTTCTATTGCTGATAGAACGATTGTTATCGCAACTCCAGACCTTACCTCTCTTTCAGATGCGTATGCGATAATTAAAGTGATTAAAATGAACCGCAAGTCAGATGACATTGGCGTTGTTATTAATAGAGTTAGAAACGTTACTGAGGCAGACGCAGTTTTTAGAAAATTAAATATGGCTTCTGATAAATTTTTAAAATACACCTTAAAAAATTATGGTTTTATTTTAGAGGATCCACTAACCGTAAAAGAATCTATTCAAAAAAGATCCCCCGTTTCTTATGCTTTTCCGAAAACAAAGGTCGGCAATAGCTTGAGACAAACAGCTTATAGAGTTTTTGGTATGCAGGACAAAAAAGTTGTTGAACCAGCAGGGATGATTCTAAATAGATTTTCTATGTTATTAGAGAGTGTCAAAACAAACTAATTTTTTTGAAGATAAGTTTTTTAGTTTCTTGTTTTAGACGATAAATGTTTATTTATTTCCTTAATGCATGCATAAAACATTGAACTAATTAACAATTGAACAAAAACTCATACCTATCGTATTTTTCAGATGCATTTACATTTTTAAAATTCGCAGCTAGAAGGTATAATGTTTAAAGTAATAATATATTAATTGGAGGTCAGTATGTTTGGTAATATGGGAAATATGGGCGATATGATGAAGCAGTTGGGTGAAATGAAAAAACAAATGAAGGAATTGAAAAAGATAAGTGTGGAAGTTTCTTCTAAAGACAATGAAGTAACTGTTGTTATGACTGGAGAGATGAAGATAAAAGAATTAAAGATAGCCGAAGGATCTGACCCTAGAAAAATAGCTAGTGTTATTAAAGAGACCGTCAATAAAGCTTTTCAAGAGGTAACTGCAAGATCAGCTGGACAGTTTAAGGGTTTAAATATTCCAGGACTAGGATAAATTGGAATATCAAAACCCTTTAGATGATTTAATCCATGAGTTTTCTAAAATGCCTGGCATTGGTAGAAGAACAGCTCAACGTTTGGTCTTTTATTTATTAAGTCTTCCAAAGCCTGAAGTTAAAACAATAGCTCAGATGATCTCAGAAATAGGAGAAAAAATTTCTTTTTGTGAGAATTGTTTTTGTTTTATGAGTTTGGAAGAGGGTTGTTCTCTTTGTAATGATAAAACTAGAGAACATACCAAATTGTGTATCGTGAGCGACCAAAAGGACCTTCTCGCTGTTGAAGGGATGGGAAAATATAGAGGCATGTACCATGTTTTGGGTGGTGTTATTTCTCCTCTGGATGGAATTGGTCCTGATTCGCTTAGAATAAGAGAGTTACTACTAAGATTAGAAAATTGTAACTTCGATGAAATTATTTTTGCTATTAAACCTACGGTTGAGGGCGAGACTACAATGCTTTATTTAAAAAAATTATTGTTACCTTTTGAGTTAAAACTCACTCAGATAGCTTATGGGATTCCTGTAGGTGGCGAGTTGGAATGGGCTGATCAAATGACTTTATATAAAGCTTTTGAAGGAAGGAGACATTTAAATGAATAAAAAAGTTTTAATTGATAAGATAACTGAGCGAGTAGACATGACAAAAAAAGATGTCGCTTATTTTATTGATGTTTGTTTTGATGAAATCATAGAAGCTTTAAAAAAAGAAAAAAATGTTAATTTGGTAGGCTTTGGTTCTTTTGAAGTTAGGCATCGAGCAGCCAGAGAAGGACGAAGTCCTATTGATCATAGCAAAATAACTATTCCTTCCAGTAATTATGTTGGGTTTAAGTCTGGAAGTGCTTTAAAGAAAGCCATTAGAGGCAAATAATGAATACAAATCTTGAGGATTTACATTCTTTATTTGAAGTTTTACCTGTCTTTATGGCTACGCTTATTAAAGAGAAGTGTTCACTTGCAAATATTGACGAGATTGTTATAGATTATGGTCGGAATATAGAGGTACGCGAAGAAAAGGCTACTTATAAATTTGACCATATTGCTACTCTTGCTGATATAGATTTTATTGTTGAGAAGTTAGGTTCTTTTTCTTTAGATAATAGAGCAGGGCTCAATATGACTTTGCATCGGATTTCTGCTATCAGAAATCGACAAGATAGGATTATTGGCTTAACGATAAGGGTTGGTCGTGCTATTTATGGATCTGCTGTTGTAATCTCTGATTTATTAGAGACCAATAAGTCAATCTTATTGCTTGGTCCACCAGGAAGTGGCAAAACCACTAAGCTAAGGGAGTCAGCTAGGCTTTTGGCAGAAAAAGGCAAGAGGGTAGTCGTTGTTGATACTTCTAATGAGATTGCCGGTGAAGGAGATATTCCCCATCCAGGCATAGGTGGAGCGAGGCGAATGCAGGTTAAGGATGTTGATATGCAACATAAAGTAATGATCGAAGCAGTTGAGAACCATATGCCAGAGGTAATAATTATCGATGAGATAGGAACAGAGGAAGAGGCTAAAGCGGCTAGAACTATTGCAGAAAGGGGCGTTCAGTTGATTGCTACTGCCCATGGACAAACAATGACTAATTTAATAAAAAATCCTACGTTGTCTGATTTAGTTGGTGGTATTGAGTCTGCTACGTTGGGTGACGAAGAAGCTAAAAGAAGGGGGACGCAAAAAACTGTTTTAGAAAGAGTAGCTAATCCTACTTTTGATATAATTGTTGAAATAAAGGACAGAGAACATTTGATTTGCTACAAGGATGTAGCTTCGGTGGTGGACTCAATTTTAAGATCAAAACCTATTTCTTCGGAAACGAGAACTATCAAGGATGATGGCACTTTGTCTGTTGGGATTGAAGAGGAATTGCCTATAGATTTTGATGATGTACATCTTGATGAAAAGACGGTTAAGTTCTTTATTTTTTCTATTAACAGAGCAAATTTTGAGCTGGCATTAGATTCTTTGGGTTTACCGGGCATTATTGTGAATAAGCCTGAAGACGCAGATATAATTTTGACTACAAAGTCAAGTTTAAAGAGGAGTTCTTCCATTGAAAAATATGGGAGAATCCATAAAGTACAAGTGTATCCTGTGAAGTCTTCTACATTTCCACAATTGACAAAATTTCTAAGGTTTTATTTTAGATTAGAAGAGTCTTCTGAAACTGAAGATGCCGAAGACATAGTTTTTTCAGCTATAAAAAAATATAAAAAAACCTCAATACCCATCGAACTACCCGTTGCTAATTCTTACATTAGAAGATTCCAGCATCAATTAATTTTTGCACAGGGATTTATTAGTCAGAGTATTGGAAAAGAACCAAATAGGAGAGTGAAAATATATGGAAAAAAAGATTTGTAACAGACATTTTATAACCTTTGAAGGACCAGAAGGTGGAGGAAAATCAACGCAGATTAATAAATTGGCGGAATACCTGGAAAGCAAAGGGCATACAGTTATTGTAACAAGAGAACCTGGTGGAACAAAGCTGGGTGGTGAGCTTAGAGGGATGATTCTAAATCCTTATAATACAGTAATTGGTGATAGAACGGAGTTGTTATTGTTCCAAGCTGATAGAGCTCAGCACATTAAAGAAATTATCATTCCAGCCTTAGAGAAGGGTTTTTTCGTTTTATGTGATCGTTTCACTGATTCTACAATCGCCTATCAGGTTGGAGGGCGAGGTTTTCCAAGAGAAACAATTAATTATTTAAACGAATTTTCTGCTTATGGCTTAACACCAGAACTAACAATTTTATTGGATGTTGATTATGCAGTGGGGATTAAACGTGCTACTAAAATTGCTACAGATAGATTTGAAAATGAAAGCGCTGTTTTCCATTCGATCATTAGAGCAAAATATTTAGAAATACAGAAGGCTGAGCCTGAGAGAGTTAAACTTATAAATACAACTCAAAATTCAGTAGAAGTTATTACAGAACAAATAATTAAGGTGGTAAACGATAAATATGGTTTCTAATGTTGCTATAAATGATAGAGTTTTTAAAATAGTTAATAATTCTGTTATTAATAATAAGGTTTTTCCAAGTTATATTTTTGCTGGAAATAATCGCACTATGAAGCTAGCTACTGCTAAGTATCTTGCTTCTATTTTGAATTGTAGTGCTAAAGATAAGCCCTGTGGGAGTTGCAATAACTGTAAAGCTATCAATGACTTAAGGTTTCATTCCTTTAGGCTGATTTCCAAAGATAGCGACGATGAAGATAAAGCTAAAAAGAAGAAAAGTATTTCAGTTGAAGAAATTCGTGACTTAAGGACGGAAGTGCTTAATGGTTCATATCAAGGTTATCTATTGATTTACATAGATCAAGCCGAAGATCTTACTCCGGCGGCTTTAAGTGGTCTACTGAAAATATTAGAAGATATCCCTGAACAAGTTGTTTTTGTTTTTGATGTTGCTAATCAATATTCGTTATTACCCACTATTCGCTCTAGGTCTCAGGTAATTAATTTTGGTTATGATTTAGTTTCAGATGTGTCTCAAGAGCTACCAGAGTTTATTTCGGTAGACAAATTTAATGATTTTATAGAGAATAACAGTGTTCAAGAATTGTTGTTATATATTGATGCTCATAAATTTGACAGGGCAGAAGTTAGAGAGTATTTCATTAGGCTAGAATCTTATTGTATAGAAGAGTTTAAAACTTCTGGTAAAAATAAATTCTTGCATTTGTCTGGTATTGTAAGAAAATACCACTTATATCTTAATCGTCCTGTAAGTGTTGTGAATAATTTGTTGTTAATGTTTTTAGAAATGAAGGAATTAGATGAATAGTATATTAGACAAGCAAGAAGATAGCAGAAATCAGCCAAACAAAAAAAGTGAAGGAACTCTTTATTTTGGAGTTAAGTTTAGGTTTTTTGATAAAGTTTATCCTATTCAGAAAATACAGATTCCTGTTATTTTGAATCAACAAGTTGTTGTTGAGACGAATAGAGGTCATGAGTTTGGAGAAATCGCTTTAAGAAAAGAATTACCAAACATGAAACAATTTGCTGGTGAGATTGTTGTTAAAAGAATAGTAAGAATCGCGACACTAGAAGATGTAGAAGCATATAATAAACTAAAAGACGAAGAAACTGAGGCTTTTATTCAATGTATTAAAAAAAAGCACCAACATAATTTAAGTGTTAAGTTTTTTAAGGTTGAGAAAATATTTGATGGGCATAGATATATTTTTTATTATAAAAGGGAAGAACATGATAATAAAAAAGACAAACAAAATAAGGTAAAGAGAAATAACTTTCAGCCTTTTACCTTAGATTTATCTCAGCATCTTAATGCAAAAGTGGAACTACGAGAAGTTGGTAGCCGTGGAGAAGCAAAATTGTTTGGTGGTGTAGGTGATTGTGGTAAGACATTATGTTGTGTTGATTGGAATAAAGGATCAGCAGTGACAGTAAAAATGGCTAAAGAGCAAGGTTTATCTATTAATATTCCAAAATTGTCTGGATGTTGTGGTCGTTTGAAATGTTGTTTGTCTTATGAATTGGATAATTATCAGGATGGTGACTTTATCCATGGATAATTGTCTTTTTTGTAATATAGTTAACGGCAAAATTCCTTCAAATTTTATTTATACGAGCAGCAATGTTGTTGCCTTTATGGATATTAATCCAGTAGCGCCCTTTCATTGTTTAGTTGTTCCAAAAGAACATTACTCTTCCATGATGTCTCTGGATCCAGGAGTGATGGCAGAGGTGACAAGTGCAATTCAAATTATAGCCATGGAAAACCAATTAGACGTTGATGGATTTAGAGTTGTTAATAATTGTGGTAAATACGGACAACAAACAGTTGAGCATGTTCATTTTCATTTAATAGGAAAAAGACAGTTTGCCTGGCCACCTGGATAAAAATGTCGATTAAATAGTTAAATCACAAGTAGAGTTTTTGAAGAAAATATAGTTTAATTAGAGTATAGTTAAATTTGCAAAGATTAGGATTGGAGGTGAAAAAGTCGTGGCAGAATTTAAAAGAAACCCAGATGAACCAATAGAAAAGGTCCTTAGAAAATTTAAACGTAAAGTTAAAGAAGAAGGAATATTACTTGAAGTAAAAAGTAGAGAATTTTTCGAAAAGCCTTCAATTGTTAAAAAACGTAACAAGAAAGCGGCTGTTAGAAAGAACAAATCTGAACAGGCCAAGGATAATTGGTAGTAAGTGTTTAAAATCATAGACCGCTATTTTTTAAAGGAATTATTTTTCCCTTTTCTGGTAGCGGTTTTTGCTTTAGTTATTATCGGTTTAGCCGATGTTATTTTTTCTTTAATGGACTATGTAGTAAACAGAGGTATTAGCCCTTCTGTTTTAGTGAAAATTCTGATCTATAAAATCCCTGCAATAATTGTTTTGTTTTTACCAGTAATCTCACTTTTTTCTGTGATGATTGTTATTTTTCGAATGATTAATGATAATGAAATTCCTATTTATTGGACGTCTGGTGTTATTTATGAAAGGGTCATTGCTCCCTTTTTTTGTTTTGCCTTATTTATTGTTATTTGTTCGTTTGTCTTAACTGAATATATCGTTCCTGTAACAAATTATCGTTCGAATACAATGATTCACCGACTTATTTTAAAGGAAAGCTTACCAATGTTGGAGGAAAATGTTTTTTTTAAAGATACAGACAATAAATATGTATACGTTAAAAAGATTAATAAAAAAGATAACAGTATGCAAGATGTTATGATATATGATATTGGCGCACAAAATCCTAGAGTTATTTCAGCAAAAAAAGCTTTATGGACTGATAGTTATTGGTTGCTAAGCGAAGGCAAAATGTATAATTATGAGGATGATGGGTTTTTAAGTTTTGAGGCTGGTTTTGCTGAGATGAAAATAAAAGTTAGTTATGATATGGATAATAATTATATGAAAATTAGAAACCCTAAAGAGATGAGTTCTTCTCAAATAAAACAAAATATAATTAGTTTGAAAAAATCTGGTTTGGATCCCAAAAGTATGCTGGTTGAATATTACTTGAAATTCTCCTCATCGGTAGTAAATTTAGTGTTCGCATTACTTGGTGTTGTTTTTGTTTTAATTTTTGTAAAATCCTCGAAAGATGTTTGGGGTATAATTTTTAGTATATCTTCTGCAATTTTAAGCATTTCTGTTTTCTTCTTTTTAACTGCCTATACAAGGGCTATGGGTATTGGAGGGTTTCTAAGTCCAGTTTTTGCAGCCTGGATTCCTACCTTTTTCTTTCTTTGTTTACTGCTTATTTTTTGGTTGTTTAGAAGAAGAACGTATTGAATTTAGGTCATATTTTATTTGAGCAAAAAACTAGGTAATAAAACAATTAACATTCTTTATAATAAATGCTATGATTGCTTTGTAAATAGGTATTTCGCCCGACCGTGTTGGTGATGCTTCTTGAGAGATGAGCCAACATAAAAAATACGGGAGCTGTACTTGAAATGGACTGCGGTTCATTTTGGGCAGTTTTAGAACAGACCTCGGTCTGACCCACTCTGGATTATTCTGGTTCAGAGAAAAGTAAGCACACGGCACGGTGGGGTATATGTTAAATATTTTTTGGGAAGAAACAATTAAAATATGAGTATAAAAGTTTTAATCGGCACACAGTGGGGAGATGAAGGTAAGGGAAAAATTACCGACCTTCTTGCAGAAAAAAGTGACGTAGTTATTAGGTATCAAGGCGGAAATAATGCTGGACATACTTTAGTTGTAAACGGAGAAGTATTTAAACTTCATTTAATTCCTTCAGGTGTTCTTTATAAAAATATTTTGTGCATTATTGGCAATGGAGTAGTCATAGATCCTGAGATTTTATTGAAAGAAATGGACGGGCTTGTTGCTCGAGGAGTTTCAGTAGACAATTTAAGAATCAGTGGCAATGCGCACGTGATTCTTCCCTTTCATAGAATGCTAGACCATTTACAAGAAGAAGGTAGAACCCAGGATAATAAAATAGGGACAACTTCTCGTGGTATTGGCCCAGCGTATACAGATAAAATATCCCGAACCGGTGTTAGAATGATTGATTTGTTAGATGAAAGCAAACTTTCTGACAGAATAAAAGAAAAAAATTGGGGAGAGCTTTTGGGTGTTACTGAACAACAAATTTACTCTGTTGTGCAAGATTTGTTAAAGTTTGGTGAACGATTGAAGTCTTATATTGTTGACTCTGTTTCTTTAATCCATAAGTTAAGAAAAGAAGGTAAAGAAATTTTTCTTGAGGGAGCTCAAGGCACAATGCTTGATGTTGATTTCGGCACATATCCATTTGTAACAAGTTCAAATCCAACAGCTGGTGGTGCTTGTACTGGCAGTGGCATTGGACCAACGATGATAGATGATGTTATTGGTGTTGTTAAGGCGTATACAACAAGAGTAGGAGAAGGACCGTTTCCAACTGAGCTCAAGGAAGAAATTGGAGCGTTCTTGAGAGAAAAAGGACTAGAGTTTGGTACAACGACTGGAAGAGCTAGAAGATGTGGTTGGCTTGATTTGGTCGTTCTGAAGTATTCAGCTAATGTAAATAGTTTAACTAAGATTGCTTTAACAAAAATAGATGTATTATCTGGCATGAAAGAATTAAAGATATGTAAAGCCTATAAAATAAACGGAAAAATTGTTTCTGATTTTCCTAGTGATCGAGAAATATTAGAAAAAGCTATTCCTGTATATGAAACTTTCAAAGGTTGGGATGAAGACATTTCAAACTGCAAGACATTTAAAGAGTTGCCTAAAAATGCACAAATTTATATTGAAGCCATTGAAAAAGAAATGGAAGTTCCGATTGATATTGTCTCTGTTGGAAGTGGCAGAGAAAGGACAATTATTAGATGAGAGAAAAGATAGTCTTAGCTTACAGTGGTGGATTAGACACTTCTGTTATTATTCCTTGGTTAATAGAAACTTACAATTATGATGTTATCGCTTTTGCTGCTGATGTTGGGCAGGGTGGAGAAGAGTTAGAAGGTCTCAGAGAGAAAGCAATCAAGAGTGGTGCTTCTAAATGTTATATAGAAGATCTTCGAGAAGAGTTTGCCAACGAATATATTTTACCTACACTTCAAGCAAGGGCAGTGTATGAAGGTAAGTATTTACTAGGAACATCTTTTTCTAGACCATTAATTGCCAAGAAACAGGTTGAAATAGCCCGAAAAGAAAACGCAACTGCAGTTGGCCATGGAGCTACGGGCAAAGGTAATGATCAAGTTAGATTTGAACTTACTTTTATGGCTTTAGGTTCGGATTTGAAAATAGTTGCCCCCTGGAAGGATTCCAATTGGAACATTCAAAGCAGAGAAGATGCAGTAGAGTATGCTAATGCTAGGAATATTCCTATTCCAGTTTCAAAGGAAAAAATTTATTCAAGAGATAGAAACTTGTGGCATATAAGTCACGAAGGAGCAGAACTTGAAAACCCAGCAAACGAGCCAGACCAAAATAGAATATTTATGATTTCATCACCGCTTGAAAAAGCAGTAGATACGCCTGAATATGTGGAATTAGAATATAAACAGGGTGTGCCAATTAAATTGAATGGTAAGTCAATGAAGTTTTATGAGATCATAGAACAATTAAATTTAATAGGTGGCAAGCACGCAATAGGTCAAATTGATATTACTGAAAACAGACTAGTTGGCATGAAATCGCGTGGAGTTTATGAAACACCGGGTGGTTCAATTTTATATTTTGCTCAACATGCTTTAGAAACACTGGTTTTGGATAAAGATACTTTTCATTTTAAAGAACATGTAGCACTTAAATATGCAGAGCTTGTCTATAATGGATTTTGGTTTGCTACGCTGAGAGAATCGCTGGACGCTTTTATTAAAGAAACTCAGCATAATATGACTGGCAAAGTTAAAGTTAAATTATACAAAGGTAATATTATTTTATCTTCTGTTGAGTCGCCTTATAGCTTGTATAACGAGGAAATTGCTACTTTTGGAGCGAGTGAACTTTATGACCATAAAGATGCTACAGGTTTCATTAAGTTGCTGGGTTTACCGTTTAAGCTTAGAAAAAGATGAACGATAAGCTTTGGGGTGGAAGATTCTCAGAAGAAACCAACCTAGATGTCGAAAAATTTACGTCTTCACTAATTGATGATGTTCATTTATTTAAAGCAGATATTTTAGCTACACGAGCTCATTTACATCAATTAAGAGAAAAAGCGATAGTTACGCATGAAGAAGCAGAGCAATTAGAAAATGTTTTAGAGCAATTAGTGATAGAGAAAAAAAACGGAACATTTATCCTTGATGAAAAGCTTGAAGATATTCATATGAATATTGAAAAATATTTAACTGATAAATTGGGTGATACTGGGAAAAAAATACATACTGGTAGAAGTAGAAATGATCAAGTTGTTACGGCATTTAAGCTTACCATCTTAGATGGAGTCGATAATGTTTTATTATTACTAAAAGAATTGCTTGTTTGTTTAATCAACAAGTCAGAAGAAAACAAAGAAGTGATTATGCCTGGGTATACACATTTGCAAAAAGCTCAGCCAATTAGAGCTAGTTTATATTTTTTAGCTTATTATGAAATGTTTTCAAGGGATTTGGAGAAATTAAAGTTTTTTAAAAGCTTTTTAAGAGAAGTGCCGTTAGGAGCAGGAGCTTTGGCTGGTAATCCTTATGGGATAGATAGGTTCAAAGTAACAGAAGAACTCAACATGAAACAACCTACGGCCAATTCGTTAGATAGCGTGGCTGACCGGGATTATGTTTTAGATGTTTTATATTGCTTGAGCTCAATAATGCTACATTTTTCTAGACTAAGTGAAGATATGATTATTTGGTCATCAGAAGAGTTTAATTTTGTGAAAATGAGTGATGCTTATACAACTGGCTCTTCGATTATGCCACAAAAGAAGAATCCTGATGTTTATGAATTAACTAGGGGGAAAACTGGTAGAGTTATTGGTTCTTTAATGGGCATGATTACTACTTTGAAAGCTTTACCTATGGGATATAATAGAGATTTGCAAGAAGATAAGCATTTGTTTTTTGATGCGATAAATACAGTTGAGCAAGTGTTGAAAGTAAATATTGGTTGTTTAAATACCTTAACCTTTAATAGTGAATTACTAGCAGAGAGAATTAATAAAGGTTTTTTATTGGCTACAGACGTTGCAGATTATTTGGTTATTAAGGGTATGCCCTTCAGAGAAGCTCATTCAGTAGTTGGTAAAATAGTTAGATATTGTGAAGAAAACAAGAAAGATTTGATTGGTTTAACTTATGATGAGTTTAAACAATTTTCTGATTTATTTTGTGAGGATATTATTGAAAAACTCAATGTTACAAGCAGTGTTGATTCAAGGGATAGCTATGGTGGGACATCATTAAAAAGCATTGAAACTCAGATTGAAAATGCCAGACTTAAAATGATAGGATAGGAGATAAAGATGGAAAGCACTTTAGTACTAATTAAGCCTGATGCAACGAAACGTCGGGTAGCTGCAAATATTTTAAACATGTTTGAAAGTCATACGGATTTAGACATAAAACAGTTAAAAGTAATGACATTAACATATGAAAAAGCTTATGAACATTATGGAGAGCATGATGGGAAACCTTTTTTTGAAGATTTGATGCAGTTTATTACTTCTGGGCCTTTGTATGCAATAGAAATAATAGGACATAATGCAATTGCTGATACTAGAAAATTGTGTGGGGCAACGAATCCGCTGGAGGCAGCACCAGGAACTATTAGAGCTAGATATGCAACGGCTACAAATAGAAACGTCGTACATTCTTCAGATTCACCAGAAAATGCAGCCAGAGAACTAAAAGTTTTCTTTGGGTAAAGTAAACGTTTCCTAATTTTAATTTATTTGTTACGATTACGTTTTAGAAAAATAGGCTGAATAGAAATAGTTTCATTATCGTTTATTATGGATATTTCTTCATTCTCTATTGTACAGGTTAGTTTCATGCTTCTATCAGCCATACTTGCTAGAGCTTCTGTTTCTTCTGGTTTAAGTAAAATTACTTCTAAATTATTTTTGAGATTTAGTTCATTTATATTCTTTTCCCACCAAAGTTCTGGGCTTTTTCCATAAAGTATAAGTTTTACTTTATCTGATTTATTGCAAGCTTTACGAATTATTTTTTCACTAGGTTGACCTAACTCTATCCATAACTTAGGTTCACCCGTGAGGTCTTTGATGTATAAAGATGGCTCATTATCTGCATTTATGTCTTTTCCAAAAGTTAGATTGTCCTCTGCAAACATTGCAAAAGCAAGTATTCGGACCATCATTCTTTCGTCTGTTTCTGACGGATGTTTTGCTATAGTAATCTTGTGTTGATTATAGTAGTGTCGGTCCATGTCTACGACTTCTAAGATTACTTTATGAATAGTAGAGTTTATTGCCATGGGGGATATAATATCACAAAGTTTAAAAAGCTTAGAATAATTATCTTTTAGTGTGGCTGCCCCACAAGGACACCTTCGCCTTCGGCTAGGGACAACCGCTAAATTCGTTCCTCATTAAGCGGAGTTGTTACTGAACCTCTTCTCTTCTCAGTTCCTTCGAGGATAGTCGCTAAATTCGTGCCTCATTAAGCGAAGCTATTACGGTTCGTTCTTCACTTCGCGAAGATAATCGCCGATAGCGATTAAGTCCTTGTTAATTTTCATTGTGAAAGTTAGTGGCCTGCCGTGAACCTGATGAGCATTTGCTCAGAATGGTTCATGGCTGCCCCACAAGGACTCGAACCTCGACAAGCAGAACCAGAATCTGCGGTGCTACCATTACACTATGGGGCAATTAAAATGGTATTAATGGTATTTAAGTAATTATATGTAAACCATATCAGTTTGGCAATAAACCCTTTAGTGATATTTAAGTAGATAGAGAGTAAAGAGGGAACGGAAGAGTTAAAAAAACGGGGAAATTTCAATAATTTCCCCGTTGAATATTTTATTGTACTGGCGCTTCAATTGGTTCTGTTGCTGGAACTTCTGTTGTAACTTCAGTTGCAATTGGTGCTTCAACTGGTTCTACTACGGCTTGCTCAACAGCTTTTTTACAACCAACTAGACTGATTGACATTACAAGTAAGGAAACTAATAATAACTTTTTCACGTTTTTACTCCTTTCTATAAAGTTAAAACTTTACATAAAGTTTATTCGATGCAAGTATAATTCTAGTAATTAGTACTGTCAACAGATACACGCGAGTTGTAATTGCTGTTTTTATCTGGCAAATAATTATCTTTAGATAGTACGTAAAAATAAATTAGGCTATAATCAATTACATGGCTCAAATTATTAATCTTACTATTGCTAGAAACATGTTTGACATGTGGCAGAAAATAAACAAACTTAATCCTTATGAGCGTGAGTTTCAGAAGATACTGGGTCAATTGGTTTTACTGCCAGAGTTTGCAAATATGGTCAAAAATACATTTATTCCTGAAGTAAGCATGGATACGGTGGACTTAGTTTGTCATATTATTGAAAAATATTATAATGATTATGTTGATTTGCTAGATGGAAAAAATCACATGTTGTATATTAAAAGAAGAATAGAAAATTGTCGTGCAGTGATTCAAGGGAAGCCTATTGTTCCTTACAATTATGCCTTTCCAGAAATTAAACTTAATGAAGCTGATCCTCGAGCTTCTTTTTTATTGCAAGTTGTTGATTTCGTTGGGTTTGTCCAGCCAGACCATCAAACAATTCAAGAATTACTTAACACACCTTTTTTCCAGTATGAACAGATGGTTCAATATATCTCTTATTTTCCTCATGAGAAAATACCCTTATTATTGGAAAAACTTTCTTACGTTGACACGAAAAATTATGCCAAAATGACAATAGCTCCAATCGGTAACTATAAAAGCAATTATTCATTGGAAGCCTTAGAGAATTTAGAGAAATATTATAAAGACCACGATCAAGAGGTGTTACCTTATATTTATCAGACAATGCAAAAATTGGTTTTTCACCAGCCTGCTATTGTGTAAATTTAAATAACTAGCGGTAAGTTGTGTTTTAGCACGGAATAATGAATTAGTAATTTTCAATGTTTAGTTTATCTTTTATCATGGCACAAGTAGAGCATATGGGGTGAAGAGGGGCTAATGAGAGTAACCAAAAAACAAATATATCTAATATATGGATTTTTCCTATTGTCTATTTTATTTGCTACAGATTACAAAAAGATACTTAACAATAGCTGGGATCACTATAAAAAAGAAAAAATCATCGTAAATGGTAGGCCAATTGCAGATATTGATTACCGTGATTTGAGTAGAGGTAGCTACGGCAAAGAACTTAGTTTTTCAGAAACAATTTCATATGTTTTATATCGAGCTGTCTTAATGAATGATAAAGAGACCTTTGATAAGGTTTGGCTTTGGTCGTATTCCAATATGATGAGAAAAAACCTGCCAAGAGTGTTTAATTGGGAAGAGAGCAGATGGGAGAATATCCCTGAGAATAAAAAAGACAATCTTTTCGCCTGGAGATTCACTCCAAACATCAAGAATACAAACATTGGGGGAATAATATACGTCCCTGATAGTTCGCAGGCAATTCATGGGTGGCGTGATGGATTGGAAGTAGCACCTGATGGCGATGAGTTGATAGCTGGGTCGCTTATTATGGCTCACAACAGGTGGGGGAGTGGCGAAGGGGCTTATGATTATATAAACATTGCCAAAAGCATTGTTATGGATATTTGGAACAAATGTGTTTATAGGTCAGGGACAGAGATTATTGATGATTTTGAAAACGCAGGCGCAGCTGATAGATGGTTTGAGTACCATAAAGGTGGCATGCTTGTTAAGAAATTAGAAAAAGAAAACGGGAACGGGTTTTTAAGCGTAGATACTTTTAATACTGATTATTTTGGGATAGGAAAGTATTTAGGAAAACTAGACATATCTCAGGTTAAAGGGATTTCCTTTCAAACAAAATGGAACAGGGGGCTGAAAGTTGTTCTGGAAGATGTTGCTGGCAGGAAATTAATATATACCAGAAATTATCCTTATAGAGATGACCTTTTTACTATAGAAATATATTTTGATAATAGAGAAAATTTAAATTTTGATTGGACACAGGTGAAGTCCGTAATGTTTCAGCCAAATGATGATTATTTTGCTTTAGATAATATAAAGTTTATTCAAGATGTTGTTGTTTCTTCGCAGAAATACCATTTACTTTCTAATGCAAAAGGAGATCCTTGGATAAACATCTCTTATTATATGCCTTTTTTGTATGAAGCGTTTGCTCAAATAGATCCTCATCATGACTGGAAGCAATTAGCATTGGACAGTTTAGAGCATATTAAGAAGAGCAAGGACATTTCACTCTCTAATCAAAAGGGGGAGATGTTTAAGGGTGATGGTTCTTTAGTGCCAGATTGGTGCATGCTGGATAATAAAGGTAATCTTGTGGACTTGCCATGGGCAAAAGATGGCGAAATTGATGATTATCTGTGTGGTTGGGATGCCTTTCGTACCTGGTTCTTTTTGGCAATGACTAAAGAAGTTGTTAAGGGGTCTACTGCCGGTGAGTTGTTAAAAGGTAAAACGTCCCAATTCTATAAAAACAAATATACAGAAAACAAAGCTTTATTAAAAGGGTATTCTATTGACGGGAGAGAGTCAAAAGAGAGAGGATTGCAGTATGAGTATCCATCTTCTTATGGAGTGTATCTTTCGCTTTTCACTTCTATCGAAGATAAAGCGATGGAGCTTTCTATGCTTGATAAATTAAACGGTATGTATCGTTCTGCTGGATATTGGGGAGATAATCCTAATGATTATTATAAACAAAACTGGGCATGGTTCGGGTTGGAGTTTTATGTAAATAGAGGGAGAAATGTAGCGGAGTATTTGGGGCTGGGAAAAAGTGAACAGTGAAAAATAATCCCTCGCCTTTAGGAGGGGGTGATGACAAGAAAATACATTAGAATTTCTTGTCATGTTACATCGGGGGAGGCTTGAATTGGGAATAGGTGAAATTAAAAACTTAGAGGAGGAGAATAATGTTTGATTTGCCAAAATTAGATAGAAACAATTTAGAAAATGAAGAGTCTTTTGATGTAGATGCTTTGCCAGATATGGATGAAGAAGCGGAAAATGACTTTATTGATATTTTACAGGAAAAGAAGAAGTTAGCTGATGTACAAAAGAAACATGAGTTAACTTTACCGAAAGATCTTTCTTTATTTAAAGATGCTTATTATAAGTCAGATGGGAAGAAGTTGACCTTACATTTTAAATTAGAGAAAAAAGACTTACAAAATATGGCAAAAGTAACTTATGGTCTTTTTTCTACTGATGTTAATACTGGTAAATATGATTTTGAAGTAGCTGATACTGAGGATGAGAATATTAAAGAAATTTATTATTATGATGAATTTTCGGGAGAGATTATCGATGGAGAGGTGAAGATTTATAAACGTTATTTTTTTACCGCTATTGTCAGGAGTTTAGTTAAGCAAGAAATTTTATTTGAACACGAAGCCAATAAGTTTACAATAAATCCTGCTTTCTTTATTAAGTTACAAGTTCATAGTGCCTCAGTGGCTGAGGAATTAAGTAGACGAGGTTTTCCGATTGTTGATGTTGAGGAATACAAAAAAATGAGAGAGTTTGAAGATGAAATTAAGGAGCCCGTAACTGCTAAAGAAGAAGAAGGCAAGGTAAAAGCAACAGATCTTTTTTGAAACAACAAAAAATATCGATGCATGCCTTTTTTCAAACAGGGCGATATTTAGTGTGAAGAAGAAAAAATGATAAGTTAATAAAAAGGGGGAACAAAAATGACAAACATTACAAGTGGCATTCATAATGACTCAGGTGCAGATTGGACCGCAGCTACAGCAGGAGGATTATCGGAAACAGAACTCCAAACTTTTTTGGGGGGCTCAAGCATTA
>Ga0265294_10002555_pt1 | contig 23842 bp, 20 predicted proteins | sample MunlanPumphouse3_FD_192504 | JGI IMG/M metagenome (GOLD analysis project Ga0265294, IMG submission 192504) | Groundwater microbial communities from a municipal landfill in Southern Ontario, Canada - Pumphouse #3 | ecosystem: Environmental > Aquatic > Deep subsurface > Groundwater | place... | reverse complement strand
TTTGAATTTATTATAAACAAATCAGCTTCATTGTTTTTGTATGCAGGAACCAAATAATCGGCTGCTGGTTTGTTTTCCTTAAATATTAAATTCTTTTTATTTTCAATAATAATTTCGCTAAAATTAGCATTATCTCCCTCAGGATCAAAATCAGCTTTTAACGTTAATAATCCAGCATCTCTCAGCAGCATTAAGGCGCGGCCAAAATCACTAGTTGAATTGGAAATTAAAACTGTTGAACCTTCTTCGATTTCTTCTAGACTTTGATACTTTTTGCTATATAATCCAATCGGTTCAATATGGACATTATAAGCGTTAACTAATTGTTTTTGAGGATTTTTATTATTATAATCATTTAAAAATGGTATGTGTTGAAAAAAGTTAGCACAGCATCTTTATTAACAACGCTAGGATTTGGTAAAAAATAGTCTGAAGTAATAATAATTTCCAATTGATAACCTCTTTCTTTTAAAAGTGGTTTAGCAATCTCTAAAATTTCTCCATGAGGAGTACTGGTTGCGATAACAGTAATTTTTTCATAATTGTTTTGTTGGCATGAAACTAGTGTAATAGTTAATAATAAAGTTATAAGTGTTAAGATTTTTTTCATTTTTTTCTCCTTTGTTTTTATTTGTAAAATCTAGTTTTTTGGCGAAATAATCGCCACTAATTTGAATAATTAAAACCATTAATAAAATCGTCGTTACAGACAAATACATTAAAGGATAATTATTACCAAATTTCCCATATTCAAAAGCTAAGAAAGCTAATCCGCCCGCGCCAATAACAGCTGCGGCTGACATAAAACCAACTAAAGTTACTAACGTTAAAGTTAATCCAGCAACTAAAGATGATAAAGCTTCTTTAAAGATTACTTTTACTTTAATAGGTAAAGACGCTCCCATCGCTCCTAATACTTCTAAAGTATCTTTGTTTACCGCTTTTAAGGAATTATAGACCACTCGTGCAAAAAATGGACTGGCACTAATTACTAAAGCTGGAATCGCCCCTTTGGGCCCCAACATCGTCCCTACTAATAAGCGTGTAAAAGGAATTAAAATAATTAGTAGGATGATAAAAGGAATGGACCTAAATACATCATTTATAAACGCTAAACAACGGTGTGCTATTTTAAAAAATAAATTTTCTTTAAATAAAGTATTGGCATCAGTTATGTATAAAACAAAACCAATGATCAATCCAATGATAATTACAAAAAAGGACGCAATCCCAACAATATAAAGCGTTTTTTTAACAACGATAATTTTCTTAAGTGAAGAAAATGATTTCCCCCCTAACAAGACGATTTTAAACACTTTTCAAATGGCATGCTTAACAAGTAAACGTTTTCATTGAATATTCCCACTTTTTTGCTTTACTTATCTTTTATAATTAGTATAATACTTTATGAATCAGAGTTCGTTTATACTTTTTTATAAGCAATAACTTGATTTATATTTTCACCCACATAGACATATTATCTCTTTTTCCCATCCATTATTAATATGTCTATTGCCGGTGACACATTTAAATTACTCTTAGAAGTAAGAGACAAAATAAAACACTTAAAGGTGTTTTTTTTTCGCACTTTTGTTAGAATAGGTGCGGAGTGATATTATGAATTTAGAAAAAATCAAACGACAAAAACGCTTTATTACCCTTTTTTACTTTCTCTCTTTGGTAATTATCATCGGACTTTTTATTGCATTTACAATTCCTAAAAACCTTTCACCTTGGACTAATATTCTCTTTTTTTTAATACTAATTCCCTTGTTTTTCTTATCATTATACTTTAAACCAAAAATAGATCACCTTAATCGTCAAGAACGATTATTGTTACTGCTTGAGGAAGAACAGTTTCCGGTTAAATTTAAACAAGATGTTTATGGACGCCACTGGCCTCAAAACGTGCTCACCAAAGGAAATTATTTACGAAAAGAAGACAATGACGAATTTTTAGTATTATATAAAACGGATAAAGATCCTTATAAGCCAAAAAGAAAGAAACAACGGATTTTAGAAGTAATTGTTATTTTTAAAAAAGAAACAAGCTCTTTTTCTGACTTTAATCTCAATGCAATTATTAATGACTTAGAGAAAGAACATTTATTAAATCTCAAGCAAAAAAGAATAGTGGTTTTGAAGTTTATGCCTGTTGAAAACTTTCATGAAAAAACTATCCATAAAGTAAAAGACATTGATTATCGTAAAGTTAAAAATGCTTATTATTTAACTCTCAATGTCGCGATTAATATCAAAAGCAAGCAAGCTTTATATGTAGATGGCGAAAATGCCGCTTATATCTTTTATTATAATTACCTAAAAAAACTTCTCCATAAATATTTGCATTAAAAAAGGACCAAAATTGGTCCCTTTTTTAAACTTCATAATTGCTATAATCCATATTACGCATTCTTTCGTACATATTCCATCTATTTTTAGCATCCTTTAAGTTGGCAAGTAATAACTCTTCTGCATGTTCTGGATTTATTTTTGTTAATTGAGCATATCGCGATTCACTCAATAAATAATCTTGATATTTATCCCAAACTGGTACTTTAGAATCCAATTGTAAAGGATTTTTACCTTCCGTTAATAATCTAGGATCATATCTAAATGTCGGCCAATAACCGCATTCAGTAGCTAATTTGGCTTGAGCGAATGATTGTGTTAAACCACCTTTAATACCATGTTCAATACAAGGTGAATAAGCAATTACTAAGGATGGTCCTGGATAACTCTCAGCTTCTTTTAATGCTCTAATTACTTGAGCGGGTGAAGCACCATGAGAAATTTGCGCTACATAAACATGTCCATAACTCATTGCTAGTGCTGCTAAGTCTTTTTTCTTAGTTGGTTTTCCAGCAGCGGTAAATTTGGCAATCGAACCATGAGGAGCTGCTTTTGAAGATTGACCACCAGTATTGGAATAAACTTCTGTATCTAATACTAAAATATTGACATCTTCATTATTAGCAATAACGTGATCAATACCGCCATAGCCAATATCATAAGCCCAACCGTCTCCACCAAAGATCCATTGCGAGGTTTTAATAAAGTAACCTTTTAATGATAACAATTCTTGAGCGTAAGGTTCTTTAATTTTTTCCAATTCTTGAACTAATTTATCGTTTAATTCTAAGGTTTTTTCGCCATCGTTTCGGTTAAGAGTCCACTGGGTTGTTAATTCTTTTAACTCTTGAGGCATTTTATCTTGGTAATCTGCCATAATTGTTTGAATGCGATCTCGTGCTGTTTCATATGCAATTCTCATTCCAAAACCAAATTCTGCGTTATCTTCGAAAAGAGAGTTTGCCCAAGCAGGACCACGTCCATTAGGTAAAGTTGTATATGGTGTTGAAGGAAATGATGCGCCAAAAATTGATGAACATCCTGTCGCGTTAGCAACAATCAACCTTTCTCCAAACAGCTGTGTAACTGCTTTAATATAAGGAGTCTCACCACAACCTGCGCATGCTCCGCTAAACTCAAATAATGATTTATTAAAGTTAACATTTTTAACATTATTAGTACCAATGTTTTTGTAAGTCACTTCATTAAAGAAATAATCAGCTATTTCTTGAGAATTCTTTTCTAATTCATCAGCGACAGGGACCATTTTTAAGGCTTTATTAGGCGCCGGACAAACTTCTACACAAACACCACACTCTGTACAATCTAACGTTGATACTTGAATTGTATATTGGTAATCTTTTAAATCTCTACCCCGTCCAGGAATCATTTTCGCTCCCTCTGGAGCACCAGCAACTTCTTCATCGTCAGCTAAAAACGCTCTAATAACAGCATGCGGGCAAGCAAAGACACATTGATTACACTGGATACAATTTTCTTCAATCCATTCTGGAACGAAATTAGCAATTCCTCGTTTTTCATAAGCGGCACTGCCAGGAGTCATATGACCATCTTCATATCCTTCAAAGGCACTAACTGGAAGAGAGTCTCCTTCTAATTTATTAACGATATCAGCAATATTTTTAACGAAATCAGGTCTTCCATTAGTTACTACTTCAGCTAGTTCATCTTTTAAGTCTTTCCATTCTTCTTTAACTTTTACTTCTTTTAAGAAGTCTCCTCCAGCGTCAATAGCGTCATAGTTTAATTTCACAATCGCTTCACCTCTTCTACCATATGAGGCTTTCGCATAGTCTTTCATTAATTCAACCGCTCTTGAATAAGGCATTAATTGTTCGTTAAGTTTAAAGAAGGCACTTTGCATAATCGTGTTTGTTCTTCTGCCTAAACCAATTTCATATGCCAAATCGGCAGCGTTAATAACATAGAATTTAATCTCTTTTTCTGCTAATTGACGTTTTACTTTGTTCGGTAAAAAGGCTTCGATATCTTCAAAAGGAGTTTGGGTATTAAGTAAAAATGTTCCCTTTTTTCTAATTCCTTTTAACATATCCAATTTTTCTAAATAAATATCGTTTGCACAACTAACAAAATGTGGATTGTGAACTAAGTAAGTTGATAAAATTGGCGTTGGTGAGAAACGAACATGAAGTCTTGTTGTACTTCCTGCTTTCTTGGAATCATAGGAAGCATAAGCTTGAGAATAAAGTTTAGTGTTATCACCGATAATCTTAACAATGTTTTTGCTCGCTCCAACAGTTCCATCTCCACCTAAACCATAAAACATAATTTCCGTAGTTGAATCTTTAGTGACATCTATTTCCTCACTCATATCAAGCGAAGTATGAGAAACATCATCTTTTATTCCCACTGTGAAATGATCTTTTTGTTCAGTTCGTAAGTTCTTAAAAATAGCATTTATCATTGTTGGAGTTGTATCTTTTGAAGATAAACCATAAATACCACCGATAATGCGTGGTTGTTTTTCCTTGTTATAGTACATTGATTTAACATCTAAATATAATGGCTCACCTAATGAACCAGGTTCGATTGTTCGATCTAAAACACTAATTCTTTCCACTGTTTCAGGAATAACATTAAAGAAATATTTTTCCGAAAAAGGACGATATAAATGTACTCCTAAAATTCCAACCTTTTGGCCATGTTTATTTAAATAATCGATAGTTTCTTTAGCCGCTTCAACAACAGAACCCATCGCAACAATTACATCAGTCGCTTCTGGATCTCCATAGTAAACAAAAGGTGCATAGTTTCTTCCTACTTCAGAAGAAATCTTTTCCATATAATCATTAACAACATCAGCAACCTCACCATATTTACTAGCTTGTAAAACTCTTGTTTGGAAATAAACATCATCGTTTTGTGCGGAACCTCTTATTTTAGGACTACCCGGATTTAAAGATTGATCTCTAAATTTTTGAATTGCTTCACGATCAATCAGCTTATCAAAAACTTCATAATCGATTACTTCAATCGTGTTTACCTCATGAGATGTTCTAAAACCATCAAAGAAATGCAAAAAGGGAATTGAAGTTTTAATCGCGCTTAAGTGCGCTACCCCAGTTAAATCCATCACTTCTTGAACAGAATTAGTCGCCAATATTGCAAAACCCGTTTGACGAGCCGCCATTACGTCTTGATGATCTCCAAAAATAGATAAAGATTGAGCAGCGATTGAACGCGCAGCTACATGAATCACGCCAGGCAATAATTGTCCTGCGATTTTATACATATTTGGTAATTTCAATAATAATCCTTGACTAGCAGTAAAAGTGGTAGTTAGCATTCCAGCTTGTAAAGAACCATGAACCGTTCCTATCGCTCCCGCTTCTGACTGCATTTCAACTACCTTCACTGGCATTCCAAAAAGGTTTTTCATTCCTTGGGACGCCCATAAATCAACATGTTGTGGTATTGGTGAGGATGGAGTTATTGGATAAATACCTGCAACCTCGGTAAAAGCATAAGCTGCATATGCACATGCTTCATTACCATCCATGGATTTAATAATTTTTTTATTTTGTGCCATTGTTTCCTCCTTAAAGTTATTATTTGTACTGACTTTCAGCACTTTTAATTATACTTTAAAAATCATTTTTAATCAATACGTCTAAAGCGCTTCCGAGCAAATTATTTGCTTTTTAGAAATAATATGCTTAAAAAAGACTAAATGATTTAGTCTCTTAATATTTTTTAAATAATTTGCATCATTACCTAACTTCTTAGACTTTTTGCCTCATTATATAATTCTTGATAAGATTCGTTATTACCATAATATGCAATTCCATAATTAAAGCGGACAAATAGCTCTTTTTCTTTCATCTCGTTTTTAATGATTTTTATCAACTCATTCATCATTATTTCATGCATATTAACAACAATCACAACTACACCGTCGTCATAACCAATAGGGTCGATAGAAAATTTAGTTTTTAAAAACTCGCTAAAGCTCTTTAGGTCATTTCCCCGAAAGTCTTTTTCGAGATTAAAATATACTAAACAAAAAGCCTTTATTTTACCTGCTTCTTTACTAATTTTTATTTTTTGGTACTCTTTAATCAAGTTTTCTTTTGTTAAAATTTGATACCTTTTATCCAACTTTTTTTTATAACTATGATCAATGATAGCAGATGCAATTATCATAATTCCAATTACAAATAAAAATGTTAAAGCGGCATATAATAATTGCCATTGCTTTAAAATCGCTAAAATTATCGCAATCACAAAGATAGTTATAAATGTAATAAGAAAATTTCTTCTTTTCATTAAATCACCATTTCCTCTATTTTAAAACACACCCAATTTTAACACAAAAGTTTTTGTTTAACCATTTTTTTAAAAATAAGCAACTCGTTTGTTTTTTTTCATTTTATTGACGCTAATTGCCATAAATATAAAGAAGCAATGCTAGCATAGGGACTATAAATATTTTTCAGTTTCATAAATTGTTCTTTGTTTACCTCTTCTAGATTATACAATCTTTTTACTCCTCTTCTTATTCCTAAATCCAAATAACTTAAAACGTTTTCTCTTTTAAAAGTAAATATTAACATCATTTCTGCGGTCCAAACTCCAATACCAGGAAGTTTGATTAATTCTTTTATTATTGCCTCATCTTCCATTTCATTAAGCCTTTTCAGATCCAACTCTTTTAAAGAAACCTTTAAAGCAATCGTTTTAATATAATTTACCTTTCGAAAAGACAATCCCACAGCCTGAAGTTCATCATCACTTAATTCAACAATATTTTTAGGAGAGATAGTTTTTATTAAAGCTAATAGTCTCGTTTTAATTGTATTAGCCGCTTTAGTTGAAATTTGTTGGCTAATTATATTAAAAACAAGCGCTTTAAAAACGTCTTCTTCTATTTTTCTTTTAATAACACCATGCATCTCTATTAACTTTTTTAATTTTTTATCGCTCTTTTTCAAATGTTCCAAAACTGCACTAGAAATTGGATAATAAGCCATTTAATCACCTTATCTCATTGTATCATAAGACTCTCTTTTTAAACATTGTAATATTTTGGCACTTAATAGTTGACAGTGCCAATTCGTTGTGATATACTTTAGGTGGAAATAAAAAAGGAGGATGATATTATGTTTCCAACAAGACGAGGTAGAAGAGGTTTATTTGATTCATTTTTTGATGATTTCTTTACAGAAAACACAATTTCTTTAAGAACGGATTTAATCGAACAAGAGCGTGATTATTTATTTAAGGTTGATCTTCCTGGAGTTAATAAAGAAGATATTAAAATAAACCTTAAAAACAATTATTTAACAATAACTGTTGAAAAAAAGGAAGAAAAAGAGGTTGAAGAAAGCCGTTACTTAAGAAAAGAGCGTTACTTTGGATCTGCAACTAGAAGCTATTATGTTGGTAATGTTAACACCGATGACTTAAAGGCTTCTTATGAAAATGGTGTTTTAGAAGTCGTTGTTCCAAAAGAAGGTAAAGAAGAAACAAAATACATTGAAGTCAAATAAGCAAAAAAGAAGGTTCGCCCTTCTTTTTTTTATCTCAGCACTACTAAATTAAATCTTTATAACAATAAAACCGAAAGCCCAAATGATACTATTACTATTATAGTGGCTAAAATCATTTCTTTTTTGGTATGACGATTTAAATATAAGGAAGACCAAAATACAAGCGTATATAAAAATAATATGGGAATTAATGATTTCAGTCCCATAAAATACAATAAAGAAACTAAAGGACCACTGATGCTACTAATATGTCCGCTCGCTCTCACCTTTAAAACAGCATTAAAAAAGACAAGATTAATAATTGAAATAAAATAACTTAAATATATTATTTTAATATTAAGGGAACTTTTGCTAATAAAAGCATACAAGATTCCACTGCTGTAACTTAAAAGTGAAAATAAAAAGGCGATTTTTCTTTGTCCTTCTCTCCCTTTTCCTTTAAAAGGCTTTAAATAGGAAATTGGATAAGCCAATAAAGGAATAAGACCTAAAAATAAAAAGAGAAAAATTGCTTCTTTAAAATCATTAATAATCTCAAGATAATAAAGGCCCACTATTAAAAGGCTTACCACTATTGGTGGAATAGTAATAATTCTTATTGTCAGCGCTAATTTTTCTTTAATCATACCTTTTTTCTCCAAAGAAAAAAATGCCAACTGCACCGGGACCCGCGTGACTTGCTGTTATAGTTCCTGCAGGATATATTTTAATTTCTTCTTCTAAAAATAAAAATTTTTCTTCAATTACTTTTTTTAACTTTAAAGCTTCTGCTAAATCATTACTATGAGTTATATAGCATTTACCAGTATAATGAAGACCACCAAAAGCAAGTTTTTCCATTTGATCAAGTGCCTTTTTAAAGACCCTTTTTTTACCTATTATTTTAAAGCGAGGAATTATCTCTCCGTTAACACTAACGTTCATTAATGGACAAATAGACAATCTCTTCCCAATTATTCCTTCAATCCATTTTACTCTTCCTCCTTTAATAAAATAAGAAATGTCAGTAGTGTAAAACCAATGATTTAAAGTTAATTTGTTATTTTCTAACCAAGTTATAAGCTCTTTTTTAAGATATCCCTTGTCTCTTCTTTCCACTAACTCTCTCATCAACAAACCATAACCAGTAGCTCCTGCCAAAGAATCTATTACCGTTACTGTATTTTTTGTAAATTTCTTGTTTAATTCTTCGCTTGCTAAAGTGGCTTGCCCAAAACTTCCTGATAGCCCACTAGAAAATGTAATATGCAAAACATCATACCCTTCTTTTAAAAAAGGAGTAAAAAAATTTAGATAACTTTCTTTTGTAACTTGAGTAGTAGTCGCTTTTTTACCCATTTCAATGGAGTGATAAAAATAATCATAAGAAAAATCCTTACTAATATTTGTAGTTAGTTTTTCATCATCTAAAAAGTAATTATAATCGATATAAGGAACATTCAACAATTCTAAATCTTCTTTGTAAATGTCAACAGTTGACTCGCAAGTTAAAATATATTTAATCATAACATCACCTCTTTTTATACTATAAACAATCTTATAATTGACATCAACCTACTATTTGTTTTTAAAAAATAGAGTTGCAAAGTCAATTCTACTCGCAGTAGAATAACATTTATGCTATAATATTTATATGGAAAATAGAAGAGAAGAACTTCAAAAAAATATTGCAAAAAATATTCAATATTACCGGAAACAATTAAATCTTACACAACTTGAATTAGCGGAAATCCTTAACTACTCCGATAAATCAATTTCCAAGTGGGAAAGAGGGGAAGGAATTCCCGATGTTTTTGTCTTGAATAAATTGGCGGAGTTTTTTCATATTTCAATAAATGATCTTTTAAGTGAGAAAACTAAAAAAATAAAAAAGCCTAAACAAACACAATTAAAACCACTTATTTATGTTTTGATTGTTTGGGCAGATTTTACAATTGCTTATGGTTTATTAAAAATGTTTTATCCGAGGGATTTGTTTTTTCCTTTATGGCATTTATTTATTTACCCTATCCCTATTTCTGGTTTGATTTTTTTTATTTTTAATTTGGTTTGGAAAAAATTACCTTATATCTATCTTTTTTTAACTGTTTTTATTTGGGGATCAGCTCTTTCTCTTCAGCTGCTCTTTACTACTCTTCCTGCACATTTATTTTATATTATTACTACAGCTTTATATTTGCTTTTCATGTATATAACTTTTTATACGATGCAATACCGCAAAAAAAGGCGAAAATAAAAGCCTCACAACTTAACTTTTATTAAGTAATGAGGCTTTTTTTATGCTAACTCTTGATAAACTTTTGTTAAAATAATTTCTTTAATTTCTCTAACTTCAGTTATTAGTGAGGTTGTTTTCGATTGGTATTTTGCTTTTAAAGTTTCATCTTCAAAACCAATCAAATTAATTAAAACATTCATCGCTCCGCCCTCAGCGCCCGAAGATAACGCTAGAGCAGCTACCCCTAGATCTGAAATTGCATTTGGATTACCATATTTTAAAATAACTGGAATTTTTGTTAAGGCTTTTAAAGCTAATCTTAATATTTCTAAAGGCACTTCAATAGCTGCAATAGTCGCCTTTTTTATTTTTTCTTGTCGTTCTTCATTATCTTTAGGTATTTTAAACGCTGCAACTATTTTATTATATGCTTTTGTATCTTCGTCAATTAAAATTTTTAATTGTTCTTGGATTGTCTTGATTGCTTCCAAGTTGTTATTAAATTCTTGTTTTATTTCTTCGTCAAGCCTTAAAAACCTTTTTTTAGTTATTGTTAAAGCCCCAACCATCCTAGTTAGAGCGGTTCCTAAGTTCGCCATTAAAGCTGAAACAGAGCCTCCACCAGGTGCTGGTTTATTACTTGCTACTTCAGTACTAAAATCTTCGATTGTTAAATTAATTAAAGTCATTGTTAACCTCCATAACTTTTGTGTTTTCAACTACTTGCTTTCCTTTTATATAAACATCTTTCACATGATTAATACCGTAATGATATAAAATATAAGCCAAATTTTCAGCATTCATAACAATAAAATCAGCATCTTTACCCACTTCAAGCGAACCTTTATCAGCAGCAATGTTTAAATGATAAGCAGGGTTTATTGTAACCGCTGTTAAAACCTCTGCTGGGGTTAACATTAAATAATTCGAGGCTAATTGCATTACTAATTGAAAGTTTTCACTCGGATTTGAACCTGGATTATAATCTCCAGCCAATGATACTGCCACACCACAATCAATCATTTTTCGTGCTGGTGCATAATTCTTTTTTAAGTAAAAAGAAGTTCCAGGTAAAATGTTAGCCACTGTCTTTGAAGAACTTAATTTATTAATGTCTTCATCGCTAATAGCCATCAAATGATCGACAGAACTACAACCTAAACTTACTCCTAACCCAGCTCCACCTAAAGAGACAATTTCATCGGCATGCATTTTAATATCATAGCCAAGTTTTTTCGCTTCTGAGAGTAGGAATTTAGTCTCTTCAAGAGAAAAAACACTTTCCTCACAAAAAACATCAACTCGTTCAAATAAATTTTCTTTTTTAAATTTTTTCAGTTCTTCTACTAAGAACTTGAGGTAAGTTTCTTTATCATTTAAGTATTCTACCGGTATAGCATGAGCACCCATATAAGTAGATAAAACTTCAATAGGATGGAGAGCATTAAGTTTTTTATTAACTAGTAGTTGTTTTTTTTCTGTTTCATGATCGAGACCATAACCACTTTTCGATTCCACTACTGTAACTCCATAGGAAAGCATCATATTTAAAGAGGCGAAAGCTTTTAAATATAACTTTTCAAAAGTTGCTTTACGAGTTTTAGAAACAGTTCCTAAAATTCCTCCACCTCGCGCTAAAATATCCAAATATGGGACTCCTCTTTTTAAATCATCATACTCATCTTCTCTCGAACCAGCATGAACCAAATGAGTATGTGAATCGATAAATCCTGGTAAAACAATTTTGTTTTTTTCTGATTTTACAATTGTATTTTTGTCAATAAATTCTTTTCCTTCTCCTTCTCCTAAGGCTAATATTTTTCCGTTTTTTACTGCAATGAATCCATTATTTATTTCTCTAATGTCGTTCATTTGAGAGCCTTTAAGAGGCGGTTTTAAGTAAGGAGTATAAATAGTTTTAATCTTATTAATTACTAAATCAGCTTTCATAGTTACTAATCTCCTAAATTGGCTTCAATTATTTTATTGGAATCAAAGTCTCTTAATTGTAAATATTTTTTAGCTAGATTTGTTATCTCTAAAAAGGAAATCTCCTTATTATATTCCTCATTATCTTTCAAAAGATAATATCTAAGTGACCTTAAAAGTGCTTCTTTAGGAATTAGTCCTATTACTTCACTTCCTAAAACAGCGACTTGATATCTTTTTAATTCCATTCGCACCGTTTCTAAGACACGATATAAGGGGTTTTTCTTAAAATCTAAAATATTCATCGTTACTTGAACATGACCGCGTTCTTCTAAAAACACTGGTCCTGCTTGAACAAAAGCAAATCCACCTGATGATTTTCTAATCGCTCTCGCAACATTATTGGCAATTTTTTCATCATCAGTGCCTAAGTCAATATTATAAGCAATGAGAGGAAGCCTGGCGCCAATCGCAACTACCCCAAAGCTAGGATGAATTTTCGCTTCTCCATAATCGGGTTCCCATTCTTTTAAAGTAATCTTTTCTTTCATTCCTTCAAATTCACCTCTTCTAATCGTCGGTAAATTTCTTCTTTTTGAAGTTTTAGCAGCCTCAGCATATAAATAAACTGGAATAGTTAACTCACTAGCAACCTTTTCTGCTAATAAATTGGCATAATTAATACATTCTTCCATGGAAACGTCCTTAATAGGGATAAAAGGAATTACATCAACCGCACCCATTCGGGGATGTTCACCTTGGTGATAATTCATATCTATTTCTAATTTTGCATTTTCAATAAACTTTAAAAGCGGATTAATCATTTCATCAGGATCGCCAATAATTGTAATAACAGTTCTATTGTAATCACTGTCTGCTTCAATATTAACAAGTTTAAATCCTTTTTGATTTTTTAAAGGTGCTACAATCCTATCGATCTTTTTTAAATCAGTTCCTTCACTAATGTTAGGAACACATTGTACTATTTTCATTTTCACTCCTCATTAAAATATTTTTTTAAAAGCTCTTCAGAAACCAAATTCGGTAAGGTAACTTTCAACTTACCAATCGTTTCATCCCATTTTTTTATTGACTCTATCGCATTTTCGTTTCGCGCCCAAGCTCTTCTACTAACACCGGCCATAACATCATAAACAAGCGCTTCTCTTAAAATTTGATCGGTTTCTTCACGACCATCTAAAAGCATTCCAAAACCACCATTAATAGCTTTAGAAACACCGACACCACCACCATTATGTAAAGCTACTAAACTCATTCCTCTTAAAGCATTACCTAAAGCTACTTGAGTTGACATCTCTGCCATAATATTGGAGCCATCTTTAATATTAGCTGTTTCTCTAAAAGGAGAATCAGTACCACCTGTGTCATGATGATCTCTTCCAAGCATTATCGGTCCTACTTTTTTTAATCTTACTAACTCATTAAACCTTAAAGCAATTTTAAGCCTTCCCACGGCATCTTGATATAAAATTCTGGCTTGGGTTCCTACGACTAATTTATTTTGATGGGCTTTTTTTAACCAAATATAATTATCATAATCTTGAAATCTTTCCTCTTTGGCAATGAGCTTCGCGGCTTCTTTGTCAGTTAAAATTAAATCTTCTTCTTTTCCACTTAAACAAACCCATCTAAAAGGTCCATATCCATAATCAAATAAAAGTGGACCCATCAACTCTTCCACATAAGAGGGCTGCTTAAACCCATCTAAATCATTACGACCATTTTTACAAACTCTTAATACTCCGGCATCATAAACGGCTTTTAAAAAAGAATTACCATAATCAAAGAAGTAAGTTCCTTTTTCCACTAATTGTTCTAAATAATAATAATGTTTTTTTAAGGCTTCATCAACAAGACCTTTAAATTTTACTGGATCTTCTTCTAACATTTTTGTACGCTCTTCAAAACTTAATTGATAAGGACAGTAACCGCCTTCATAAACAGCATGACACGATGTTTGATCGGATAATAAATCAATTTTAATTTCATTTTGATAAGCATAAGCTAATAGGTCGACAATATTTCCATGGTAAGCAATTGCCAAAGGTTTTTTTTCTATTAAAGCTTTTTTAGCTAGACTATAAGCCTCTTTAAGGTCGTTAGTTACAATATCGATCCAACCTTGCTGGTGTCTTGTTTTAATTCTCGAAGAATCAACTTCCGCAATTATTCCCACTCCGCCGGCGATAACGATCGCTTTGCCTTGTGCTCCGCTCATCCCACCTAATCCTGAAGAGACAAATAAATAACCTGCTAAATTTTCATTATAAGGAACATTTAGTTTTAATCTCCCTGCATTAAGCAAGGTTGAATAGGTGCCATGAACTATTCCTTGGGGACCAATATACATCCAGCCTCCAGCCGTCATTTGTCCATAATTAGCAACTCCTAAAGCACTCGCCCTTTCAAAATCTTTGATATTATCATATTGCCCAATCATTAACCCATTAGTAATAATTACTCTTGGAGCGTTTTGATGACTTGGGAAAAGTCCTAAAGGATGACCAGACATAACTGTCAGGGTTTCCTCATCAGTCATCACTTCTAAATATTTTTTAATCAAATGGTATTGCATCCAGTTTTGGCATACTTGACCGGTTTCCCCGTAAGTTACTAATTCATAAGGATATAAAGCCACCCGATGATCTAAATTATTATCGATCATCACCATAAAAGCTTTACCAGCTAAAGTTCTTGCTTGATATTCTTCTATTGGTTTACCAAAAAGAATTTCTTTAGGTATAAACCGATAACCATAAATGCGCCCTCTTTCCTCTAACTCTTTTAAAAACTCAGGAATTAAAACTGGTTGCCACTTTTCAGGAATATATCTTAAAGCATTTTTAAGAGCTAACCTCTTTTCTTCGTTAGTTAAAGGAGCGTTTCTTTTCGGAGCTCTTCTAATCCCTTCTTTAAAAAGCGGATAACTAGGAAGTTCTTGAAAAATAGCCTCTAAACTGACTTTACTCATATTAATTTTTCCTCCTTAAAAACAGCCTTTTCCAACTCATCTTTGATTAATATTTCTTCCATTTTATGAAGATATTGATATAAAAGATCGTCATGGTCTAAAAATGGTATTAATTTTCTTATAAACTGATAAGCTTTAGTTGTTTTTTCACCTAAACCTTTATTTCCTCTTAAATCGATTGCTTGAGCCGCCACAAACAGTTCCATCGCTATTACTTTTCTTGCATTTTTTAAAATTTCTGCGGCTTTTCTAGCCGCGATCGTCCCCATTGAAACGTGGTCTTCTTGATTTGCCGAGGAGGGAATTGAATCCACTGAAGCAGGATGCGCTAATACTTTATTTTCGCTCACTAAAGAGGCGGCAGTATATTGAACTATCATCATTCCTGATTCTACTCCTGAATTTTTAGTTAAGAAAGGTGGAAGGCCTCCAGATAAATGGGGATTAACCATTCTTTCAATTCTTCTTTCGCTAATGTTAGCTAATTCAGCAATCGCAATTCCTAAATAATCAAATACTAAAGCCAAGGGCTGCCCATGAAAATTTCCGGCACTAATCGCAGTTTTTTCATCAAATATTAAAGGATTGTCAGTAACAGCATTCATTTCTCGTTCTAAAATCGTTTTAGTATGTCTTAAAGCATCTAAAGTCGCTCCATGAACTTGAGGAGCACAACGAATTGAATAAGCATCTTGAACTCTTATTTTATTTTGTTTCGTAATCATTTTACTATCCTTTAAATAAGATCTAATTTTTTTAGCGCAATCAATTTGACCACTTTGTCTTCTGATTTCATGAACTCTTTCATCAAAAGCGTCGATTACCCCTTCCAAAGCTTCCATCGATAAAGCAAGCGCGAGATTGGCAAAACGATAAAGGCGAAAAGCTTCTAAAAGGGTTACACCACCGATAGCTTGCATCGCTTGAGTACCATTAATTAAACTTAAACCTTCCTTCGGTTTTAAACTATCTAAAGCCTTTAAATTTGCTTTCATTAAAGCATCTTTCGTCTTGAGAATTTCATTTTTATAGATTACTTCTCCAAGTCCAATTAACGGCAAACTCATATGAGATAGTAAAGCTAAATCGCCACTAGCACCTAAACTCCCTTTTTCATAAACAAGCGGGATAAAATCATAATTTAAATACTCTAATAATTTATTAATAGTTGTTAAACTAATACCACTATAACCTTGAATAAGTGCATTTATTCTTAAAGCCATCATCACTCTAACAACCTCTTTAGGAAGAGGTTTTCCAACACCACAAGCATGACTTTTAAGTAAGTTTTCTTGTAAAAGTGATAACTGTTCTTTAGGAATTTTAACATTCGCTAAATGACCAAAACCAGTATTAACACCATAAACAGGGTTATCTTTTTTAACCATAGTTGCGATATTTTCTTGAGAAGTTGTTATTTTTTTAATATTATCAGCACTAATCTTTATTTTAACTGAACCTTCAGCAATAGCTTTTAAATCAATTAAATTAAGCGTTTCGCCATTTAAAATTAACATAGTTTTACCTCTTATTCAACAGGTTTAAAAGTTGAGGTGAAGTGTCTTAAAATTGGAGCTTCCTCTAAAAAAGTATAACCTTTTAGTTCTTTTCTTTTTTCATAAACATTAATCACTCCTAAAGCGACAACATCGAGATGATTATACGTATAAACTCTTCTGGGAATAGTCAGGCGCATAAACTCCATTTTACTTTCTAAATTTTCTTTAGTGTCCGGGTCTCTTCCTAATAATAGTGAGCCAATTTCAACGGCTCTTACTCCCGCTTCTAAGTAAAGTTCATTAGTAACTGCAAGAGCTGGAAATTGATAAAAAGGGATATGCGGGCAAAAGCTTTTGCATTCAACAAAAACTGCGTGTCCACCAACCGGATATTGAATCGGAACACCTGCGGCTTTTAATTTTTCACCTAAATAGCGTACTTGATCAAGACGATGTTTTAAATAATCCTCTTCCATTCCTTCTTTTAATCCTACCGCTAAAGCTTCCATATCACGGCCACTGAGACCACCATAACTAGGAAATCCTTCATAAGGCACTACCATTGTTTGCGCTTTTAAAAACAGTTCCCTATCATTTTTAATGGCGATAATACCGCCCATATTAACTAAAGCATCTTTTTTAGCACTCATTAAAAAGACATCTGCATAACCAAACATTTCTAAGGCAATCTCTTTAATAGTCTTATTTTGATAACCTTTTTCTCTCGTTTTAATGAAATAGGAATTTTCACTAAAACGGGCACCATCGATAATAAGTTTTAACTGATATTTTTGACAAATTTCACTTGTTTTTCTAATGTTTTCCATCGAAACAGGTTGACCACCAGCAGAATTATTCGTAACTGTCATAATAATTCCTGCGATATTTTCTTTGCCTTTTTCATTAATTAAATGCTCTAATTTTACAAGATCCATATTCCCTTTAAAATCATGATATTTATCTAAATCAAAACATTCATCAATTACACAATCGAGTGCTCGCGCTCCCGCTAATTCCACATGAGCCCTAGTGGTATCAAAGTGGGTATTAGAAATATAATACATATTTTCTTTAGTGACTAATTGCGGCAACAACACCTTTTCCGCTCCTCTACCTTGATGAGCAGGAATAAAATATTGATATCCTGTAATTTCTTTTACAACTTTTTCAAGACGATAAAAACTACTACTCCCAGCATAAGCCTCATCACCAAGCATCATCATCGACCATTGCTCTTGACTCATCGCTCCAGTCCCAGAATCAGTAAGTAAATCAACATAAACATCATGACTTCTTAAAGCAAAAGGATTATACCCAGCACTTTTAAGTAATTTAATCCTTTCTTCTTTAGTAGTTTCAAAAAGTGGTTCCACCATTTTTATTCGATATGGTTCAGCAACATATTTTTTATCCATTTAATTTCTCCTTTTTTATTCACCTACATTATACACAAAATCAACCAAAAACTAAACCCTCAACAAATATCAAAATGAAGAAATATCTCTTTCATAAATTAAGCCTCTCTTAGTCATTAGCTATTAAGACACATTTTATAAAAAAAAATTATGCTCTTTAAAAAAACAGTCATAACAATCAATAAAAACAGCTTTTTTACTACAATTTAATATTTATACACTTAGCAATAAAAGATGTTTCGCTTTACGGCAACAATTATTAATAATATTTAATTTAACTTCTATTATCTCTGTTAAAAAAGCCTCCAATAACTAATTATAAAAAGTTTAGAATTGATAATTAACTTATTAATAACTTAAATTTTGAGTAGCGATTAGATTAGCTCCAGTGTTTAAAATGTTTGAGATTATTACATCTCCTATTTCTTTACTGCTTGATACTATAACTTTATTAATTTCTTTCATAATTTTAAACATTAACCCTTTTGGTATTGAAATGTTAGTTTTAACACTTAATCTTGGCATCTCTTTATTAGTTGTTTTTACGGTGGATGTGATAATTCTTTTGGGATTGGTCACTTCTTCTAAACCATACTCTATGCCCCTTTTGCATTTATTGCCAGTTATAATACCATCTTTATAAGTAAGCGTACATCCAATTGGACATCTAATACATATTAGTGTTTTTTCCATTATAGTACCTCCATCAAAATAGTTATTTCTCTATTTTTTATTAATTCTTCTGCTTTTAGAATTACTTTATTCATTTCTGCCGGTTGTACATATCTTTTTTTAACTTCTTTGATAACTTTATCATCTTGTTTTATAACAATTTTAGCCCTTTCAGCTTTTTTAGCAGTTCTAAAATAGACTTCGAAAGAATCCTCTAAATTATTATAGTCAACTAAATTAGGCACTGTATAACCGATGTTTGTACCGCTAATAATTTTTCTTTCTTCTCTTTCTTTTTTATCGGCTTCACGAAGAAATGCCAATGCACACTGACTAGCTTTTTTAGCTTCTAAAACCACATAATCAACAAGATCGTGAATGTGAAGAGCATTTCCAGCTACAAACAAGCCTTCAATCGAGGTTTGATAATTTTGATTAACACTCGCGCTTTTTGTTTTATTAAGTGCCATTTTAAAATCATCTAATAAATTAATTTCTGGAATTAAACCGACGGATAATAATAAAGTATCGACGTTAAATTCTTTTTCTGTCCCTTTAATGGGATTAAAATTAATGTCTACTTCGCTAATTACTACTTTCTCAACATTTTTATCTCCGACTACATTAGTAACTGTATGTGATAAGTAGAGGGGAATGTTAAAGTCATCTAAACATTGAACAATGTTTCTTGTTAGTCCATTAGGAGCAGGCATAATCTCAGCGACTCCATGCACTTTTGCACCTTCTAAAGTCATCCTTCTTGCCATAATAAGGCCAATATCTCCGCTTCCTAAAATAAAGACATCTTTACCAACTAAATAACCATCAGAGTTTAAATATCTTTGCGCACTACCAGCGGTATGAATACCGTTTAATCTTTTACCAACTAAAGCAATACCGCCAGCTGTTCTTTCATAACTTCCGCTCGTTAAAATTACTGCTTTAGCATCGACTTCCTTTAAACCTTCTTTACTAGTTATAACAACAAGAAATCTTTCTCCGTTCTTTTTGATTTCAATTACCGAAGTTTCAAGCATTACCTCGACATTAGTTTCTTTTAATTCACTTTCTAATCTGCTTGCAAACTCAGGCCCTGTTAATTCTTCTTTAAAATATTGCAGACCAAAGCCATTATGAACACAAATATTTAGAATACCGCCTAGTTTATTGTCTCTTTCAACTAATAATACATCGACGTTACTAGCAGAGATTGCGGCCATCATTCCCGCCGCTCCTCCTCCTATTACAACAAGATCTTTTTTCATAATTATTCTTTCGTCTCTTTCTTTAAAATTGGAGTGCCTTTTTCATAATAATTTATTTCGGTCATTTTTTTATGTTTTTCTCTCGCAATTATTTTTAGGACTAAACTCTCACAATAGCCACCTTGGCAAACTCCCGCACCCGCTCTCGTGCGTTTTTTAATTCCTTTGATAGTATCGCTACCAACCGGACTATTAATACTAGCTATTATTTCCTGTTCAGTTACCATTTCACATTTGCATATAATATTTCCATGAAGCGGTTTCCTGTTAATTAATTCGCTTTTTTCTTTAGTTGTTAATTCTTTAAATGGTTTGCTTTTTTTTATAAACTTTTGGTAATTAGTTTTCTTGATTAAAGGATACTTACCAGCGATCATCTTTATTAAATATTCCGCAATCGCCGGAGCTGCAGTTAAGCCTGGAGAATCGACTCCACCTAAATGATAAACTTTCGGATTAGAAAGCGATTCTTTCAGATAAAAATCTTCATAATTAGATGAAGCTCTAACACCAGCGAAAGTACGAATATTAGCATCAAAGGGAATGTTTTTAGCTTGCTTCATCGCTTCGTTTTTGACAAAATTTAACCCTTCTTGAGTAGTAGAGACATCGGTTTTATCACTAATAACTTCAGCATTGGGTCCCACTAAAATATTACCGTGAGTTTGAGGAGTTAATAATACCCCTTTACTCTTTTTACTGGGTAAAGGATATAAGACTCTCTTTAAATAACCATCTACGCTATGGTCTAAAACGAAATATTCTCCTCTTTTGGGAATAATATGAAACGGCAAATCCGTTTCTATCATCTTGGCTACCTCATCGCTAAATACTCCAGCAGCGTTAATAATACCCTTCGTTTTAAATTCAGTTTCATTAGTTTTGATAAGATAATAATTATCTACTTTTTTAATATTAATTACTTCATTATTTAAAAACACTTCTAAACCATTAGCACTAGCATTTTCTAATAAATTAAAACATACCTCCCAAGGAAAAGTTACCATCGTCGTCGGTAAACTTAAAACTCCCACTAAATCATCTCTTAAATTAGGTTCTTCTTGAAGCGCTTCTTCTTTACTTAAAATAAAAGCTTCCTTAACACCATTATAATGGGCTCTTTTTTTAAGGCTATTTAATGTTTCTAAATCATCCTCATCATGGGCAACAACAAAAGCTCCTGTCTTCCTTAAAGGAATACTGAGTTCTTCTTGATATTTCCGATATAACTCATTACCTCTAACACAAAGCCGTGCTTTTAAAGTGTCTTCCTTAGGATCATGGCCAGAATGAATAATCCCACTATTGGCAATAGTTTGCCCATTAGCAAGATCACTTTCTTTTTCAAGAAGCGCTACTTTTAACTGATATTTAGATAACTCCCAAGCGGCAAATGAACCTACTATCCCACTCCCAATTACAACAAAATCATACATACAATTCTCCTTATCAAAAGAAAAAAGAAAAAAACGTTAAACTACATTTTTTCCTCTTCTACTCTTTTTTTAATATTAACTTTTAATCGCTTTTTTAAAGCAATTAAATTATAACCTAAAATACCCTTAATTTCAAGCCACCTAACTTTGCTTGTTTGGTATTTTTTCTAATTATTTTAGACAAATACCGCAAGTTTTACTGCATTATTGTTGTCCTAACTAAAATAATTTCTTTTTCTTAACTATCTTTATTTACTTTTAAGACTCTTTTTATCAGTTTTTACTTTCGATTAAATATTTCAAGAGACCAGCATCAATTTAATTATTATCCGTCTCTTTTATTTCTACAACTGGTTTTCCTTCTAAAATTGCCGTTAGGGGAATAAGTAAATAAGCGAGCCAAGAAACTGCCCATGCACCATAAAAATAACCTAAACTATAAAAAATGATAGTTGCTAAAAAAGGCATCAGCGCTGTTATTAAATAATTATTAGGCTTGTTTTCAACTAAAATCGTAATCATAAACGGTAATAGAAGAATTTGCCAAAAATAAGCCCAATTACTAAACATTAAGCCAAAAACAATAAACAAAACCAAGCTAATTAAAAAACTTGTTAAAACTATTATTCTTTTAATCCCTTTTTTAATATCAAAACCAACTTCAATATATCCTGCATAAATTAAAACAATTAAAGGTAAAAGAAAACTTAGTAAGGCAATCGGTACTGAAACCTTTAAGAACACTAACACGATATAAAGAATTATCGCAATCACTAAGCTTGCTTCAGAGATAATCGCTTTTAATTTCGTTTGATTATTGTAGGCGAAGATACTTGGAATTAAAAAAACGATAAAAAAGAGCCAAGCATATTTCCATTCTAACCATTTAAAATGAACCACCAAAAAAGCTAGCATAATGCCTACAAATATTAAAGATTCAGTTACTCTTTTAAGCAGCCTTCCTTGATTAAAAAGAACCGCTGTTAAAGGTGTTAATAAAAAGACAACCCAAGCAGGATGCCAAGCATCTAAGAAATATCCTAATAAGACATAGATAATTACTGCGATAAAAGGAGAAAGAGAGACTATTTTATTTTGAAATGCCGGTCTTTGTTCCTTAACAAACGTCCCTTTTAAACTTTGATAAATCTCTTTTGGACTCCCTAGTTTAATAGTAATTTCTTCATCTGTTAACCCGTTTTTTAAATACTCTTCATAAAATTCTTTGTAGTCATTAATAATTTCTTCGATTTGATTTTTATTAATTTCTTTTTCTTCTAAATATTCCTTCAAATTATTGAAATAGTTATTCATTTTTATTTCCTCCTAAAATTAATTTAATATTTTTTGAAAACTGATACCATTCTTCTAATTTTTCTTTTAAAGATTGTTTACCGCTCTCGGTTATTTCATAATACTTTCTTTTAGCGCCACTTGAAGAACTCTTTTCATAAGTTGTAAATAATCCTTGATTTGTTAATCTTCTCAAAATTGGATAAATAGTGTTTTCATTAACGGAAAGTGGTTCTGATAACTTTTCAATTACTTCAAAACCATATAAATCCTGAACACTAACAACTTTTAAAACGCAAAGTTCTACAATTCCTTTTTTAAACTGTGTAATCATATTCTCCCTCCTCTTGTGTACTACACACTACTACAATAACATAGATGTGTGTATAACACAATAGAAATGTAAAAATATTTAAATTGTTGCAAAATTAAGTTTTTTATATTTAAAAATCTTTGCCAATAAAAGTAAATTAAGTACCACAATTAACCATAATTTCGCTAATTATTAGTAAAAATTGTTTTTAACGATAGTTAAGTTATAATCATCTTTAAGGCTACACTTAAAAATTATCTCTTTATCTTCCTTAGTTTAATATTAAAAAATATTTTTAATTTTTTATAAACCCTGTCAACTTGTTTTTATAAAAATAACTAAAATCAAAATTATTGAGGTGATAAAAAATGAATAAAGATTTAATTGTCGTAAGAGGATTAACAAAAACCTATGGTAAAAAGGTTAAGACCGATGTTTTAAAAGATGTTACTTTAAACATTAAAGAACATTCTTTAACTTGGCTTGTCGGTGCTTCTGGTTCGGGAAAGACTACTTTTCTTAATTTAATTACTGGCCTTGATGAGGCTAGTAGTGGGGAGGTTTATATTTCCGATAAGTTAATTACTCAAATGAATGAAAAAGAAAGAGCACATTTTAGAGCCCATCATTTAGGTTTTGTCTTTCAGTTTCATTATTTACTACCAGAGTTTAATGCTTTAGAAAACGTCTTATTACCGTTACGGATTCAAAAGAAAAGAGTTGGTAAAAAGGAAAAAGCGGAAGCGATTAAACTAATGGAGACAGTTGGTTTAGGTCATGTTTATCATCATTACCCTAAGGAGATGAGTGGTGGCGAACAACAAAGAACTGCGATTGCGAGGGCGATTATGGGAAAACCAAAACTAATCGTCGCTGATGAACCAACAGGTAATTTAGATAGTGCTAGTGCCGAACAAGTCTACGCTT
>Ga0265294_10002553_pt1 | contig 23854 bp, 27 predicted proteins | sample MunlanPumphouse3_FD_192504 | JGI IMG/M metagenome (GOLD analysis project Ga0265294, IMG submission 192504) | Groundwater microbial communities from a municipal landfill in Southern Ontario, Canada - Pumphouse #3 | ecosystem: Environmental > Aquatic > Deep subsurface > Groundwater | place... | reverse complement strand
GCATTGCCTGAGCGGCTTGGAGCAGGATATTATCCTTTGTGTATTCCATTATCTCCTCCGCCATATCGACGTCTCTCACCCGGCTTTCGGCCGCTTGCAGGTTTTCTTTTGTGGTCGCCATGTTGTTTGAGGCGTGTTCGAGCTGGTTCTGCTGAGCGCCGTAAGAAGCGCGCTGGGTGTTGACCTCGGTTATGGCTTCTTCAACCAAATCAACAGTTACATTCGCCGCGTTTTCCGCGGTTGTGGCGGCCGCTGTTTTAACCGTCAGCGCGTTAAGCTTTTCGGTTTTGGACTGTTTGATGGTTATCGATTGAGTGGCGTTTTCGCCGTACGCTATCGTGGCGGCGTTGCCTGTGCCGTCCTTGGAAGTTAAAACTCCGGCGCTGTTTTCCTGCTCGCCGAACACGGAAATACCGTTAAACTTGGTATTGGCGTAAATTTCGGCGACCGCGGTGCCGAGCGCTTTCATCTCCGCGCCGATATTAATTTTATCGGCGTCGCTGTAAGTTCCGTTTTGCACCTGAACGGCAAGCTCTTTAAGACGAGTGAGCATATCGCTGACTTCGTTGAGAGCTCCCTCCGCGGTTTGGATAAACGACACGCCGTCCTGAGCGTTGCGGTTAGCCTGAGTCAGCCCGCGGATTTGGCTCCGCATTTTTTCGGAAATCGAAAGACCTGCCGCGTCATCGGCCGCTCTGTTTATGCGGGATCCGCTGGAGAGCTTTTCCATTGACTTATTTGTGGTAATCGCGTTTGAACTGTACTGACGGTAGGTGTTCATCGCCGCGACGTTGTTGCTGATACGCATTATTTTCTTCCTCCTTGAATTTTTTTGGAATCCATTCCTTTATAATTTGTTTTTTGCCCTAAGCGGCTTTACTTAAGCAGCATTACCTAAGCAGTTGGAGCACTCCCTGCGGCTGGGAATTCGCCTGCGCGAGCATTGCCTGAGCGGCTTGGAGCAGGATATTATCCTTTGTGTATTCCATTATCTCCTCCGCCATATCGACGTCTCTCACCCGGCTTTCGGCCGCTTGCAGGTTTTCTTTTGTGGTCGCCATGTTGTTAGAGGCGTGTTCGAGCTGGTTCTGCTGGGCGCCGTAAGAAGCGCGGGTGGTGTTGACCTCGGTTATGGCCGCTTCCACAAGCGTGACGGTGACCGCGCCGGGGGTGGTCGCCGCGTCTTTTGTTACCGCCGTTAAAGCTTTAAGGCTTGTGACGGCGGCGCCGGCGATTGTGATTGACTGCCCGCCGTCCTCCCCGTACTTGATGACCGCGGCGTCACCTGCGGCGGCGGTTGTGATCGCGCCGTCCGCGGCCGTTTGACTGCCGAAGACTGAAATGCCGTTGAACTTGGTGTTGACATAAATGTCCGCTATCGCGTTGCCAAGCGCTTTCATTTCCGAGCCGATGTTTTTCTTGTCATCCGTGCTGTAAGTTCCGTTTTGCACCTGAACGGCAAGCTCTTTAAGACGGGTGAGCATGTCGCTGACTTCGTTGAGAGCGCCCTCCGCGGTTTGGATAAACGAAACGCCGTCCTGCGCGTTGCGGTTAGCCTGTGTCAGTCCGCGGATTTGGCTCCGCATTTTTTCGGAAATCGAAAGCCCTGCCGCGTCGTCGGCCGCTCTGTTGATGCGGGAGCCGCTGGAGAGTTTCTCCATCGACTTGTTCGTGGTAATGGCGTTTGAACTGTACTGACGGTAAGTGTTCATCGCCGCGACGTTGTTACTGATACGCATTTTTTCTTCCTCCTTGAATTTTTCCGGAATCCATTCCGTTTTTTGTAAGACAAACTCATTCATCTTAATATGAATGATTCATTTTAATATGAATTATTCATCTCCGGAATATATATCGGCAACAAATCGGCAAAATAAAATACTTTTTCGCCATAATAAAGAAAAGTTGCTAAATTGCCGATAATTTAACAACTCTTAACCGTTTTAGGTTTTTTATTACGTTTGTTTTGTTGATTTGCGGGGTTATTTGTTCCCTTTTAGAAGTTTTAATTCCGTTGTGTCTATATCTTTCACGGCCTCCATATTGTTTTTTATGGTATCGGCGACTTCCGTGCGCATGATTTTTATTTCCCGCGGGGCGTCAATGCCTATTTTAACCTTGTCGCCGTTTATTTCAAGAATAGAAATTTTTATCCCCGTACCAACCCCGATCACAAAGCTCTCATCGCTTTTTCTTGAAATAACAAGCATCAGACCACCGCTTCCCGGCGGTTTTTGGGGGCTGCTTTTCTAAAAAGCCTTTCCCTAACCGTATAGTCCTTGTTTTCAAGAATTATTTGTCCGCCGACTTTTTTTTCAAAGTTAATGACAACGGGGCTTTTCAGGTTGACTGTTGTGTCTTTAATCCGGGGCGGCAGCACCGCCACCACAAAAAAGTTAAGCTTGCCGTTTTTGCCGCAAAACAGCTTTTCCGTTACCCCCTCGGGGAAGACCGGATTATAATCGGCGAAAAAGAGATACGGGTCGACAAGAATAAGACGCGGGTTTTGGTTTTCTACCGACTGGAGATGAAACACAACGCCGTTATCGGGGTTTTTAAGCAGCGCGAAACGCTTTTCCCCCTCAAACCCGTAAAGCCCGTCGGGGAAGGAGATAATATCTCCCTCGTCGATATTTACAAACCCAAAGTCTTTTGTGTTAATTACCATAAACAGTGTTTCCCCCGGCGGAATGCCGCTTAAGCGGTTTCCTCAAGTTTTAAACTTTTTTCTTTAATCTCGGCTGTTATCGCCACATCATACGGGATATACTCAAATTCGATTTTCGGCGGGAGAAAATTCATCCTTTTGTTGCCGATAATATAATTAATTTCAAGAAAACCATCCGCCCAGTCTATTTTAGGCTTATCCTTTGGTATAAAGTCAAGCACGGCGGTGATGGTGGGAAACGATCTCCTGTACGCGAGCTCCGCGACGGTGACTTTTTCCGGGTCAAGCATGGCGTTGCCGTCATCCGTGTAGCGCGCGACCGCCTTAAGCGCCGCTTTTTTCGCGTATACGGCGGAGTCCTCAAGCACCCTGCGGGGACCTTTTATATTTAATGATTCAAAAAAATCCGTGTTATCGACAATCATTTTTATGGGGTGGCTTTTAATGGAATAGCCGCTCTTTTCGGTTTCGGCCTCTATTTTCGCGGGGGTTGTTTTCATAAGAAGCTTCGCCTTGGTGATCTCATATTTTAACGTAACCTGATATACCGTCATAATAAACCTCATTCCGCTCATAAGGCGGCTCGAAAAGATTTGGAGTTTTAGCGGGGAAACCTCCCTACCTTAAAAAGTCCAACAGCGAGGGCTGGAGTATTTTTGTGCCTATCTGCAGGCAAGCGTTATACGCCAGTTCCATATCGCCGAACTCCACGATGCTCTTGCTGTAATCAATGCTCTCAAGTTTTACCTGCTTGTTTTGGGCGTTGATTTTTTCGGATTCAAGCCGGGTTATGAAATAGGAAATAAAATTGGTCTTCTCGCCCGCGCTGACATACTTAAGCCGTATGTCATCGGACTTTGCCTTTAATTTATCCGAATAAAGCCCGATGTCGTCTATATCGTTTGTCTCTAATTTTGACGCTATTATCCCAAGCAGATTATAAATGTTTTCGGGAATTCCGTCCGAATCAACCCCGCTCCCCAAAAGCGCGACCCCGGAATTTGAAATGTCAAGCGCCGAGCGGGGGTCTATCCCGCCCTCAGCGCTCAAAGAAAGCCCTATGCCGATGTCAAGGTAGCGCGGCTCATCGGCAAAAACGCCGTTGTCCGCGTCTTGGCCTTTGTATAAAAGCCGCCCGCTTTGGCTTATGGTAAAAGGGATCTCGCCCACGCTGTCGCCGCCGAAAATATAATCGCCCGCGAACTGAGTGTTTACCGCCGCCAAAATCGCGTCCTGAAAGCTCCTCAGCGTCCCCGCTACGGTTTTTCGCACTTCAACGTCGCTTGTCCCCGTCACTCCCTGCGAAACCTGCGCTCTCGCCTCTTTTAATATCTCGTTTATATTCGATATCGCCGTTTCGTACTGGTCGACGAGGTCCTGCGCGTCCTTTAGGTTTGAGGTGTAGATATCAATAAGCGAAAGGTTTTTTCTCACCTTCATTGCCTTCAGCGCGTCGGTGGGGTTTTCGGAAATCTTAAGATAGCTCCGTTTTACCGCGATACGGGTGTTCGCCTCGGTGAGGTCGCCAAGGCTTTGGTTAAGACTTTTTAAATAGTTTTTTGTAAGCATATTGTTTGTTATTCTCATATCTTTACTGCCTCCGCCCTGTATTTTATCTTTGGGGAAACTGCCGAAATTCGCGGCTTATCGCCCGAATATCCCCATTCTGTTTATAATTGTGTCGAGCATTTCGTCAAGAGAAGTCATTATCCTTGCCGAAGCCTCAAACGCTTTTTGATATTTTAACATATTCACCGCTTCCTCGTTTATAGAAACGCCTTTTACCGCTTCTCTTTGGTTTTCAACGGTTAAAAGAACCGATTCCGAGGTTTTGGCAAGCGAATTGTAGTAGTCGAGCTCGATCCCCGCGTCAAACGCCGCCGCGGTTATATATTCCTCGAACGTGCCTTGAAAGCTTTGGGAAATCCGGCGCGGGGTTTCAAGTTCGGCAAGCATTAAGAGAAGATTGTCGTTCTGCCCCTTTTGAGGGTCGGGGTTGGTTGTGGCGGTTATATAATTGGCGTCCGCGAGCCATCGGTCGGAAATTTTAATGTCAAGCGCTGTGCTGCCTGTAAAAAGCGGCTTGCCGTCGCCGTTTAAGGTGTTGAACAGACTTGAAAATTCCTTGGCGAACATATCAAGCGCTTCTTTATAATAAGGTATTCCCTTAAAGTCGCTCTCGCCCTCCCCGGCAAGCGGCCCTTTTCCGTTTAAAACCTCAAAATAACCCATCATCATTCCGGAATCCGTTATAATCCCGCCGTTTTCGGTAGCGAGCGAAAATCCCGAATCCGTTTGGGTAAGGAACACATGGTTTGTGGCGGCGTGTTCCGCGTCTATTAGATATTCCCCGCCCGCCTTTACGCTTACCGTGCCGTTGGCGTTGGGTTTTACCGCTATTTGAAAATACTTTGAAAGGTTGTCAAGGTATAAGTTGCGGGTGTCAAGCAGCTCGTTTGTGGGGTTTCCCCGGAGTTTTTCCGCCTGTATGGTGTTGTTTACGGTGGTAATTTTATCTAAAACTGTATTTATGTCCTGAATCGAGATGTTTAAATCAGCTTTTTCCTGCGATTCTATATTGTTTAACTGTTTGTAGTAATAACTTAGCGTTTCGGTTATCTTTTGGGCGGATGATCTCACAAGCCCCGAAAAATCCACTTGCCCGGAGTTTAATGAAAGGTTTTGAAGCCTCGCGTAAAATTCGCCGAAAAAGCTCCCCAGCCCGTCGTTTATTGTCTCGTCGAACACGCCCTCAATATAAGACAAAACGTCGGTTACTTTTTTAAGAGCGGCGTTTTCGGAATTGGCGGTGCGGTAGCGCGAATCGAGAAAATCGTCCCGCACCTGACTTATACTGTCCAACGAAACGCCCTGCCCGTATTTTTCCGAACCCAAAAGCGCGTATTTATAGCTTGTCATCTCGTAATAAACCGTCGACTGACTTACCTCTTGGCGCGAATACCCCTGTGTGTTCATTTTGGTAATATTCTGCCCGGTTATGTCAAGCGCGGTTTGCGATGTCTGGATCCCGCTTTTAGCTATTTCAAATCCTAAAAAAGTAGCCCTCATAATTTCTCCTTTTTCACTAACCTCGCGTTTTTGTCGTATTTTCCCTCATTTTGCGAAAGCCCGAAACGCAGGGTGAGAAATTTGGCGATTTTCAGCCGGGTGTCAAGGAGTTTTGCGTTAAGTTCGTTTGTTTCTTTAATTTCCTTAATCAGCGCGTTCATTTCGATATGAAGAGGGGTGAATATTTCTTTTGTCCCGGGGTTTTCGGATATAAGCTCCGAAACGCTATTAACCCCCAACTCCCCGCACACCGCCGAGCGGCGGGCCTCGGCCGACGAACACTCCATTAAAATCGCCTGTTCTTCGTTAAGCAGGCTGTCAAGCGCGGGGATATCCCCTTTTTCAAGGATTGCGGTCTTTTGCTTTTCAACCGCCAGCAATCCGGACAGCGTGGACTTTAGTGATATCATAAGCTCGCCAAGGACAGTTATTTGGTCTTTAGTTTTTGTCATTTTTATTATTCCTTTTGGCTTATGCTCTGCGGATTTACTTTTTGTTTGCGCCTCTAAGCGCGTCGGCGATCTCGCTTGACGGGATATCATAGCTCCCCGACAAAACCTTCTTTTTTAAATCCATAAGCTTTTCCGGAGGCGTGGGTTTTTCAATTTCGTCCGCCGCTGTTTTAACAAGCTTTTTCATATGGGAAAACTCCTTCGCGGCCTTGGAGATAACTACCTTGTCGCCTTGGGGGGTGTTTGTCTCTATGCCGTTTTTTCCCGCCGTCTTGTTGTCAACAGCCGCTTGGTTGTATATTTTAGCGTTAGGGTTTTCGCCCCTGTTGATTTTCATTTTCTAACTATTCCCTTCTGTCAAGCCATAAACTTATTAAAACAATTTATACTTTAACATTTATTTAACGCGTTGTAAATAAATATTCAATAAAACTATTGTTCTAAATATATCTCGTTAAAGTTTAGGAAAAATAAAGCGAAAACATACTTTTTCCATAAATTAGTTTCTTAAGTTATTTATGTGCTGTTCAAGCTCGTCCGCGGTTTTAATCATCTGGGCGTTGAGCTGAAAACCCCTTTGAGAAGTGATCAGTTTAACCATTTCATCGGCTATGTTTACATTGGAGAGCATTTTGTAACCGAAAAGCACCTTTGTGGAATAATCGACCTCCGGAAAGCTTCCTTCGGGCATAGCGTAGCGGCCGGAGGAGGTTTTAATTAAACCCGACTCGTCCGGGAGTTTGAAAACGCCTAACTTTTCGCCCTCTCCGCCCTCGCCCGGGGAGTAAAGGCTTAGCTTTTCACCGGGGGCAAGCCTTATCCGCTCAAGGTCGGCGTTAAGCGCGAAGCCGCCGTTTACCGATAAATACGCCTCTCCCTCATGCTCGGTCACGGAAAAAGTTCCGGTTTTAGTATAGCTCACATTCCCGGCAGAGTCAGAAAAGGCAAGGTACCCCCCGCCGACGGCGGTAAACTCAAATTCTTCCCCCGGGACAACCATTCCGTCGGCAAGGCTGTCCTTAACCGCCGCCCGGCTGCCGCTGCCTAACTCATAGGCTTTTCCCCCCGCGGCGGGGGCGGCTTGCGTATCCGAATAAACGAGATCGGCAAACGCCACCTCCTGCGACTTAAACCCGTTTGTGCCGGCGTTCGCGAGGTTATTCGCTATGGCGTCGAGATAGACCCCGTAGCTCTTAAGCCCTGATTTTGAAATATAAAACGCGCTTATCAAAATTTTTTCCCCCTTAACCTTTTAAACTTTGGCAATTTCGTTTACGCTCTTCTGAAGCGCTTGATCGGCTATTTTAAGCATCTGGGCGCAGCTTTGAAAAGCTCTTTGGTCTTTTATTATAGCTGCCATTTCGTCTATAATATCCACGTTGGGCTTTTCAAGATACCCTTGAATCACCCTTCCGCTAAAGTAGCTTTGTTCTTCGCCCTCATAGATAAAACAGCCGCCGGCTACGTTTTTAAGGAGCGTTTTGTCGGTAAGGTTTGCCACGGCCAAAATGTCTACAAACTCATTTTCAGAGAAAACCTCTCCGTCGGAGTTGACTTCAAAACCTGCTTTCCCGCCGTTTGGCGAAACAGCGCCGTTTTGACCCATGACGTAAAACCCCTGACTCCCCACGAGAAAGCCGTCCGCGTCAAGGCTAAAGCTGCCGTTTCTGGTGTAAAACATCTCGCCGTCTTTGTTTTGTAGGGTGAAAAATCCCTCGCCCTCAAGGGCGAGATCAAACGCTTCGCCCGTGGGATACAACCCCCCTTGGTCAAAACAAACGGCGATTTCCGAAACCGCCGCCCCGCGGGAAGTGTTCCCGATCTTGTTTTGCGCGTCGTCCATTCGGTATGAAACACAGTCGCCGAAACTTTCGGCAAGCGCCTTTGACTTTTTATACCCCGGGTTTTCAAGGTTGGCTATGTTGTTCCCTGTTACGGCAAGGGAGGCCGCGCGGTATTTCATCCCCGACGCGGCGGCGGCTATAGTGTTGTCCATAAAAAGCATCCTTCCTTTCGCGAAGCGAAAACATTTTAACCCGATATGTATTTTGTGATTTTGTCTTTTAGCTTCCCCAGCGCCTTGGCGTGTATCTGCGATATCCGCGACGGGGTAAGGTTCATTACAAACGCGATTTCCTTTAGTTTGAGTTCCTCGTAATAGTAAAGGGTTATAACCGTTTTCTCGTTCGGCTCAAGCTCGTCCACGCACTTCACAAGGTTTTCTTTGAATTCCCCCTCGAGCAGCTTTTCCTCAGGGAGGGCGGACGGGTCGGGGTTTTCTTCGTGTACCGGTGAAATATCGTGAGTTTGGATAAGGTCCTCAAACGCGATAACATTGAACCCAAGCTCATGTGACCTTATTTTGCCGATTTCTTTTTCGTCCACGCCAAGCATTGCGGCAAGCTCTTTGTCGGTGGGCGACCTGCCGTTTACGCTTTGAAAGTTATGCTCGCGCTCGCCAAGCGTCTTCACCCGCTTGCGGATGTCGCGGGGAACCCAGCCTTTTTTGCGGATATAATCGATTATGGAGCCCCGTATCCTGATTGACGAGAAAGTGTCGAACTGTATTCCGCGGCGCCAGTCATAGCGATCAACGCAGTTTATAAGCTCAATAACGCCCTGATTTGTAATATCTTCTATGTCTTCTCTGTTTGTGAGAAAAACATTCATTCTCTTTATATTGGTGGTGACGATATACAGGTATGATTCCACGATTCGGTTGCGGAGCGAAATGTCTTTGGTCGACTCGTATTCGCGCCATACGCTCTCGTCAACCGTAAAGTCATTATTCTTATGAAAGTTCATGTGTCTGTTTATGTTTGTACCCGTATTCATTTTAATCTGTATACCTCTTTGCCAAAGCTAAGTCGCTTTTTGTCAAATCTTCACGGTGCCGACGGCCTGCACGTTGGTGTCCGGGCTTATCTCGTTGTAGGACAGCACAACAGCCTGCGAGGAAAACTGTTCGATAAGCCTTTTATAATAAAACCTCACAATGGGGGAGGTGAGCACAATTAAGTCTTCCACGCCGCCTTTTACCTTTTTTTCCTCCTCAAGCTGCGAGGTTACGATTTTTTGCATGACCTCCGGCTCAAGCGAGACATATGAGGAAGAACCCGACTTTTTAATATTGCTCATAATTAAGTTTTCAATGTCGGGGTTAAGGGTTATTACCTTTAAGGTGTTGTTTCTAACATATTTGCGGGTGATTGTCCGCTTGAGCGACTGGCGGACGTATTCGGTGAGTATATCCATATCTTTTATGCTCTGGCCGAACTCGGCGACGGTTTCAAGAATGGTGGTCAGGTCGCGGATGGGGAGCTGTTCGCCAAGCAGATTACATATGACTTTTTGAAGGTCCGCCATTGTGACCACAGACGGCACGGTGTCCTCGACAAGCTCTTTGTTTGTCTTTTTATAATTTTCAAGGAGGGTTATCAGCTCTTTCCTGCCCAACAGCTCGTCCGAGTGAATTTTTATAACTTCCGACAAGTGGGTGATTATCACCGAAAGCGGATCGATTACCGTGTAGCCGCTCATAAGCGCTTTTTCCCTGTTTTCGTCGATAATCCATTTTGAGGGTATTTTAAACACCGGTTCGACGGTGTCAATGCCGTCAAGCTCCCCCGCCTCGTTTGTCTGGTTCATGGCGAGATATCTGTCGGCGAGCACCTCTCCCGACGCCACCGTTTCTCCCTTTATTTTAATTACATATTCGCTTATCCCAAGCTCGGCGTTGTCCCTGAGCCTGACGGTGGGAATTACAAACCCCATTTCCTCGGCGAACTGTCTCCTCAGCATAACTACCCTGTTTAAAAAGTTGCCGCCCTTGCTCTCGTCCACCAGCGGGACAAGGCTGTAACCGAACTCAACCTCGATGGGCTCTATTGTAAGGAGAGAATATATGTTTTCGGACTTTTTGAAAAACTCCGTCTCGCTAAGTGTCGGGGCGGGCTTTTCTTCGGGCACCAAGGCTTGCTTTTTCTTTTTAAGCTTTGCGGCGGCGAAGATTAACGCCCCGCCCATCACCAGCAGGGTAAACACCGGGAACCCCGGCATGGCGGTGAGGGCTATGAGCGTTCCGCCGGTGATGAGCAGCACCACGGGGTAAGCGAGAATTTGTGTTTTAAGGTCTGTGGTGAGGTCGTTTTCAGACGCGGCGCGGGTGACTATCATACCCGTGGCGGTGGAAATGAGAAGAGCCGAAGTCTGGGAGACAAGCCCGTTGCCTATAGTGGCGGTGATATAAACCGACAGCACCTCGCTGAAAGTAGCGCCCCCCTGAACCATTCCAATTACAATTCCGCCTATGCTGTTTACAAAAACTATAAGAATTGACACAATGGCGTCGCCCTTGACAAACTTGGTCGCCCCGTCCATCGAGCCGTAGAAATCGGCTTCCCGCTGGATTTTTGAACGCCGTATTTTGGCGGTCTCGTCGTCGATAAGCCCGGAGTTTAAATCCGCGTCTATCGCCATCTGCTTGCCGGGCATGGCGTCAAGGGTAAAGCGCGCCGCGACCTCCGCGACTCTTTCGGCGCCTTTGGTTATGACTATAAACTGAACTATGATAATAATGACGAAAATTACAAACCCCACGACGGCGTTATTGCCTATGACATACTTCCCGAACGCCCTTATTATCCCGCCCGCGTAGCCGTCGTTGCCGAGAATAAGCCTTGTCGCCGCGACGTTCAGCCCAACCCTTAAGAGCGTCATTATAAGAAGCATGGAGGGGAACACGGCAAACTCAAGGGATTCTTTTATATACATGGTCAGAAGTAGAACCCCGAGCGAAAGGGCGATATTAACCACGAGCATAATGTCAAGAATTGAGGCGTTCAGCGGGATAATTATTAAAAACACCACAACTATGATAAAGAGCGTGAGCATGTTGTCAAACAGTTTTTTCATATTTTTGCTTAGCAACCCTGCCTTCCAAACGCTTTGATAAGAGGTAAATAACTATATGTTATCGACAGCCGAGGGTGACTATTTGCTTCCCCCGCCTTTTGATTTTTCTTTATTAAGCTTAAAGATAAACGCGAGAATTTCCGCGACCGCCTTGTAAAATTCCTCCGGAATGGGTCTGTCAAGCTCAACGGATTCATATATCCCGCGGGCGAGCGGCCTGTTTTCGGTTATATGCACGGAATTTTCTTTTGCGATATCTATTATCTTAAGCGCCACGAGGTCCCTGCCTTTTGCCACGACTATCGGCGCCTTGTCCTTTGGCGGCTTGTACTTCAGCGCCACGGCGTAATGAGTGGGATTTCGTATTACGACGTCCGAAGTCTTGACTTTTTTCATCATCCTAAGGGATGCCATCTTCCTCTGGACGTCTTTAATGCGGCCTTTTATATGCGGGTCGCCCTCGGTTTGCTTATACTCCTCTTTTATCTCCTGCTTTGTCATCATGATATTTTTTTCGTATTCCCACCACTGGTAAAGGTAATCGGCGGTTGAAAACAGCGCCATGTAGATGGAAATGCTGATCGCGATGTCATATATTGTCCCGCCTATTATCGCCATGGCGGGGCTTAGCGTTTGAAACGGGAGGGCGAGCATGGCTTTTGCCGCCAATTTTATCTTGCCGTAGACCACGGCGGCTATGATTGTCAGTTTGATAACTGATTTCATAAGCTCGATAAACGACTTTAGCGACACCATTTTTTTAAGCCCCTCGGCCGGGTTAAGGCGGGAAAACTTAGGCTTTAGCCTTGACGGACTGAATAAAAACCTTGTCTGAAGCCCCGTGAAGGTGATAACGGTGAGCGCGGCGGCAAGACCTATCGGGATAATGAGCAAAAACGCGTCGATTATGACTTTTATAAAAATTGTCCTCGCGGTGGCGGTGCCAAGAGAGCTGTATGACGCTATTCCGGCTATTCGCCCGGACAACCCCGCTTTGAGGTATTCGACAGCCGGGCTCATAAACAGTTTGAATAAAAACATCACCACCACAAAGCTGAGCGAGTTGGCGATATCGCGGCTGAAATAAATGTTGCCCTTTTTTCGCTCGTCTTCCCGCTTTTTAGGGGTTGCCTTTTCTGTTTTTCCGCTGTCCGCCATATTCTTCCCTTTTGTCAGTTCCGCCGCGCTACGCGATAAGTCTGTTTATCCCCTGCGCCATTTGGCCGAACATAAACGTTATGGTCGAGTCGAGCAGTTTTGAAACCGCCGGCAAAGAGGCTATCAACACCGCCAGCCCCACGGCGAGTTTTATCTGGAGCCCCACGGCGAAAATATTTAGGTGCGGCACCGCCCGCATCATAAAACCCAACCCCGCCTCGGTAAGCAGCATTATCGCGATCACGGGGAGAGCGAGCTTAACGGCAATGACAAGCACGTCGCCGAACAGCGCCGCCGCGTACCCCGCGCCGCCGAAGTTTATAACGCCTTTCCCCGCCGGGAAGAGTTTAAAGGAATCCGCCGCCATGCGGATAAGCGTGAGATGCCCGTTTGACAGAAAAAACACAAGGGTGAAAAACAAATTGTAAAGGGTTCCCGTTATCGCCATTGTGGCGTTGCTTTGGGGGTCGTATATCTTCCCCATCCCCAGCCCGATTTGAAGATCGGCCGCCTCTCCGGCGATAAGCGCCGCCGACATTATCAGCTGCATTATAAAACCCATAAAGAACCCCACAAACAGCTCTTTTATAACAATCAGCCCGAAAACTATAAAAGACGACGGCGAAAATGCAAACCCGCTGTCCCCCCACAGCGCGGGCGAGATATACAGCGCGATCGCGGCCGAAAGCCCGACTTTTACAATGGCGGGAATGCTCCGCCTGCCGAAAAACGGGTTAAACAGTACTGCGCCGGAAACCCTTGTAAAAACAAGAAGAAAAAATATATACCGGTCTGTGTCAAAGGTTGTGATAGTCATCTTCCCAAAGCCGCCTTAAGGTATAGAGTCTATCGACTTGAAAATCCTAAGCGTAAAGTCAAGCATTCCCGTTATAAGCCATGAACCCAATAAAATAAGAATAAGCCCCACCGCGACGATTTTAACGATAAAGGCGATGGACTGCTCCTGAATTTGCGTCGCCGCCTGAACCACGGCGACCACAAGGCCTATCCCCGCGGTTACGATTAAAAACGGGGCGGCTATAATCAGCGCGGTGGTGACCGCGTCTTTTATAATTCCCATTAAGTCGCCTTGGCTCATTTTGATGACCCTTTCATATGACGCGTAGGTTTTTGCGCGGTCTCAGTCTCAGGCTAATTAAAGCTCTGAACAATGGTTTGAAACAGCAGTTTCCAGCCATCGACAAGCACAAACAGCATTAGCTTGAACGGCAGGCTTATCATTGTGGGGGGGAGCATGACCATTCCCATTGACATGAGCGTGCTGGCGACCACCATATCAATTATCAAAAACGGCAGGTAAAGCAGAAAACCAATTAAAAAAGCCCGTCTCAGCTCGCTGGTGATAAAAGCGGGTATCACGACAAAGGTGGAAATCTCATCAAGGTCCTCGGGTCTTTCTTGGTCGCTTATGCTTAGAAAAAAGTTGATGTCCTCGTTTTTTGTCTGTTTGAGCATAAAGTTTCGAAGCGGGACGACGGCTTTGTCAAGCATTTCCTCGGACGTTATAACTCCGTTTTTATAGGGGGTATACGCGACGGCGTCTATTTCGCTCACCACAGGTCCCATGATAAACAGCGATAAAAACAGCGCGATGCCTATGAGCACTTGATTGGGAGGGGTTTGCTGAAGCCCCAGCGCGCTCCGAAGAATGGAAAGGACAATAAGTATCCTCGTAAAGCAGGTGGTCATTATTAAAACGCTTGGAATAAGCGCGATAAAAGTCAGCGAAAAAATAATGTCAAGGGTGTCCGCCCCGCCGGTTATATTTTCAAGGCCTTCCCCGATTTGCGCTGATTCGCCCTCGGCGACTGCCGAAAACGACCCGGCGCAAAGGATAAAAGCCGCGAAGACCGCAAGCAATAAAAGCTTAATCACCCGTTTGGTGCCGGGCTTGATTTTTACACGGCTATTTGTCATTGCTTTTTTTGCCCCGTTTATTTTTTCTGAACTTTCCGATAAGTCCGTCCGAACCCAGCGCGGAAGACAATATCCCGGCAAAATCTGTTCTCTCCTGTCTTTGGGGCATGTTTTCGGGAATCTCCCCCGTGAGTTCGCTCAAAAGCTCCACCCCGCCGTTTGACAGCGAAACGAGATATGTCTTTTCCCCCACCCGCACCACAAGGAGATAAGCGTCTTTTCCCAGCGCCGCTCTCTCGATTACTTTAATTACGCTGCCGGACGAAAATATGTTTTGCCGTTTGGCAATCCACTTGCTTGTGAGGTACGCCAAAAATATGACGAACACCACCACAAAGAGCGGCAAAATCAAGCTGATAATATCCACGCGGCAAACTCCTTTATTTCACCCCTAAGACTTGGGTTATCCTCACGCCGAAGTTATCGTCTATGACAACAACGTCGCCTTTGGCTATGAGCTGTCCGTTGACGATTATGTCAACCGGCTCTCCCGCTTTTTTGTCAAGCTCGATTATAGAGCCTTTCGCGAGGTTCAACACTTCCCTCACGGGCTTTTTGGCGTGGCCTATTTCCACCATTATGTTAAGCTCGACGTCCATGACAAGGTCAAAGTTTACCTGCTCGGGTCCGGTATCGTAGTTTTCGTCCCCGAAACTTTCAAACATGACTTCTCTTACATTCACATTCCTACGCTCCTTTTCAATGTCAGGCGCAAATGATTTCTTTTCGCCAATGGCGGGCGAGGCTTGTTTTACGGCGTCCTTGCCGATTTCGGTCTCTTTTGAAAAAACTGTTTCCGGAATTTGTCTGTGACCGGTCACCTCAACGTCTTTGCCGTCCGGCTCGCGGGGAGAGTCCGTGTTGGCGTCAAACGCGGCTCCGACAAGCTCTTTTGTAAAGCTAACGGGGAGAACGGTTACAAAGCTGTTGTCCACCAGCCCTTCGACGACAAACTTAAAGCCGATGGCGACTATTTCACTGTTGCTCTCGTTGTCGAAAAAGCTTTTGTAAAACTCGTTGGGGTCAAGTATCTTCGGCGGAGAAATATCAATGCTTTTGCCAAAAAAAGTCGCAAGCGCGGTGCTCGCCGAACCCATCATCTGGTTCATAACCTCGCCAAGCGCGCTGAGGTGAATTTCGTCAAGCGGTTCGCTTTTGACACGTATTTCCTCCCCTTGAAGGGCGGCGACAATCGCCCTCGCGTCGTCGCTGTTCATAATCATAAGGTTTGATCCGCTAAGCCCGGAAAGATAGTTTATCTCCACCCCGATGGCGGGCTCAAGCTTTTTATACTCAAACGCCTCTTTGGCGATAACGGAAACCACGGGCGTGGTGATGCTGACCTTTCTGTTAAGCAGCACCGAAACGGCCGTAGCCGCGGCGCCCATGCTTATGTTCATTATCTCGCCGATTGTGTCCTTTTCAATGCTTGACAGGGATAAGTTCGGGTTCGCGCCGTTTGCTTGTTTTTGCATATGTAAAAACATCCTTTTGGAAAAAATACCGTTGATTTAGTAAAACTTCTTTATTTATCTTACCCATTAAAGTATTTGTTCAGCTTTATCGCCTTGCTCATGCTCTTAACCCCCGGCTCGCCCCAAAACCACTTGTTGCCGTTTACCGTGACAAGCACGGGCTTGCCTACTTTTGAGTCAAGCTTGAGCACGTCGCCGGGCTGAAGGTTCATCATTTCGCCGAGAGTGAGCCTGACGTTGCCTAAAATGGCGCAGACGTCCACAAACGTGCCGTTCAGCTCCTCCATCATGACATTTTTCGACTCGTCGGTCACTCCGGCGGTTTCTGTCTTTTCATTCTTTTGGAGGGTAAGCCCCATCAGCGGATCGACATATGTATAGGGGATACAAGCTGTTATCGTGCCTTTTATGGGGCCGATTACCACGTTGAGCACTATTACCTCCACTATCTCCTCAATGCGAATTGCCTTGATAAACCGCGGGTTTGTCTCTATCTGCCTGAGGGCGGCCACCGCGTCGGGTTCGCCCTGAAAGGTGTCCTGAATAAACATACAAATCCGTTTGAAAACCCGCTCCATAAGCGTTATTTCAATTTCCGAAAAGTCCCTTTGGGGGAGTCTCGCGCCCTCGATGCCGCCGCCGAGCATTCTCTCCACAAAAGTGAAAGTTAAAATGTTCGACATATCAAGCAGTATCGTGCCGCCTATGTGCGAAATATCCACAATGCCCGTCATAAGGGAGTCGGAAAGGGAGTTGTTGTACTCGTAATAAGGCTGTTCTTCTATCGACGCCGTGGTTATTTCGCAATAGTTACGCAAAAGCCCCGCGAAATACGCGGCAAGGTGCCTTGACAGCACGTCCACAAAACCCGCCAACATTTTGTTTTGGTCGCGGGAGAGCTTTTTAGGGCTTTTAAAGTCATAAGGCTTCGCGCCCTCGGTGATGTCCGACGGTTTTATATCGGCTTTTGTCCCTCCGGCAAGCTCGTTCAGCAGTTCGTCTATTTGATTTTGCGATAAAATTTCCGCCATCAGAAACTCTCCCTTTATGCTGTTGAGTACGCGCTTTAAACGTTAACCGCGGTTTTGTAAAAGTGATTATTCCTTTGGCTTTTCCGCTTTGACGGCGGGGGTTTTATGCTTTTTAAAATACACGCAGTTGCTGTTGTCAAAATAACTTTTTTTAAACTCTTTAACGCTTTCTATAATGACTTCCGGCGTCTCAAGCGCGTAATACTTCCTGCCGTCTTTCATGGTTATAAGGGTGTCGGGCATTTGCTCTATGATCTCTATTAAATCCTCGTTCATATAAAAGGTTTCGTTTGTAAGCTTTGTAAGTTTAATCATATTTATAACCATTCCCTTTAATTAAATTAAAACGCCCGCGCTACCTCTTAAGGTTTACAAGTTCCTCAAGCACTTGGTCGGAGGTGGTTATTACCCGGGAGTTCGCCTGAAAGCCCCTTTGAGCGACGATTAGATCGGTAAACTCTTTCGTGAGGTCAACATTTGACATCTCAAGCCCGCCCGCCACGAGAGGCCCCGCGGATTCGGACGCCGGCGCGTGATAAACCGCTTTGCCGGAGTTCGCGGTGGCGGTATAGTTCATATTGCCTTCTTGGGAGAGCCCTTCCGGGTTTGTGAAAACCGCGAGCGCCAGCTGCCCCAAGGTTTCCACCTGCATTGTTTTGGTGTTTGTGCCGAGTATTTTGCCGGTATTGTCAATATAAACGGCGTTGTAGTTCTCAAAATCCGCGATTTTAATTTTGTCAAGTTCGAGTGGGTCGCCGATCTCCGGCATTTGCCCGAGCACAAAGTTACCGTTTGAGTCGACAAGCGTGTCGTCGGAATTAAACCTAAAACTCCCCACGCGGGTAAAGAGAACCTGACCGGTGGGGTCGAGAACCGAAAAATACCCCTCGCCGGAAATATACAAGTCAAGCGTCCTTGAGGTCTGCTGATAGCCGCTTCGGGTCATAAGCAAATCAATGCTTGACACCGTCGAGCCGTAGCCGATTTGAGTGGGGTTTTCCCCTCCGGAAGACTCGCCGGGCGCGCCCGCGTCCGCCAAAGTCTGGTAATACAGGTCGGTAAACAAAACCTTGCTCGCCTTAAAGCCCGCCGTGTTGACGTTGGCGATATTGTTGCCTATGACGTCGAGCATTGTTTGGTGGGACTTTAGCCCCGTAACCGCCGAGAACATTGATTTAATCATTTTAACAGCCCTTTCTTTTTTATAATCAGCCTATTTTCCGTCTTTGTTTTTATTTTCAGCCTTATTTTATTTCCGTACTGGTTTCAATTACTTCAATAATATCCCCAAGCCCATAATATTCGCCGTCCACCAGCAGCATTGGGGTTCCGCTGTTATAGCTGACCTGCCCCACGTTCCCGGTAATGGCTCCGCCGCCCGCCCCGACTGTCACCGTCTTGCCGAGGAGCGACACCGCCATGTTGCTCTTTATGGTGTTTGTCAGCTCGCTTATTTGCGAAAGGGTTGAAAACTGCGCCATTTGAGCTAAAAACTGAGTGTTGTCCACCGTGTCAAACATGCTTTGGTTTTGAAGCTGCGCCGCCATCAGCTTAAAAAAGTCATTGATTCCAAGGTCTTCGACCCCGCTTTTTTGGCTTTGAACCCCGGCGGCTCCGTAATTAGGCGCGGCATGCGTTGCTTGCGCGGCTTGTATCCCGTCCATTTTTATAACCATCCCTTTCTGTCAATGATAAAACTTTTTTATTTAATAAAACCCGCTTTTGTTAAATCCTGCAATCGATTTTGCCTGAATTAAATCTCACCGGCAGGGCGGCAAGACTTGTTTTGGCTTTTTCTTTGGGAATGTCATTATTAAAAACAATTCTTCCGTTTGTCTGGGATTCCCCCGAGTAACCCGGCGTATCCTGTTTTATGTTTACGTTTATGTTTGAGCTTGTATTGATGTTTACCGTGACGCTGTTAAACCCGCCAGCTTTCGGGATTCCGCCAAGCTTTTCAATAAGCAGCCCGGCGCTTTCGGCAATAAGCGATTTTGACTCCGTACGCAAGGTCTTAATCGTGACTACAAGGTTTTTTTCACGGTTTTTAAGCTCGATAAACACTTCTCCAAGCCCCTCGGGCTTTAGTTTTATTCTTAGCATGGCTGCGGGTTTTTCGGGTTTTTGTTCGCTCACCCCAACTGCAGCAAGCGTCTTTTCAAGCTCTCTGACACCTTTTTCAATTTGAGAAACCACATTTTTAACTTCTTCCGCGCCCTCGGCAGTTACGGGCAAAAAGCCGCTTTTCCCGCGCGTGACGGGTTTTTCGCTTTGTATTTCAAAGGCTTGTTTGTCCTTTTGAACGGTTTTTAACGGTAGAGTTTTTTCTGTGTCTTTAGATTTGATTCCCGCCATTTTTATACCGGGCACAAAAGGTAAGTTGCTTTTTGAAAGAACCGGGGTATATTCCTTGGCGATGTTTTCAAGCGGTTTTATATATGCCTTATTATTATCAGCTTTGAAAATTACTGTATTTTCAAAACTTTCCGATTGATTTTTAATTTCAGGGCATTGATTGATTTTTTTTTGGTTAATTAAAATTTTATCATTGGCGGTCGACTGTTCTATCTCCGCAATTCCGGATTCACCGGCAACCTTTACCGGTTTTAGAGCGGGCGCGGGAATTGTTTCTGTTTCCAAAGATGAATAGCGGGGAAATGTTTTTGCTAAAACGCTTTCTCTGTGCGGGATTAATGGAATCTTTAAAATATCCTCCCTGCCCGGTAAATTATCAAGCGGGGGTGTTGCCATATTCACTGACTTTTGGGCGGCGGCAGTCGAAACGCTTTGGTCTTCACTTAGGTTTTGCCCGCCTTTTGCCATGTTTTCGGCGGAGGGGATTTTCAAACTTAAAAGCAACGGAAAAGACAGCCCTGCGGCTATAGCGGCGTTTTGTATATCGGTATCCGGTTTATTAAGGATTTTTTTATCTGTAAGCGCGGGGGCAACGCCAAAAACCAATGCTTTTATTTTGTCCGCCTCCTTTTTTGTTGTTGTATTGCTGTTTTGACTTAAATTTAAGCGGTCAGCGCGGATTTATGAGACACAAATTCCTCTATAAATTTTTCTTCTTCTTTTTGTTCGTTTGTTATATAAAGCTTATATTTTGCCTCTTTTAATTTCTCAACTTTGGTTTTTTCTTTGGTGACTTCTATAACCACGCCGGTTTGAGTTTCTATTTGCTTTTTTTTTGCTTCTATTTTAGCTTTCAGTTCCTTTATTTCGTCCCGGAGAGCGCCGATATACTTTAGCCTTGAGCCCGCCAACGGCAGAGCGATTCCGTCTTCGCAAAGGCGAATATATTCGTTTTTTTGGTGTTCGAGCTTTTTTAAAAGGAAAGTTTCTTGACTGTTTAACGCCAATAGCTCCGCCTTTAGCTTTTGGAGCGTTTCTTTTTCTTTTTTTAACAGGTGGGAAGAGTATTCAAGCACTTTTTCAAGCGAAAAGCTGAATTTTTTCATGGGTTTTTTACCTTGCTTTTAAATGTAAATGTTTTCGGCTTGCCTTCGCCCCGGCATAAAACACCGTTTTATTCAAAAACCCCAAGACCCTCCATAAGGCCGTATGTTTCGTCAAAGCTAAACCTTTCATCTATTCCCTGCCTTAAAAAATCGTTGATTTTATCAATAAACCTGATGGATTTGTCAATTTTCCCGCTTGTCCCCGCTTTATAGGCGCCTATGCTTATTAAGTCGTAGTTTTCATAATATGTGGACATAAGGGCTCTGATTTCAGACGCGATTTTCAAATGCGCGGGGGAAGCGATTTCTGTCATAAGGCGGCTTATGCTGGAAAGCGGCTCTATCGCGGGGTAGTGATTTCGCATTGCGACCGACCTTGACAGCACGATGTGTCCGTCAAGAATCCCCCTCACCGTGTCGGAGATCGGCTCGTTCACGTCGTCGCCCTCCACAAGCACGGTATAAATTCCCGTTATCGAGCCTTTTTCAAACCTCCCCGTGCGCTCAAGGAGCTTTGGCAGCGCGGCGTACAGCGACGGGGTGTAACCTCTGGCGACCGGCGGTTCGCCTATCGCAAGCCCTATTTCCCTCTGCGCCATCGCGAAACGGGTGAGCGAGTCCATCATTAAAAGCACGTCTTTGCCGCGGTCTTTGAAGTATTCGGCTATCGCGGTGGCGGCAAGCGCGGATTTAAGCCGCATCATCGCGGGCTGGTCGGAGGTTGCCACCACAAGCACCGTCTTTTTTAGACCGGCCTCTTTAAGGTCTTTTTCAATAAACCCTCTGACTTCCCTGCCCCTTTCGCCCACAAGGGCTATGACGTTCACGTCGGCCTCGATGTTCCGGGCTATCATGCCCATGAGGGTGCTTTTACCCACCCCGCTCCCCGAAAAAATGCCTATCCTCTGGCCTTTGCCGCAGGTGAGGAGAGAATCGATGGCCTTTACGCCCATGGTGATTTTTTCGTCTATCAGCGGGCGGGCAAGGGGGTTTTGGGGTTGGCTTTCCATGGGGTAAGCGGTAGCCGCGGGGATTTCGCCTTTGCCGTCGATAGGGTTGCCAAAACCGTCTATTACCCTCCCGACAAGCCCATCACAGACGGGGATTTCAAGCACTTCGCCGGACGACTCAACCACGCTTCCCTTGGTTATGCCACCTAACCCCCCATACGGCATGAGGAGGACTTTATTGTCCTTGAAACCCACCACCTCTGCTTTTATATACGAGGTGTTTTTGGAGTTATATATCCTGCAAACCGAGCCGATATCGGCGTTGGGGCCGGTGCTCTCTATGACCATTCCGACTATTTTGTCTATCTTGCCTTTTGTCACGGCTGTTTCCGCGCGGGAAACGGCTCCAAGCACGTCCTCGAACAACGCTCCAACCTCACTTGCGGATTTTATTTACAAATTAAGGATTAAGACTTAAGACTTAAGCTTTAAAACTTCTTTTTTTATAAGGCCTATCTGCGTTTCAACGCTCGCGTCGACTATTTTATCGGCTGTTTCCACAATAAGCGTGCCGTTCGGCGCCCCCTCTATAACACTTACCTCAAGCCTTTCCGCGCCCTCGACCATTTTTAAGAGATAATCGCTGTTTGAGGTGACAAAATCCAAGCTGTTCCCCGAAACGGAAAGGCTAAGCCACTTGCGGGCGGTCAAGTCTTTTACCGCCTTTTCAAAAAGCGCTAAAAATGCGCTGTCGTCCCGAGACAATCTTTGCCCTATTACTTTTTCCGCCACCGAGAGAGCTAAGTTAATAATATCGCTTTCGTTTTGGGCAATAAATTCATCTCTGTAACCGTCAAGGCTTTTGGCGAAGTTTTGTATTTCCTCCAAAGCCGACTCAAATTCGTGTTTTATGTCCTGCCTTGCTTCCCTTTCGGCGTTCCCGTAACCCTCGCTATACCCTTTTTCTTTGGCTGACGCGAAAATTTCCCCGCTCTTCTCTTTCGCGGCCTTTATAATCGATTCGGCTTCACTTTTCGCGGCGTCTGTTATTCGGGTCGTATCGGGAGAGCGGTTTTGACCATAAGAATTGCCAATCAGACCGCAGCAATAGGTTTTGTTATATAAAACCTTTTTCCGATCAACGCAAATATCGGCGTGCTTTAAGAGGTTAGACAATTATCTCATCCTTTCTTCCTCTGTAAATATATATCTCGCCGGACTCCTCAAGAGCCCTGACCTGATTAACAAGCTTCTGCTGTTTTTCCTCCACGTCCGAAAGTCTGACTCCGTGGAGATACTTCGCCTCTTCCTCCATTGTCTCTTTCATGCGGACAGACATATTCTCGTAAAACTTTTCGGCGGTTTCTTTGGTCGAGCCTTTGAGCGCGATGAGCAGGTCGTTGGGGTTGGCGTCCTGCAAAAAGCGCTGGATATATATCGGGTCGAGAGTTACAATGTCGTCGAACACAAACATGCACTGCCTTATAATTTCGCTTAGCGCCGGGTCTTTTTTTGAAAGCTCTTCCATAATGTATTTTTCGGTGCTTATATCCACCGTGTTCATTACCTCGGCGATATATTTCGTGCCGCCGATTTCGCTGACCACTCCGGGCTCGTTAAGCGACATCTTCCGCTCTATTAACCGCTCTATATCTTTTATCACCTCCGGGGAGGTTGATTGCATTGTGGCTATCCGCTCCACGATGTCAATTTGAATTTCCCTCGGCAGCTCGCTGAGAATGGCTGAAGATTGCTCTACCGTGCAATAGGACAATATCAGCGCTATGGTCTGGGGGTGTTCGTTTTGAATTAATATAAGGAGCTGTTTGGGGTCGGCTTTATAAATAAAGTCAAACGCCTTTACCTGCATTGACCTTCGCGCTTTGTCTATAAGGTTTGAGGCGACCGCCGCGCCCATGGATTTTTCAAGCACCGCTTTGGCGTACTCGATCCCGCCCTCGGTCATATAAGTCTGCGCTAAGCAAAGCCCGTAAAATTCGTCCATTGTGGATTCAACAACATCCGACGACAGGCTTTTCATGGTGGCGATCTCAACCGTCAACGCCTCTATTTCGTCTTCTCTGAGATACCTGAACACTTGCGACGCGTTATCCACGCCGAGGGTGAGCACCACGGTGGCGGCTTTTTTAAGCGCTTCCGAACCCAAACTCTTCGCGTTCACTTTCTTTCCTCTTCCTTTATCCATACTCTAAGGAGCTGCGCAACTGTTTCGGGGTTGCCGGAGGTAAACTCTTTTATCTGCCGCTTTAACGCCTGCTCTCTTGTCTCGTTTAGCACTATTTCGCCGGGGAGATCTTTTTTATTCGCCCTTTCGGATAAGGCTGATTCTTCTTCTATCCTTTTGATTTTTTCAAACTCTTCAAAGCGTTTCTTTCTTTTTTTCCTTGAAATCAGGCAAATAACAAAAATCAGAGTTAAAATGAAAAACACGAGAGAGGCGGCGATAATAATGACTTCCTGTTTGCTTAGGTTAATAAGGTCAAAGAACGATTTTTTCTCAGGAGTTATGACCGGTTCGGGGAGGGCAGGCGTGTAAAACTCGGCGTTTGTCAGCGCCACTTTGTCAGGGGAAACCCCCGCGCTGTGGGCGATAAGGTTTGTGTATTTTGCCATATCTTCTGTTGACAACTCTTTTGCGTTTATCACGGCGGCAATCGTTATGTCGGTGATATTCCCCCCGCTGTCCTGTATCTGCCTTATGAGCTGATTCACCAAGT
>Ga0265294_10002552_pt1 | contig 23855 bp, 22 predicted proteins | sample MunlanPumphouse3_FD_192504 | JGI IMG/M metagenome (GOLD analysis project Ga0265294, IMG submission 192504) | Groundwater microbial communities from a municipal landfill in Southern Ontario, Canada - Pumphouse #3 | ecosystem: Environmental > Aquatic > Deep subsurface > Groundwater | place... | reverse complement strand
TGCGTCGAGTTGGTGAAGGGGCAGAATCCGGCAAAAAACAACTACCACATTACACAACTGCTCGGATTACAAATACTTACAAACTTTCATTCCATCGCCGGCACAACTACTTTTAGCGCGGATATGCGTTGGGAGGAGATCCTGAGCACCTCCTTGGGCGACCCGCTCACCGAAACGGTTCCCATTCACGCCCATCAGCTTTCCTACAAATTCGGGAAAACACGCTTACAAACGGGCATCTCGGCAGCACATATCATTTCCCTGAAGCGATTTACGGCTAACGTGGCTCTGCTTCTCCAATATTTCGGAGGCACACGCAAAATCTACCCGCTCCCCGCCTGCAACCTCCACTACCGGTTCAAGCCACTCACATCCCCGCACAACATCTTCACGTCGAGTGTTGAGGTCTCTTTCGCCGGCTCCGCACGCCAACCCACCTTCACCGACCTCTACTACAAAACCGGCGACGTGCTCGGCAACAACGCTTTACAACCGGAACAAGCCTATACCCTCGAAGGCAGTACGCTCCTCAAACTCTATCGAAAAAACAGAGAAAATCCGTATCTAATGTTAAACATTGCACTCTTCAACCGCTGGGGAAGGAGCATGATAGATTATATAAAAAAAGAGAATGAAGAGAAATGGCACTCTGTCAATCATACCAACATCTCGTTTACCGGCGTGGAAGCGGAATTGCAATTGTTGCCCCCGCAAATTGCTCGTGCCAATTACCCTTTGCAAAACCTGACCCTTCAATATAGTTACCTTCATTCCGATAAAGAAGCCGACGGCTATCAATCACGCTACGTGTTAGACCACCTGATTCACCGATTATCCGTACAAATTACGCATAGAATATATAAAGGATTGAGCATCAGTGGAAATTTCTCTTTCAACAGCCGCAAAGGAACGTACAAATCGTTTGCAGAAAATCCCATCGGACAAGTCAAATCCTATCCCAATTATGCGTTATTAGATGTGCGCCTGCAATACAGCTACCGCGCCTTCTCCGTTTACGTGGAAGCCTCTAATCTCCTCAATGTCAAGTATTACGATATTGGTGACTTGGTGCAACCCGGCACGTGGGCAAGGATCGGCATTAAATTTGACCATCGCTTACAATCTGTTAGTTTGCAGTAGTTTATATTAAAAAACATTTTTTTCAAAAATAACTATCAAAATGATATTTATATGAAAAAAATATGTATTTTTGCAACGATTTCAATTCTGTAATAATTACAATTTTATTATGAACACAACACAGAGGGTAAGCGAAATACTAACGACCTATGGAATAAGACCTTCTATACAGAGAGTAGGGATTTATGACTACTTACTGACCCATCGCACGCATCCTACGGTAGATGAAATATTTTCGCATCTTTCTCCGGCAATGCCTACTTTATCGCGAACGACGATTTACAATACGTTGACTTTGTTTGCCTCGAAGGGTGCTATTTTGGTATTGAACATTGAAGAGAAAAACCAGCGATTCGACGCGGGCATTGAGCCGCACGCTCATTTTCAGTGTACAAAATGTGATAAAATATTCGATTTTCCGCAACCTTTGGTACAGTTAGACGAACAAATTGTGAGGGATTTTGAAATTGTGGAGACACAAATCTATTATAAAGGAATATGCAAAACCTGTAAAAAGAATCATTAATAAACTAAAGCAAGAATTATGAAAAAGAGATTTATTTGTACCGTATGCGGTTATGTACACGAAGGTGACAAAGCACCTGATTTTTGTCCTCAATGCAAAGTTCCGAGCAGCAAATTCAAAGAATTGGTTGAAGATGAAGCACTTAATTTTGTCACGGAGCACGTGATCGGCGTTGCCAAAGGTGCAAGTGAAGAGATGATGATGGATTTGAATGCGCATTTCAACGGCGAGTGCACGGAAGTAGGTATGTATTTGGCAATGAGTCGTCAAGCCGACCGCGAAGGTTATCCTGAAATTGCAGAAGCCTTCAAACGTTACGCTTGGGAAGAAGCCGAACATGCTTCCAGATTCTGCGAATTATTGGGCGAATGCGTTTGGGACACCAAGACTAATTTAGAAAAACGTATGAATGCCGAAAGTGGCGCTTGTGCCGACAAGATGCGTATTGCCAAAAAAGCGAAAGAAGAGAATTTGGATGCCATTCACGACACCGTTCACGAAATGGCAAAAGACGAAGCCCGCCACGGCAAAGGATTTGAAGGTTTATATAATCGTTATTTCAAAAAATAACGGACAATATGTGGTGATTTAATTTCATTACTAAGCGGCAGAGAAATCTGTCGCTTTTTACTTTTTTTACGCCAATTCTCCCCTACTTAGTTTCGTCAAATTCGCTCGCAGGAATGGTTATATTCTTTTTATGATTAGAAAATTTGATAACGGTCACATCGCCATTTACTTCATTTAGTTGGACTTTCGTCGCCAAATAGCTTTGCGGATTGAGAAATACCTCGATGGAAGAATACATGGATTTAAAACGCTTGTTAAGCGGTTTCATAATGACGAAAATATCCCTGTTTTTGTAATATTCAACAGAAAAATCGCTGCTGCTCACTAATCCGCTACCACTGATGGTTTTTAAAATTAAACCACCTAATTCGCCAACGACTTTGTTTTTGGTAACCCCGCCCGCATTTTTAAAAAAAGAGCCTTTGGAATTGATAATGATGGAATAGACACTTGGCGCAGTATAAGACCAGCGCAACTGACCGGGTTTTTTGTACACCATCGTACCTTTGGAAATGACCTTGTCGGTGAAGACTTTAGAGGTTTTTTCCTGTGTAAAATCCACTGTCAGACTTTGCAATTGCGTCGAAGCAGTGCTTATCTTTTTGGCCATTTCTGCTTTCTCATCGCCGGTAATATGAACGTAATTTGCCGGTTGCGCGCTGATAAAAGTCACCCCCATCATAAAGCAGACTATCAATAAAAATTTACAGGATTTCATCATATTTCAATTAATAATAGACATGAACGTATAATTTTGAATATTGTTTTTTAAGATGAGAAAGAAACTTGTTTATTATCTATTAACCAGCGAGTTACAAGAATAATTTTATCTTCATCGAAAGAAGAGGAGAGTTTAAACACTAAACTTTTGATATCGCTGCAGCCGCCAATATTCTCCTGAATGGCAGCCGAAATCTGTCGAAACTCAGCGGAAGAGAGATGATCTTTTCTATTTTTCAGACAGATATCGCATTGCTCACATTTGCTACTTTTGCGCTCCCCGAAATAAGTCAACAGCAATCTACTTCGGCACATATCCCGATGCTCAACATAATGAACCACCGATTGAAGTCGTTTTTCTGCCACTTCTTTTCTTCGATAATAGTCTTTCGGGTCAGGAAAGAGAAACCTCTCATCAACCCGATTTTGCACGAAGAATAAAGTGGGAAGATTTGTACTTTTTTGATAATCAAGATATTGTAATTGATGAAGTTGATCCAGGTTCTTCTCAACTTGCTCTTTGGTGATTCCCGCACGCTTGGCAATTTCAGTTTCATGAATCTTCACATAATTGGTAAAAAGTCCGCTATACGAGCGAAGAAGAAGTTTGATAAATTCCAGTTGATTTTGTCCTTCAGGCGTTGTATTCAACTGTGCCATTGTTTCATCATCTACAAGAAAGTGCAATTTTGATGGAGAATAATCGGCATCCGATAGCTGCAAAATGCCCGTTTTTTCAATCAACTTAATGGAATTGTAGGTCTCTAACGGATTGAGTTTATACGTTTGCGCAAAATCGTTCAAATCAAAATTAAACATTTGATTCTCACCTGAATAGATAGGGATTCGGTAATAGTTACATAATTGTTTGTACACATTTTGAATGGTAGCAAGTGGCGGAAAACTGAGATTAAAATTACGATGAAGTTCATTAATATCGCCATCATCGTAAAGCATAATGGCAACAGAGGGTTTCAAGTCGCGGCCTCCGCGCCCGGCTTCTTGAAAATAGCCCTCCAAGGTATCGGGTATGTCAATATGGATAACGAAACGCACATCGGGTTTATCAATTCCCATCCCGAAAGCATTGGTAGAAACGATAACGCGGATCGTGCCATCCATCCACGCTTTCTGTTTTTGATCGCGGACATTGCCATCTAAACCGGCGTGGTAATAATCGGCTGAAATACCGTTTTCCTGCAAAAAAGTCGCCACTTCCTCTGTTTTGCGACGATTGCGCACATACACGATTCCGGTTCCCGGATATCGCTGCATAATTCGCAACATCCTTCCGTGTTTATCTTCTTCTTTTACAACATAATATACAAGATTATCGCGTTTGAAACTTTTTTGAAAGACGTTTTCTTTCTTAAAATGAAGTTTGGATTGGATGTCTTTGACTACTTCGGGCGTGGCAGTTGCGGTAAGCGCCAACACCGGTATTGTTGGGAAAAACTTACGTATTTCGGCAATTTCCAGATAAGGCGGGCGAAAATCATAGCCCCATTGTGAGATACAATGTGCTTCATCTACTGCTATCATATTGATATTCATCCGTTGTAAATTGATGCGGAAAGCATCGGTTTTCAGACGTTCCGGCGAAACATACAAGAATTTAAAATCCTTATCAAACAAGCAGTTATCAATGATTGTACTCATTTCAGCAGGTTTCATTCCCGAATAGATGGCAGCAGCTTTAATTCGTTTTTTCTTCAGATTATCCACTTGGTCTTTCATCAAAGCGATAAGTGGGGAAATAACGATACAAAGCCCGGGGTTCGCCATGGCAGGAACTTGAAAACAGATCGACTTTCCGCCACCAGTGGGTAAAAGTGCCATCGTGTCATTGCCGGACAGCACCGACAGAATAATATCTTCTTGCAGGGGACGGAATTGGTCATAGCCCCAATACTTTTTTAAAATAGCGTGAATTTGCTCCGAGTGTGTTAACTCATTCATCTTATCATCAATATTATGTGTAGAAATAGTAGATTATTTGTCAGTATTCGATGGTTCATCGGAAGATGGATTGGCTTCAAATTCATCTTCGAGGTTAATATTTTGAACATCAGCCCAATTGACAATAAAATCGGTAGATTGTTCTATATAGCCATAAAGCAATGAGTCGTGAATAACATCTGATTGAAGAATAACTTCTTTTTTATCAATAGTTTTGATAAAATGGAGTAAGATGCTGCATACCAAAGTAACCTTGGCAACGCCGAAAGCAATACCGAGTATTTGATTGATAATATTGGGGATAACAAGTTTGATTGTTTTTTCGGCTAATCTGCCTACTAAATTAACGCCTATCAAAACGCCAATAAAGATAATAATAAAGGCAATCATGGGCGCGTATTCCGAAGGGGGTAAGATGGAAGTGATAAAATCGGAAAATTTATAAGTAATGTAAATACCTAATATTAAAGCAGCTAATGAAAATAATTCTTTAATTAATCCATTTTTAAATCCTTTATAGCCAAACCATAGAAGAGGCAGTATAATAAGAAAATCTAAAAAATTCATGTTACATCAAATTTCTGATTCTTTGTGTCAAAGGTTGTGCGAAGATAAAGTCATTTAGTTTTTCGTTATCGGAAGACATTACATTATCCATATTTCCCCGCCATTCGAGAGTTCCTTCATGAATATAAGAAATGGTTTCACCGATAGTAATAATGGAGTTGATATCGTGCGTATTAACGACCGTTGTCATATCAAATTCGTGGGTAATTTCAATGATTAGTTCGTCAATGAGCAACGCAGTTTTGGGGTCTAAACCGGAGTTAGGTTCGTCGCAAAACAGGTAATGCGGGTTGCAGGCAATGGCGCGTGCGATGGCTGCACGTTTTTTCATACCTCCACTCAATTCGGAGGGATAAAGATTGTTACTATTCTCTAAATCAACACGTTTCAAACAAAAATTCACCCGTTCCAATTTTTCTTCCCAGCTTTGTAAGGTGAGCATGTTGAGGGGAAACATCACATTATCCTGAACGGTCATCGAATCAAAAAGGGCGGCTCCTTGAAAAACCATACCCATTTCTGTACGAATATTTTGTCTTTCTTCATTTGAAAAGAGATTAAAATTTCGACCATCATATAAAATTTCTCCTTCATCGGGAGTCAATAATCCGACTAAGCACTTCATTAATACTGTTTTACCGGAACCGGAACGACCAATCACCAAATTTACTTTTCCTTGTTCAAATGATGTATTGATATCATTCAGTGCTTTTCTATCGCCAAAATATTTGCAAACATTATTAATTGTTATCATATCAGAGCATTATTTGAGTAATCAATAAATTTAAAGTCAAGATAAGGAAATTTGCTACCACAACGCCGTTGACATTGGCTTTCCCCAATTCGAGTGCGCCACCTTCGATGCGATAACCGTAGAAAGAGGAAACGGACGAGATGACGAAAGCAAAAACGATGGTTTTGGTGAGGACATACACGATATCGTACATACGGAAAAAGGAGGTAAGTCCATCAACAAAATCGTAAGGAGAAGTGACACCGGTAATGACTATCGTGAGATAGCCGCCGGTCAAGGCGAAAAAGATACCGATGATAATCAGGATAGGATTTACAATTAATGAGGCGACAATTTTGGGTAGTACAAGGTAAGAAGCGGAGTTCATTCCCATCACTTCCAATGCATCAATTTGTTCGGTCACCCTCATGCTTCCAATTTCTGAAGTAATGCGAGAGCCTAGAGCTCCAACGAGCAGGCAGCTGATAATGGTGGGACAGAGTTCCATTACCACAGAAGTTCTGACGGTGAAACCGAGTGTCCAAGCGGGCACCCAACTGCTTTCGATTTGCATGGCAGTTTGGATGGTAATTACGCTTCCCATTGAAATGGAAACAATCGCGACGATAAGGAGGGAGCCAACCCCCATCGAATCCATTTCGTCAATAAGGCGGCGAAAAAAGACCTTTCCTTTGTAGGGTTTAGTAAAGACTTTTTGCAAGAAAAGAAAATACTCGCCAATAATTTCTAATAATTTTATTATCATAGCAATTAATATTCTGGGAACAATTCAGCTTGTTCGGGAGTTTTGCATTTTCCCAAATGTTGATAAGTCAGCGGGGTAACTTCGCGTCCGCGCGGGGTACGCATCAGATAGCCTTCTTGAATAAGGAAAGGTTCGTAAACTTCCTCAATAGTTCCGGTATCTTCGCCAACAGCGGTGGCGATGGTCGAAATGCCGACGGGTCCGCCCTTGAATTTATCCACGATCGTACTCAATATTTTGTTATCCATTTCGTCTAAACCGTGTTGATCCACATTCAGGGCTGTCAGTGCGATTTGGGTAATTTCGTAGTTGATAGTTCCGTCACCTTTTATTTGGGCGAAGTCGCGCACGCGGCGGAGCAAAAGATTGGCAATACGTGGAGTTCCTCGACTACGTCGTGCAATTTCGAAGGCTGCATCGTCTTTCAGTTCAATTTTCAGAATGGAAGCCGCGCGTTTTAATATTTTGGATAAAGTTTGGGCATCGTAATATTGCAGGCGCAGGTTAATTCCAAAGCGAGAGCGGAGAGGCGCGGTGAGCAAACCGGAACGGGTAGTAGCACCCACTAATGTAAACGGGTTAAGCGCTATTTGCACGCTACGGGCATTGGGACCCGTTTCTATCATAATATCGATTTTGTAATCTTCCATGGCAGAATAGAGATACTCTTCCACCACGGGCGACAGCCGGTGAATTTCGTCAATAAACAGCACATCGCTGGGTTCCAAGCTGGTCAGAAGGCCGGCTAATTCGCCCGGTTTATCAATGACGGGTCCGGAGGTAACGCGCACATTAACACCCATTTCGTTGGCGATAATATGAGACAGAGTAGTTTTGCCCAGCCCGGGAGGACCGTGAAGAAGCACGTGGTCTAAGGCTTCTTTCCGCTCCTTGGCTGCCTGTACGAACACGATAATATTTTCGATAACTTTTTCCTGACCGTAGAAATTGGTAAAATCTGCCGGACGAATGGCGCGTTCAAACTCTTTTTCGGCAGCGGAAAGCCGGTTTTGTGATGGGTCTAAATTGGTATTCATTTCTCGGGTTTGTCAGGTTCTTTATCTTCTATAAAAATGTCTTTTAGCATTTTTTCCAGCACGAGCGGTGACACATTGTACGTAATATTTCCTTTCCGACAGAGTGAGATATTGCCCGTCTGCTCGGAAACAACCACCACTACGGCATCAGTCAGCACAGTCACACCGATGGCAGCGCGGTGGCGCAATCCCAAGTCAGAGGAAATATCCTCTTTATCAGAGACGGGCAAAATACAGCGGGCTGCAATCAGACGATGGCTTTTAATAATGAGAGCACCATCGTGTAAAGGACTGTTTTTAAAGAAGATATTTTCTATCAATTCGCGTGAAACAATTGCATCTATGCGTTCACCGGTGGCAATACTTTCATCTAACGGGGTTTCTTTTTCAAAAACAATCAGCGCTCCTGTTTTCGAGTTTGACATCCGGCGACAAGCGCGAACCACAGCATTAATCTCATCGATGTACAACATCCCTTCGTTTTTCCTCTGAAAGCGACCGCTAAACAGTTTCAGCAGTCGATTGTTACCCAATAGTAACAAAAATTTTCGAATTTCCGGCTGGAAAACGACAATGAGTGCCAACAACCCTACGCTGATGATTTGTCCCAAAATTTCACTCATCAGCGATAAATGGAAGATGGAGAGCATTTTCCATAGGAAAAAGAGAATCGCTATGGCCCATAAAATACGAATTGCCGCCGTCCCCTTCAGCAACTTATACAATTGATAAATGATGGTGGAAACCAACAATATATCAATAACGTCTGCAATCCCGAAATGAATGATATTAAATAACATAATTATCTGAGTCTATCGGCTGCACGCACTTTTTTTTCGTCTCTTTTAATGGCTGTGTTTGCAAAGTAAATAGAAATAGCCGGGATTAAAGAAATGGCAATCCAATAATTGAAGTTTAAAATAAAATTCGGTGTTACATACTCTCCTGCTTCAAAAACTAAATTGGGATATACGTATAACATCACCACTATGGCTGCCAACATGACAACCATATTAACATTGTTCATGCGAATTTGGCGTTGCCGATTTTTATACATAAAAATGGTAACAACAGACAAAATGGCGGAAGCTATCCATATCAGGGCAACATAAACGGTACTGAGTACGCCGTTTCCGACAATCCCATCTTGGCATTCTTTTAAAGAGAACGCCCCATATTCATATAAGGCAACATTATTATGTAAAGTGTCAACAATCGTGCCGATAGGTATGAAAACAACGGCAACAGAGGCAATAGCAGCAACGGCTAAGAGTACGGTTTGAATTCTTTGAATCATTGATTATTTTTTTTAATTAGTAATTTGTACAATTTATTTTGATAAAAAACCATATTTTTGGTCATATTGAAGCATTTGTTGCGTATAACTTTTCGGATAAACGACTTTGATATTAGAAATTTTATCGCCGGAACCGTCAACAACGAACTCCGGATTAATAAAACCACCATACGGAGCGACATCCAAGACGGCATAGCGAGATTTTACCTCTTTATGTAATGTTGGGTCTGGTTTAATGGCATAGTTTTCGACTAACAACTTGGCAGCAGCGTAATCGCCGGTAGATTTAATTTTTTGAATTTCCGTCAAAAGGGTCGCAAATAGTTGTCTTAATTTGGCATAGTCTTTAATACGGATAAAGGTTTTATCTCCCCGTATATCGACTTCAAATGTTCCACCGGTATCATGAGCCAAGCACCAATTGGCAATCAAGGCACGATTCTGCATGTGGGCCTGCGTAATATTTTTACCCTCATCAACACGATTGAGCTGTAACATCAAGCCATTGAGAATATATTTGTAATAGCAGGCTTTATATGCTTCATTATCCGGTAATAACTTCAATTCCACCATTTTAGGATCTGCAATGTAATAAAGTGAGAATAAATCGGCACGGGCTTCTTCAATCGTTGAATGATAGTTCTTCAACATTCCATCGTCCACACCCGCCAACATCTGACCTGAACCGTGACCTAAACACTCGTGTAAATCGACTTGCAATTTATCAGTTTCATAGCCATATTTTTCGGCACGTTTTATTTCTACATCTGAGAAATAGAACTCCTGCAAAACACCATCTTTCATAGCAGCCTGACTATAGGCATACATTATATTTTCCATTGTAACAGACTTAGAGCCATACTCTTTGCGTATCCAATTGGCATTGGGCAGATTGATACCGATAGGGGTTGCCGGATAACATTCGCCACCTAAATGGGCTACAATGATTGCTTTGGCTTCCACGCCCTTCACTTGTTTTTTCTTAAACATGTTATCAATGGGAGAATTATTCTCAAACCATTGTGCATTTTCACTGATTAACTTGGTGCGTTTGCTACTTTCCAAATCTTTATAATTCACAACGGATTCCCAAGTTGCTTTCATTCCCATTGGATCTGTATAAACTTCTATAAAGCCATTTACATAATCAACATGTGAATTCACATCTTGAACCCAAAGGACATTATAGTCATCCCATGTTTTCAAATCACCGGTTTGATAGAATTCAATCAGTTTATTCAAATGATTTTTCTGAGCGTTATTTTCGGCAACGGTAACCGCTTTTTGCAACCACCCTACAATTTCCTTGATGGCAGGTGCGTATTCGCCATTCATGCTATACGGAATTTCCTTCACTTTCCCATTTTCTTTCACCACTTTGGTATTGAGTCCATAAGAAATTGGGCGGTCAGGATTGGCTTGACTATCATTCTTTTTTAAATCAGCATAATATTTTTCAACCTCTTGTTGACTGACCCCGTCATAAAAATTAACGGCAGAATTTTTGACTAAATCTTGCTTTGTATCTTGCGCGATTCGCTTGGGAGCTATTTGAGGATTAAAAATAATATTAAGAATCTCTTTTCGCGTTTCTTTTATTTCTTTACTATCTTTATCTCCTTTAAATACAGCACTATCCAGCAACATACCGAAATATTCTTTAGATACTTCCGGGTAGAATTTATCATTAGAGTAATGATGGTGCATTCCATTTGAGAACCAAAAACGCTTTGTATAGACCATGAAATTTTTCCAATCCAAAGTAGTGGTATCGCCGTTAAAATTAAGAACTATTTCATCTAAGTAATGACGAACATACAAATTGTATTTACAATTTTGGTCAAAGATGATATCGCGACCACAGCAGGCAGCTTCGCTAAGATAATAGACTAACTTCTTCTGATTCAGAGATAATTGGTCCCAATTATCCACGCGATAACGCATAATTTTAATATCTGCAAAACGATCCACTACAAATTCAAAATTTTCGGGCTCTTTGCTTAGTGAGCCTTCTTTATCGGCATTGGGGTTACATGAAAGGCAAACAATCGTTGTTACCATGAGAATTAATCCAAGTTTTTTCATAAATAATTGATTAAGTTATGCTTTACTTCCTATAAAAAAATCGTTTTTGTCATCAAACAAAATATTAAAAGAGGTCATTGAACCGTATATACGGGTAATATATTGCTGAAGATTGATTTTATCTTCGTCCGACAAACCCGTATGGCTGTTGATATTTTGTTCCAGCACGCGAAGCCGGTCGCGCATCATCACAATTTTGTGAAAAAAAGTTTCAACCGGAATCTCTTTGGGTTTCAATTCGGGATTCCCGGGTTGCATAATCAGCATGCCGCCTTCCCACTTCTTCCCCAATTCAACCTTGTTTTCAATGGCATTGTACCGGTTGAAAATCGTGGTTATCAAATGCTCAACTTCCCGAAGATTCAAACGAGGTTGGTCATTGTTTTCTGGTCGTTCATTGACCTCTACTACTTGAAATTGTGCACTCATTTTGGAAAATTCTATTTCCCCCCCGCGGATAAATATCGCCTTGTAAGTGAGTTGATTATTCTGACTGATAATCCCTTCGCCGTATTTTTCATGGTCGATGCGGGTTCCAACATTAAAATCTTTTTCTTCCATTAATTCGTGATGATAAAAGGTGATTAAAATAAGTGGCAAAGATACATGAACTTTTGGAATTTACGGATTTGTTATTACTTTTTTTACACAAAAATTTATTCACATTTTCAACTCAAATATATTTCCACCTAAAGGGAAAATATGGTACTATCACTTTTTAGACCGCTTTGAGCCATTTCTTAGTTAATATTTCTTCATTTTTATCTGCTTTTTGTATAGAAATACTCGCGTTCTATAATTCGCCAAAAACGTTCAATCCACTTATTGTCTAAGCATCGGGTGCGTCCATCCATACTTACTTTTATCTCATTTTTTTGGAATATTTCGGGTCAATCTTTACTGGTATAATGACAGCTTTCGTCGGATTTGATCATCTCAGGACTCCATGCTTGATTGACATGGTCGATATTCAATTTTCGCAAAAGATAAAGCTGTTTATATTCATATAATCCCAAGTTGTTTAGGCTTTGAGTCAGATAAATGGCATGGGTAATAAATGCATTAACCTATGAACCCTCCGCTCACCTACAATCAACGAATTTTGCTCAAGACAACGCTGCCAAGGGGCCTTCTCTTTTAGAGCCTCGTTTGCCTTGAGCTCCGGCGTGAATTTTCTTCTTGTTGCTTTTCTCATAATGATTCCAAAATTATTTTTTTTAGCCATCGGTCTCAACATGTGGCAGTATTATTTCGAAATAAATGAATATCTTTGCAAAAAAATAAATAATAATTCATTAAATAATGAAAAGCGGATTTATGTATATACTCAGATGTGCCAACGGAGCTTATTACACGGGAAGCACTGTTGATTTGGAAAGAAGATTGGCACAGCATCAAACCGGAGAAGGGGCTAATTTTACAAAAAAACATTTGCCTGTAAAATTGGTCTATTACGAAAAATATCAACGAATAGACGAGGCTTTTTACAGAGAAAAGCAGGTGCAGGGTTGGAGCAGAGCTAAAAAAGAAGCTTTGATAAATGGTGAAACAAACTTGTTACATCAACTTGCGGAATGCAAGAATGAAACGCATTATATAAATAAGGATGCTCATTTCGACTCCGCTCATTTCGACTCCGCTCAATGAGCGACATTGCATTCCCAGCTCGCTGAGCGAAGCCGAAGCGAGCAACGTTCCATCACCCCGCTCATTTCGACTCCGCTCAATGAGCGACATTCCATTCCCAGCTCGCTGAGCGTAGCCGAAGCGAGCAACATTCCATTCCCCGCTCGCTGAGCGAAGCCGAAGCGAGCAACGTTCCATCACCCCGCTCGCTGAGCGTAGCCGAAGCGAGCAACATTCCATTCCCCGCTCATTTCGACTCCGCTCAATGAGCAACATTCCACTATCCCGCTCGCTGAGCGTAGCCGAAGCGAGCGACATTCCATTCCCCGCTCATTTCGACTCCGCTCAATGAGCAACGTTCCATCACCCCGCTCGCTGAGCGAAGTCGAAGCGAGCAACATTCCATTCCCCGCTCGCTGAGCGTAGCCGAAGCGAGCGCAGTCGAAGCGAGCAGCACGTGAATTATCACCTTGTGGATAATAAAGGAAATAAATATTAGGAAGTTAGCATGGTGACTTATGCTACATTTGTGTTATTTTGCTGATTAATAATGCATTTACGAAATTGCATATATTGATAATCACAAAAAAAGGTGCCAAAAAGGCACCCTTTATGATTTAAATCAAATGATTTACTGTTTCGTCCCTATAAAGACAGTATTAACGCTGATTCCCAAATCTGTTTGATAGGTGATGGTCATTTTAAGCTCTGAACCATCGAAGCGGGCATCAACCATAATCTTGTTTACAGTACCTTCAAAATCGTCATTCGTTAAACCGCACAATGTAATGATGGTGCTGAGAGTGCTGGCCGCAATACTGTTGCTTCCGTCACATTCATAACGACCTTCGGAAATGCGCGTTAAATCAATAACGTAATTAAATAACAAATCATCGGGAGAAAGCTTATTTTGGGAAATAGTGACAGTGGCATCTTTAGTTTTATTGACCGTTACAAAAGTTCCTGCATATTTTCCTTCCAAAGCTTCGGATTCATCAGAATACTTACTGTCTTTACATGCTGTTAATGCGACAGTTACAATACATAACAATAAAATTATTTTTTTCATAATATATGGGTTTGAGGGTTGATAATATTATTCTTTATGTAGTTCTTGGTTGATTTTGTCTTGAATTAAACGGACAAAATCTGCTACGGGCATGCTGCCTTGATCGCCGGCGCCGTGTTCGCGTACGGAAATGGTTTGTTCAATTTCTTCTTTTTCGCCCACAATGATCATAAACGGCACTTTACTAACTTCGGCATCGCGGATTTTACGTCCCGCTTTTTCGCTTCTTTCGTCAATAGTGGCTCTGATGTCGTTTTCTTCCAATACTTTCTTGACGAGATAGGCATAATCTCTATATTTATCGCTGATAGGCAAAATTATAACTTGATCGGGGGTGAGCCAAAGCGGAAAGTTTCCGGCGGTATGTTCCAATAAAACAGCCACAAATCTTTCCATAGATCCGAAAGGAGCGCGGTGAATCATCACCGGTCTTTTCTTTTGTTGGTCGCTGTCAGTATATTCCAAACCAAAACGTTCCGGCAGGTTGTAATCCACCTGAACGGTTCCTAGTTGCCATTTTCTGCCGAGGGCATCTTTGACCATGAAGTCCAATTTAGGTCCGTAGAAAGCGGCTTCACCCAATTCCACAACTGTGTTCAATCCCATTTCGGCAGCGGCTTCGATGATAGCACTTTCAGCTTTTGCCCAATTTTCGTCAGAACCGATATATTTTTCTTTGTTGGCAGGGTCGCGCAAAGAGACTTGTGCGGTATAATCTTTAAAATCTAAAGTCTTGAAAATGTACAAGATAATGTCTATGACCTTACAGAATTCTGCTTTGATTTGGTCAGGTGTACAGAAGAGGTGTGCATCATCTTGCGTAAATCCACGAACTCTTGTCAATCCGTGTAATTCACCGCTTTGTTCGTAGCGATAAACAGTACCGAACTCGGCAATACGCAATGGTAAATCTTTGTAAGAGCGTGGTTTAAAAGCATATATCTCGCAGTGGTGCGGGCAGTTCATAGGTTTCAGGAAAAATTCTTCGCCTTCTTGCGGGGTGGTAATCGGGCGGAAGGAATCTGCACCATATTTTTGATAGTGACCGGAAGTTTTGTACAACTCAACGTTGCCAATGTGCGGGCACATTACTTGTTGATAACCGTATGATTTTTGCACTTTTTTGAGGAAATTTTCCAATCTTTCGCGCAAGGCGGTTCCTTTGGGCAACCAAATCGGCAAGCCGGCTCCTACTTTTTGCGAGAAAGTAAATAATTCCATCTCTTTTCCCAATTTGCGGTGGTCGCGTCTTTTCGCTTCTTCCAGCAACACCAGATATTCGTCCAACTCCTTCTTTTTGGGGAACGCAATTCCATAGATACGGGTTAATTGCTTTCTTTTTTCGTCCCCTCGCCAATAGGCACCTGCCGTATTGAGCAGTTTGATGGCTTTAATGGGGGCAGTGTTGAAGAGGTGCGGACCGCGGCAAAGATCGGTAAACTGACCGCTGCTGTAGAAAGATATCGTGCCATCTTCCAAGTCATTGATTAACTCGACTTTATAAACTTCTCCTTTTTCATTAAAGAAATCGAGTGCATCTTTTTTAGAGACTTCTTTTCTAACAAATTGTATTTTCTCGGAAACCAAAGCCTGCATCTTCGCTTCAATGGCGGGGAAATCGTCAGAAGAGATGGTATAATCCATGAAGTCGATGTCGTAATAGAATCCGTTTTCGATGCTGGGACCGATTCCGAATTTAACACCCGGGTATAGTTCGGCGATAGCAGCAGCCATCAAGTGAGCGGTTGAGTGCCAGAATACAGCTTTTCCTTCTTCTTGTGCCCATGTAAGTAACACAATATTAGCATCTTCCGGAATCTCATAATTCAATGCCACCACTTTATCGTTTACTTTTGCAGCCAAAACATTGCGTGCTAATCCCTCGCTAATATCTAAAGCAATTTGATACGGAGTAATCCCTTTTTCGTATTCTCTGACCGAATTATCGGGTAATGTGATATGAATCATTCTAATAAATTTAGTTGGTTATAAAGACGGTGCAAAATTACATGATTTTTTTTAATTGAAGTAGCAACTGCCAAATTGGTTCATTATATTTACAAGATTTTTTAAGAATGATTTTTTAATAATTTTTTTTATTACTTTTGCAGTCGATTTTCTGAAGAAAAATTATAATAATAAAATACTGATATAATGGCAAGTAGAAGACAAGAATTGTTTCCAAACGTAACTGATGAGCAATGGAACGATTGGAAATGGCAAGTAAAAAACAGAATTGAGACTTTAGATCAGCTGAAAAAATACATTCAGTTAACACCGGAAGAAGAAGAAGGCGTTGCGAAGTCTTTGCAAACACTTCGGATGGCAATTACGCCCTACTATTTGAGTTTGATTGACCCGAATAACCCGCATTGTCCGATTCGTCGGCAAGCCATCCCCACAGCGGCAGAATTACACCAAGCAGCAGCCGATTTATTGGACCCGTTGCACGAAGATGAAGATTCTCCAGTTCCCGGCTTGACACATCGTTATCCGGACAGAGTCCTGTTCTTGATTACCGACCAATGTTCCATGTATTGTCGTCATTGCACGCGTCGTCGTTTTGCCGGTCAACACGACTGCGAATCTCCGTCAGAGAGAATTCAAAAAGCCATTGATTATATTGCCCGTACCCCGCAAGTGCGCGATGTCCTTTTGTCGGGTGGCGATGCCTTGATGGTGAGCGATGCCATGCTCGAATCCATCATTCAACGTTTGAGAGCAATTCCACACGTGGAAATCATCCGTTTGGGAACCCGTACGCCGGTTGTTTGTCCGCAACGTATTACCGATGATTTGGTGAATATGTTGAAGAAATATCACCCCATTTGGATCAACACACACTTCAATCACTCTAACGAAATTACTCCGGAAGCAACAGAAGCGTGTGCCAAGATGGCCAACGCCGGAATTCCGTTGGGCAATCAATCCGTATTGCTTCGCGGCGTGAATGACTGCGTTCATACGATGAAAGATTTGGTTCGTGATTTGGTTAAAATCCGCGTCCGTCCGTACTATATTTATCAATGCGACTTATCGATGGGATTGGAGCACTTCAGAACGCCGGTTTCCAAAGGTATTGAAATCATTGAGAATTTGCGCGGGCACACTTCCGGTTATGCCGTGCCTACCTTTGTAGTAGATGCCCCGGGTGGTGGCGGAAAAACTCCGGTTATGCCCAATTACATCATCTCTCAAAGTCCTAACAAGGTGATCTTGCGCAATTTTGAGGGTGTCATCACAACCTATACCGAACCCGAAGATTACAAAGATGAGTGCCACTGCGAAAAATGCCAACAGCAAATTCATGCCGAAGGGGTGGCATCCCTGCTCCGCGGCGAACAATTGGCACTGGAACCGCAAAATCTGGAACGCAAAAAAAGACATCAAAAATAATGTAAAAAGGCTGGCAAATCGTCAGCCTTTTTTTCTTCTGATTTTTATCACTTTATTAATTGAAATGATACTTCTTTTTAGAAATTTTCAACACATTTACCTAACAGCCCTCATGCCGAAATCGCTACTCTACCCTACTCTTGACCTTGCCTGAAAAGAATTGCGTTTCTATTTCATCTTGTGAAGCCAATTGCGCGGCATCCACCACCGGCTTCCCTTGGTAATAAGTGATACTAAATCCCCGCTTCAAAATATTCGCCGGCTCCAAGAGCGTCAGCTTGACAGAAAGATGTTTCAGGTCATTGTTATTCTTCGTAAAAGATTGTTTACACAACATCTTCAACATGGAGGCAGCATGATCAATTTGATTTTTGTGTTGGTCAATCACCTTTTTACTCAACAGATTAACCACAGCCGCAGCATTTTCAATTTGAAATCTGTTCTGGTCAATGGCTTTTTTACTTTGCAACTTCACGGCATACTGCAACGAAGCGAGTTGCTGCGTCTCGCGATGCAAAATGCGCTGTGACAAAGTGTGATAAGTTCCCTCAATCAAACTCATTTTCTGCTTTTCATTATTGATCAATGCCTCTGACAGATTTCTAATTGCCGCTTGATACTCTTCAATTTTTTGATAAAAATCTTCAAATTTTTGTATCAGATAGTAAGCCACTTCGGTAGGGGTAATCTTATTCATAAAAGATACCATTTCGGTAACCGTCTCATTGGTAGAGTGTCCGATGCCCGAGAGCACCGGAATGGGAAATTCAGCTACACGCCGTGCCAACTCATAATGGTCGTAACAATTCAGTCCGGCATCGCCCCCACCTCCGCGAATAATGACCACACAATCAAATTGATCCAATTGATTTTCAATTAATCCCAACTGCGATACCATCTCTCCCACCGCCTTATCCCCTTGCAATAAAGAGGGAAACAGCTGACACTCAAATATAAAATTGCGTTTGTTGTTTTGCAACGTAATCATAAAATCGCTGTAACCCTTACTCGTATCGGTAGAAATAACCGCTAATCGTTTGGGGACAAGTGGAATATGTTTTTGTTTATTTAAAGAAAAGATATTCTCTTTTTTCAATTTTTGGATAACTTCCATTTTATTGCGCGCCATTTCGCCCAACGTAAATGAGGGCTCAATATCCTGAATATAAAGAGCGAGTCCGTATTTGGCGGAAAATTCCACCGTCGCCAAGCAAAGAATAGATATTCCGTCTTTGATGGGTTCACCGGTGATTTTCAGAAAACGAGCGTTGATGTCCGCAAATTGAGTTCCCCAAATCACAGCACGCATTTGCGTCTTAATCTTATCACCCTCTTTTTCAACTAATTCCGGATAACAATGCCCCGTGCGAGGGTAATAATTGAGTTTGATAATGTCTGCCTTAATGTAATAAGCATGCGTATAAGTGCGTGAAATGACCGAATGCAGACTGTTGCCGATGTCGGTCAGTGTGTATATTTTTTTACCGTTAAACGTATTATCTTCCATACACGATTTTCCCTTCTTTGATTGTATATATCACTTGCCCCAAAACGCTCCAGCCGTTGAACGGCGTATTTTTACCTTTGGAAAAAAAGCTGTCTGCATGAATATGATACGGGGTATTGAGTTCAACGACTGCAAAATCCGCCATTTTTCCAACCTGAATTTTGCCTTTATTCAAATTCATCATTTGTGATGGGGTTTCGGACATTAAGCGAATAAGTTGGGATAAAGTGATGGCACCCGTTTTTACCAAATGAGTATAGCACAATGCAAAAGCGGTTTCTATGCCGGAGATGCCGGCTGCCCCGTTGTTTTTATCATCGGTGGTATGCGGAGCGTGGTCGGTGGCAATGGCGTCCACCACCCCGTTTTGGATGGCAGCGATGAGTGCCTCCACATCGCGTGAGTCGCGCAACGGCGGATTGACTCTGTAATGGTTACCCTGCACACCGGTAGCCGACAAATGATGCGGAGTAACCTCGCACGTAACGGGAACCCCCTGCAACTTGGCTTCAGCAATTGCCGTAATCGCTTCGATGGTGCTGACATGACAAAAGTGCAGACGCGCGCCATATTTTTTACATAATTCCAAGTCTCTGAAAGTCATACTGTTCTCCGCCTGACGCATATCGGTCTTACTATAACGACTGTCCTCGGCGTGCGACATAATCACAATCTGTTTTTCTTTACATATTTGAAATATTTCGGCCATCACCTCATCATCAGCAACCCCTTTGCCGTCATCAGAAACAAAAAGCACCTGTTGGGGGGCAAGCGCGCGCAAATGGGAGATGTCGCAGCCTGCCAAATCTTTCGTCATACTCAATGTTTGATTGGCAAATACAAGACCTGTCGCTTCTACACGCTTTTCAACATCGCTTTTGATTGACAAATTGCTACATACCGGCTGAGTATTCGGCATCAAATTGACAGCGGTATAACCGCCGCGAACGGCAGCACGACTACCTGAAACGACATCTTCCTTATAAGTAAAACCCGGGTCACGAAAATGGGCATGCAAATCGGTAAACGCAGGAACCAAATAATAATCATGGGAAGCGAAATCCAGACAGGGTGTTCCCTGAATATGTTCACCCACCTCGGCTATCAAACCATTCTCAACCCGAATATCACAACGAATATTTTGTTGTGAATCTACAATATTTATATTCTTTATAATCATCATAAAATAAAATGCAAAATTACTATAAAAAATGATTGTTTACACATAAAAACGACATCATCAGATACGAAAATAGCTTCATTGATAAAAAATGTTTTTTCCTCTATATTTTGGCAATTTTTTCATTCGTCTGCTTCCATTTCTTCATTCATCAATTCATATCAAAATTAAAAATATAAAAGACGATGCAGCCTCCATATTTTAATGCGGCAAATTTATCATTTTAAATTTTATGGATCATGTTTTTATCATTTTTTATTAAAAATATGATAAAAAGCTATGATTATCAAACCATTGGCATTATGAATCCGAATGTTAATTCCGGAGGTCGGCTTCCCTTGCTATCCCCCAAAACATCAATGACATCTAATCATTCATCATCATTGGAGAATTCCGATTGAACTCAAATAGTAACTATAAATTTCTGTTATTGCTCAAACTTGTCAAGACAATATCCTGTCTTATGGCCAGCCACAACATAAAAGTTTTTTCCATCCACAAACAGCAGCCGATGAAGTTGTTGCTTGTCGGAAGCAGCATCAATCAATACTTTTTGGGTAATTGTGCCACCCGGTGATAAAACCGTACAAACACCTTTCAGTCTGTTGTTCAGCATCATGGAAAAGGTCTCGCAAAACTTAAGATCTCCCGGGTACGGAACATTCTCATCTACGTCGTTATAAATGAAATGTACATCATTCTGGGTGGCATAAGCCGTATAAGAGAGAAAAAGGTCGCGAAAGTCATCATGATATTCCACATTATTAGCACCTTGGCGTTTTTCAATCATCGTAAAATCAGATTTTCCATCAGGATGAAAGGTGGTAACTAAAATATTCTTGTTGAGATGCACATACGTCTTCATATTATTGGCACCCGTCACAGACCTACAAAACCTATGTTCGCCGGTCATCACCACGTTTCCATTGTCAAGTTCAAACAAATAGTCACAAGAGATTTCATACTGTTGATTAGCGAGAACTAATGCGATAAGCGCAGGAACTTTTTTTTCGCGATAATTGGCAGGAAAAGCAGTACGTTCTGTCACAGTATAAGACCCCGTCTCGGGGCTATAACGATAGCCATAGTAGCCTATTGCTTCATCATGATTCTTCTCATATGATTGACTATAATAGCCTCCCACAAAGACATCTCCATTTTTCAGAATTAACGCCTTAATACTTTGCACCGATCCGAAATCAACACTTACCGTGTTCATATTAAATAATTTATCCTTCACCTGGATTAGGTGCAGATTCTCATTAGTTGCACTATTATTCTTAATAGTCATCGAATAAGCCGGTAGATAGACGGTTCCATCATTGCTAACCTGCATATTATCGCTAAAAAAATCAGGATTTTGGAAGTTCGGGGTAATTTCTCTTTTCCAGACTACCTTTCCTTCCCTATCCAATACAACCGCATACAGATTTTTCAAAACAGATTTCTTGTCAAGAATCTGGAAAGTAATAGCATAATAGTCTCCATTCGGGGAAACAGCCGTGTTAAAAGTAGGATAATCTCTATTTTCTGACAAAAACGAAACGATACTTTTACCGGTAGCACCCACTGCTTTAGCCGATTTATTGAGGTGTGCAGAATATAGAGATATGGTTCCCGCCTTGGGATCGTCGCACATATAAAAAGCCAACATCTCTTCTTCACGATTGATAGAGCCGACGAATTGATACCGCGCTGGAATATTTACCGTTATGTCATCGAAATCAAGGGTTGTTTTGTTAAAAACAAAAAGATGATCCTCCGATGCTTTTCGAGACACCTTTGCTTCCCGTTGATATAAATAAACGTTGTCCACATCCTGTCCGGCATTCAGAAACTTCACGTCAGCAGTTTGGGCCCACACGATCGTTACAGGTTTGGAAAAAGGTAAACTTTTTTGCGCAAATAGAAGACTTGCATTGACGACAATAAACAATGATAACACAATTTTTCTTTTCATCATAAAGGATTTTTAATATAAATAATGATACTTAAAATAATGATTCAGCCTTATATTTATTATATGGTTCAATTAAAATCATGTTTAATAAATTGATCCTGTCAAAATGTCAATGCTTCACAAATTCTTTAAAATTTGACACTGCAAAATTAATATTTTTTTCTTTTTATTATTATTTTTTATCACTATTGTCCGATAAAAAGTTATAAAGTAAGGGGGTAATTTTTCAATCCACCCCCATTACTCTTTTTTGTAGTTTTGTATCGACCAAAATATAAACCTACAATGAGCAAAAATACGAATTTTTTTGGTCAGTCTGTTTTCGGACAGCTGATTTCTTATATTGACAACAATATTATTTACAAAAACGCCCAAAATCATAAAGCGAACCATTATATAAAACGCTTTATGGCTAAGGACCACTTAATTAGCATGCTTTTTTGTGTGTTTGCCAAATGTAGTTCACTTCGGGAAGTTTCCGGGGCAATGTTAGGGCTGTCGGGTAAAACAAAACATTTTCAACTACTTAATATTCCCTATAAAAGCACACTTTCAGATGCAAATAAGCGCAGATCCTCTGACTTTTTTGCCGGAATTTATAATGATTTGTTTAGAAAGTATGGTTTTGCGTTTTCGGACAGCCGAATTAAAGATGTGATTAAAAAACAAATAGAAATTTTTGATAGTACGACAATTAGTCTTTTCCAAGATATTTTAAAGTGCGTGGGAAGGAATCCGATAAATGGAAAAAGAAAAGGTGGAATCAAAATGCATACCATTATCAATGTAGATGAAATGGTTCCTAAAATGGTTTGGTTTACGGAAGCTGCAAGAAATGATCATTTTTTACTATCAAAATTAAAGCTGGATCCCAATACAATTTATGTTTTTGATAAAGGATATAATGATTATCAAGCATTTAAATTGTTTAGTGACAATAATGTAGGTTTTGTAACGAGGATTAAAGACAATGCAGTTTATTCAGTTACAGAAGAATCATTAATTGAAGATTGTATTCATAGTGGGGTACTAGAAGATACAATTATTGAGGTTAGTTTTAAGGATGAAAATAAAAATGTCCAAAAAGTAAAATTAAGAAAAGTAAGATTTTATGATCGAAAATTGAAAAGAGAATTTGAATTCCTTACCAATCTTTTTGAAATGAGACCAGATTTAGTAGCAGCTATTTACAAACTTCGTTGGGAAATAGAACTATTATTCAAACAGTTAAAACAAAACTTTCCGCTAAAATATTTTCTAGGAGACAATGAAAATGCCATCAAAATACAGATATACTGTGCATTAATTGTCAATTTATTATTTACAGTCATTCAAAAACAGCTAAAACGACCATGGGCATTTTCAAATTTAGTTAGTTTTTGTCGGATTCATCTATTTAATTACATTCATTTGTTTAAATTTCTTGAAAATCCAGAAAAAGACTGGCAAAAACAAGAACTAAATTTAGTGGATTTGACCCTCTTCTAGGGGGCTTACTTTTAATTTTTGTAATTTTAAAAAATTTAACCTTTGATTATCAATGATATACGATAAATAATAAATTTTTTTTAGTTTTTATCGGACAATAGTGATTTTTTATATATTTTTTTTCTTCTTTTCCAAGATAAAGCCCCCTTTTACCTTTTACCACAGAAATCTCCTTAAAATATTAATTAATATAGATTTCTCGTTTTTAGTCTCGGTTATTGCCTCCAAA
>Ga0265294_10002551_pt1 | contig 23856 bp, 21 predicted proteins | sample MunlanPumphouse3_FD_192504 | JGI IMG/M metagenome (GOLD analysis project Ga0265294, IMG submission 192504) | Groundwater microbial communities from a municipal landfill in Southern Ontario, Canada - Pumphouse #3 | ecosystem: Environmental > Aquatic > Deep subsurface > Groundwater | place... | reverse complement strand
CTAAATCAAAAATAATTGCTTTCTTTTCCATAAAAACTATTTATTAAAATAAGATTTAATCTCTTTACTAACCAATTATAAATTATCATCTGTATAAAATCCAGCATCCATGTGCTTTAAACCACTCATAATAGTTAAAGATGCTTTTTCTTCTCCATAAACTGACTTTAATCCTTCATATAAATGCTTTGATTCTTCATTTGATACAGTTGTATCGCTACCGCCATGTTGAATTAAAAATTGTGGTACTGTTTCTTTTGTAAAATTATCTACATATGATAAAGGATCGCTACTACTAACTAATTCTTTATTTTTTTCACTATCGATTTCATCGCTTGTAATACCTAAAAAATTACAAAGACCACCATCTTTATAAATCTTTACAAATAAAGGTCCATAAAAATCAACACAATACTGAACCTTACTAGAGATATCGATATTTTCTTTTACGTCTCCATCTAAAGCATTGGTGCCACCCGTCATCGCACTCATGACACTAAGATAAGCCCCTGCTGATTCGCCCCATGTTACAATTTGATTTTCATTTATATTATAAGTAGCCGCATTTTTCCTTAGATATCTAATTGCAGCTTTCGTATCGCTAACTGCTGCAGGAAATAAATCCGTTGTACATAATCGATAACTAATAGATGCGACTGCAAAACCATTATTAGCTAACCATTTAGCAGTAGTTTGAAACATTTTCTCATCACCAAACTTAAAAGCTCCACCATGAATTAAAACCACTCCAGGAGTCTTTTCTTTTTGATTATTTGGCGTATAAATATCCATTACTTGATATTTTGTACTATCTATACCAGCATATGGTAGAGACTCAGTTAAAGTATAATTAACCACTTCTTCAGGTGTTGAAGGCGTAGCATAAGGTTCTTCTTTTTTCTCGTTATTTCCACAAGCACACAATAATAAAATACTCATCAATGAAACAAAAATAATCTTACTATTTTTCATATTTTTAAATTCTCCGATTTCTATATAATATTTGTAATCATTCCTACAACAGGTAACCATAAAGAAACTATTATAACTAAAACAACCTGCAATATGACTGTACTTTTCATCATATCTGTCATTGTAAAATACCCTTTACTATAAGTAATTAGAGTTACCGTATCTAAGGGCAACAAATAACAATTACAAGCACACAAGGCCACTGCCATAATAACTAAATCTGGACTCGCACCAGCAGCAATTCCAAAAATCATTAATGGCGTCCCTAATATTGCTACTAACGAAGTAGCGACAGGTAATACTATTAATCCAGCAAAAACTAATAAACAAACAATCATCAAAACTAAAATTAATGGCAAAGACAGTGTCGGAATTAAACCTGATAAAGCATCTATTATTCCATTATTTATCATTGCTGTCCCAATTGATAAAACACACCCTACCAAAAAGAAAGCATCCCAACTATTTTTTTTAAGAAAACATCAACCTTTAAAACATCTATTCCAGGCAAAAATAAAACTACACACCCAAGAAGTGCAATAACCATTACATTAAAGAATGAAAACCAACTTGATAAAACCCATAAAATAAGCATCGTACCCGCAATTATAAGAGTCTTAATTTCTTTTCCAGTAATCTTAGAAGGTATATCCATTTTTATAGAAAAATCTTTGATTTTTTCTGTTGATACTTCTACTGGTTTATATATTTTAATAATTAAAAACCATGCAAGAGGCAATAAAACTAAAGCAAGTGGCACTCCTGCAAGCATCCATTCAACAAAAGAAATTGTTGATCCGTTATAAGCTTCTAATAAACCAATAGCTATTAAGTTAATAGAACTTCCTGCTGGGGTCATCATCCCACCAATCATTGATGCGATTGGAATTGCAATCATAAAAACTCGACCTGTCTTTTTCTTATCTTCCTCATTATCGTATAGATTCAAAAAATCTAATCCAATAGCCATAAATACTGCACAGGTTGGAACATTTGAAATAATTGAGGAAACAAGAGCTGCAAATAGCATTAATGATAATAAAACTAAATTCACACTCTTCCCAAATAATTTTAATATACCTCTCAAAATTCTTTTTGCAAGAGGTGTAGTTGTAAAAGCAGCCGCTAAACCAAAAGAAGCTAAAGTAAAGAAAACAACAGGCTGAGAAAAACCAGATAAAGCCGCCCCTAAATTTGGTGAAACCTTTGTAAGAGCTAAAAGACCAACAAATAATAAACTTATTACAACAACGGGAAGAGCTTCAGTAATTAGCAATATTAAAAAAGACACTAAAATTCCAAGCGTTCTTATTGCTTGCTGACTTAATCCTCCAATTTCTGGTAAGCATAAAGATATAATTAGCAAAATAGCGCCAAAAACTAAACCAACAAATTTTTTTGTATTCAAACCTAAATAATTGATAATTTTCTTCATAATTTTGTATCCTCTAAGTTGCAAAAAGCATCAACAGGACTAACTCCTTTAAATGGAGATCTTCCCATGATTTTTTCAATAACCATATTTATTACCGACTCGTTTGCGCAATAAGCATTTATGCAACTCTTAATTCTTGGTACATCCATAAGATGATAAGGATTTGCAAACGATATAAAAACATAGTCAACTTCATTAATAAATCTTGGCATATCAAGAGCATGTTTTTTTGCCCAATTAATCCTAACTGCAGTTTGATTTGAAGCAGTTTCTAAATTTGCTAAGTAAAGAATCAACTTTCTTTTGTTAATATTTTTTGGGCCATGCATATCAACTTTATCAATATCAAAATAGCTCACCTTAAAACCTTCTTTAACTAATAGTTTTCTAATATCCTCTTTGATCGATCCGTTTGGATATTCATCGTTTCCTAATGAACGTATCTCAATTTCATTATAATTTTCTCTCTTGAGAGGTATTACTTTGTCCTTGTTTTTAACTAGCGTTATCGATTCGTTTGCTAATTTTCTTTCTAATTCCGATGGATTATATGGTGATAATTTTGCTTTTATATTTCTTTTAAGAACTTCTTTAAGAGCTAATATTCTCGTTACTGCTTCATCCAATCTTACATGTGTGAGTATTCCATTTTTAAGTCCATTTTTCATATACTCAAGATCTTCTTCTAATGAAGTATTAAACACAATCAAATCGACACCACATTGTATACAATAGGGAATGGCTCTTTCACGTTTCATTGCGTTATTAAAACCACCCATTATTGTTGCATCAGTAGCAATCACACCATTAAATCCCAGTTCTTTTCTTAAAACACCCTCTAATAATTCTTTTGATAAACTTGCAGGCATGCAATCTTCTTTTTTTAATGAGTGATTATCATCCATAGATAAATTATCTTGGTGAATATGACCACACATTATTCCTAATATTCCATTCTTAATTAATGATGAATATATTTTTCCATACGTTTTATACCATAAATTTTTTGATAAAGAATTATATGTTGGTACTAAATGTTGGTCTCTAAAATCAACTCCATCTCCGGGAAAATGTTTTGCAAATGAGGCTAACCCATTTTCTTGGATTCCTTTCATAACATTTAAAACATTAGCTTTTACAATTTTTGGATTTGACCCAAATGTTCTTTCGTTTGTGATTGGATTAAAACAATTTATATCAATATCTGAATCTGGAGAAAAAGATACGTTAATGCCGACTTCTTTTGCTTCATAAGATTCGTCAAGACCCATATAATAAGAATTCTCCAAATTATCTGTAGCCGCTATTTCTAATTGTGAAGCAATCCTTCTACCCTCTTTAATAGCACCAAAAGCACCATCTTCTAGATTGGCGCACTTAAGTAATGGTATTTTTGAGATTTTATCTAAATTATCTAGTTTTTCTTTTAATGTTTTAGAAGCGTTAGGACGAAAAAGAATACCACCAATTGCTTTTTCTTTTACTAGATTATTAAGTTCTTTTTCAGCATATAAATCACCCAAAATACAAAATAGTTGTCCTATTTTTTGCTCTTCATTTAATGAATTCAATTGGGAATAGACATTGTTTATTTCCTTTTCGTTCAGATTAAATGGTTTTTTGTTTAAATCTATCATAAATATGGTCCTTTTAAAAAATGACGAAGTTTAAAATAATCCCAGTGAACGATTTTAAACTTCGTAAATAAACTTACTATTTAGTAACGATTGGAGTGCAAGTCATCGCATCGAAATCAAAATTAACTTTTGCTTCCCAATTCTTTGCTTCAGCATCGGTAGCATAAAAACCATAAACAATAGTTGGATAAGGATAGAGCTCATCTGCAGAACCAGTATGAGTTAATGTGTATGTCTCATCACTATTTTTAGATACTTTCCCATAGTTCTTAGCGTTTAAAAAATCGTTAACTAAAGAAAGAGTATAAGTATCATCGTTAGCAATAACTAAAGTCCAATCCTCTTCAACATTTGCCATTCCATTCCAACCTTTGTAAACATAATTACCAGCAAGTTTTCTTTCTCCACAAGAACAAAGCGAAAAAGCGACAGCTAAAGATAAAACAGCAGTTTTAAATATTTTTTTCATTTTAATTTTCTCCTTTTATGAAATATATATTATTCAAATTTCATCCGACTGGGACGGATGTAATAAAGACTCGTAATAAGTTTTTAAGGAAGTACTATACCATAAATAAAGCCAAGTTTCTTTTAGTGTTAGAGCATCTCCAACAAATAGTGTTTTTGTATTTTCATCGTAAAGAACCATTGAACCTTCAGTATGTCCAGGTACTAAATAACATTTAATTTTTCGATTTCCTAAATCAAATTCTTGCCCATCAACTAATGGAAGAGTATTTTCTTTAAAATCTAACAAATTATCTATTAATATTTTTCCATCATTAGCAAATATATTACGCACATCTCCAGCACGATATTTTTTTGTAACCATTTTTTTATATACTGGTAAATCAAGAGGATTTAAGTAACAATTATCAAATTCAATATTTCCCCCAGCATGGTCAGGATGACCATGAGTATCTACCATGATGATATCTTTATGCAAATTAAATTGTTTTATATATTCCTTAAGCGAACCAATACCCATTCCATTATCAATAATCATCGTTTTATTAGTTCCACTAATAATATAAATTTGCTCCTTCATTGGGGCGGTAATATCTATAATATCTTTATTTATTATTCGATATGTAAATTCAACTTTAAAATCAATTTTTGGTCGAGCCATATAAAAACCTCTTTTTAACATTTTTTGCTAATAAGGTTGAATTATCAATTTTTTCTAATATATAATTTATTCGAAAAAGGAATTAATTTATGGAAATTACTTATTTGAAAGAATTTTTAAAAACCGCAGAAATTGGTAACTATTTAGCTGCTTCTGAAGAACTCTTTATGTCGCAATCAAGCCTTTCTAAACATATTCAAGCATTAGAAAAAGAACTAAATGTTCCCTTATTTAATCGAACAACTAGAAAAGTAGAACTGACTGAATATGGCGAGGCTTTTATTCCTGTTTGTCGACAAATAATCTCTCAATACCAAAAATATCTCGATCAAATAAAAGAAATTGATAGCAAAATAAAAGAAACTTTATGTTTGGGAGTTATTCCTTCTTTTGATTCAGTGGGTTTAACTAAACCTTTATCCGATTTATTTAACAACCATAGTCAATATAATGTTAGATTAGTCGAAGATGACACCGCCAATTTATATAACGCACTAAAGGAAGGTACAGTATCAATGGCTTTTATTTATTGTGACCCAAAAAGTGATGATGATTTAGTTAAAATCCGTTTTGTTGAAGACCACTTAGTCATCGTTACTCCAGTCGAAAGTAAATTAGGAAAACATAAAACACTAACCATCAATGATTTAAAGAATGAATCTCTAACCTTACTCGAATCACACTCATATTTAAAAAAAGTAACTATTTAAGCTTTTAAAAAAGCTGGAATTGAACCAAATATTGTTTATACACAAAGAAGATTTTTATCTGCCTTTGATTTAAAAGTAAATAAAAATTCAGCAATCTTCTTTGCTAGAGATGCTAACTACGTAAATAATCCAGCCAATAAAGTTATCGATATTATTCCTGAGATTAAAGTAACTTTATGTCTTTGCTATTTGAAAAATCATACTTTAAGTAATGCTGAAAGAGATTTTATTAGTATTATTAAAAAATCAGAAGAATAATGAGATTTATTAAAAATATTTATTATTTTTCGAATAATATAAATTAAAAATTATATTGGTTTCCATACCAATTTATTTGGTTTATGATTATCCATAAGGCTAAATAACACTATGACAACAACTAAAGACATGACTCAAGGATCGGTATGGAAAAACATAATCTATTTTGCGATACCAATCTTCATCAGCAATCTCTTTCAGCAACTATATAATTCTGTCGACTCTTTGATTGTTGGTAACTTTGTTAGTAAACAAGCTTTAGCAGCTGTTTCGTCATCTGGTAACTTAATATTTCTGTTTAACGGCTTTATTACTGGCACCGCAATGGGAGCCGGTGTTTTAATTGCTAAATATTTTGGTTCTAAAAACTATAGCGATATGAAAAAAGCCATCCATACAGATATTGCTTTTGGTCTAACCTCTAGTCTCCTTCTTACAATCTTGGGCACAGGTTTATCTCGCTACATGTTAATTTGGATGGGAACAGCAGAAGACGTTCTTCCAGAATCTATTACTTACTTTACTATCTACTTTTTAGGGGTAACCGGAATCATTATGTATAACATTCTAAGTGGCATCATGCAAGCGGTAGGTAATAGTCGTCGTCCTTTATATTACTTAATATTTGCTTCATGCTTAAATGTTCTACTTGATCTATTGTTTGTTGCAGTTTTTAAGTGGGGTGTCGCTGGAGCAGCATTTGCAACTGGAATCTCTCAATTATGTAGTTCCATAATGTGTTTAATTTATTTAATGAAAAAAGGTACTATCTACCAAGTAGAATTTAAAGAAATAAGATTCTATAAAAATATGATTACTCAAATACTAAAATATGGTATCCCGTCTGGAATACAAAATTCCGTAATAGCTATTGCTAATGTCTTTGTTCAATCAAATATCAATAGTTTTGGAAGTGACGCTATGGCTGGATGCGGTACCTACTCAAAACTCGAAGGCTTTGCTTTTCTTCCAATTACAAGTTTTAATCTATCCATTACAACTTTCGTTGGTCAAAATCTCGGAGCTAAAGAATATAAGCGAGCTAAAGAAGGGTCAAAGTTTGCAATTATAACATCAATGATCTTGGCTGAATTAATTGGCGTAATATTTTTCTTTACAATCCCCTACTTAGCTCGCTTATTTAATGACGACGAAGTCGTTATTAGTTATGCTGTGTCGCAATGTCGTATTGAATGTTTCTTCTATTGTTTACTCGCTTTTGCCCATTGTGTTGCCGCAGTATGTAGAGGAGCTGGAAAAGCGATTGTTCCAATGATAATTATGCTTGCTATATGGTGTGTCCTTAGAGTTATCTATATCTATTGCGCTTTAAGTATTAGTCATACAATAGAACTAATCTTTTGGGCTTACCCTCTTACATGGGGAATAAGTTCCGTCATTTTCTTGTTCTATTTCTTATTTAGTGACTGGGTACATGGCTTTGATAAAAAGAAAAAGAAAGACAAAATTACTGATGATAATGACGGAACTTCACTTGTTTAATATTTAGCATTAAATAACGCTATAATGAAAAAAGGAATAATTAAATCGTATTTTGTTCCTAAAAAAACACCGACAAAATCGGTGTTTTATTTTTTTTGGTGCTCCCTCGCAGTTCGCTTAAAACGTTGCTTAAATTTGTCGTAGATTGTTTTTCTTTATTTTTCATTATAAAAGCTGTTTTTATTAGTGTTTTTTCCACCACGTTATTAAATCTTACACCACGTTATTAAATCTTCACGAAATTTCCTTAAAAAGGTAGCAGATAAAATTAGGGTGGTGTCAAAAAAGACAGGTTTGTAAGTAAAAGTTTCAAGAAAGACACCATAAAAAGAACCTAAGAAATAAGGGTAATTTAGGTTAAAAGATGCTTTGTAGCATATAAAGACACTTTCAATCGAGACCACGATTAATGATCAAGTTCTAAGTCGTCTTCATCAGCGTTGTGTTCAACAAGACAAACCTACGATACATACTGTCATCTCTTTCCAAGAACGAAGAAAGAAGATCTTGATAAAATTTTTAAAAATTGTAAATAAAAGATGAAAAGCAGGAGCTAAAAATGACAAAAGGGTCTAAATTGACCCTTTATTTTTGCACTTATTTTAAATATGGTCGCTACCAATTTGCTACCAATTTGCTACCTTTTTTTGGAAAAACACGACAACCATCGCATAAAAAAAGCACTGGTGCCCCCTCGCAGAATCGGACTACGAATAGATCCTTACCATGGATCCGTTATACCACTTAACTAAGGGGGCATATCCACGTGCTTTATTATTTTATACAATATTAGATATAATTTCAATTACATTTTAAATAATTGAATATCACCTCTTTTTTGTTTGTTTTTATTAAAAATTATCCCGAAAAAATTAGGTCTTTTTATCTTCTTATCATTTGTGTGAAAAGACAAAAAAACATATATAAAGTCCACTCTTTTCATAAAAAGGCTTTTATGCGACTATAAATTTATTCTAACTATACTTCTTCTGCTAATAAATCATAAACAAAAGCAGCTTTGATTTTTATTTTTAAAACTTCACCTTCCTTGTGAAGTTTTTTTGTTTGTAAAATTATCGAACCATCAATATCATCAGGTGAATTAAACTTTGAACGCACTTCATATTCATCATTTGGTAAAACTTTCGTAATAATTGCTTTATAAACTTGCCCAACCATTGCTTTATTTAATTCATAAGAAATCTTTTTTTGTTCGTTCATTAAAGCATCTTTCCTATTATTTTTAACCTTATCATCTATTTGATCTTTAAGTAAAGCGGCTTTGGTTCCTTCTTCTTTACTAAAAGCAAAAACGCCTAAATGATTAAACTTTATTTCTTTAATAAAATCTAAAAGCTCGTTGGCCTCTTCATCAGTCTCACCTGGAAAACCAGCAATTAAAGTTGTTCTTAAAATTGCATCAGGAACAATTTCTTTAATTCTTTTATATAAATCTAAAATAGATTCTTTAGTATCATGACGATTCATACTCTTTAAAACACGAGTATTGCAATGTTGCAAAGGAATATCAAAATAATGCATAATCTTAGTAGATTTCGCTATTAAATGAAGAATCTCATCAGTAATTCCATTGGGATAAGTATATAAAACTCGAATAAATTCAAGACCTTCAATTTCATCCAATTCTTTTAATAACTTATAAAGAGTTTCACCATGCTTTAAATCTTTTCCATAACTAACTGTATCTTGAGAGATTACAACTAATTCTTTTACACCCATTTTAGCTAAATCTTTAGCATATTTAATAAGTTCATCAAGAGGATAACTATGGAATCTTCCTCTTATAAATGGGATAGCACAAAAAGCACAAAAATTATCGCACCCTTCGGATATTTTTAAATATGCCGTATAGGATGGAGTTGATAATAAACGATTAAAAACATCAAAGTTTTTATCGACTACTTCATTATTCATTACTTTATTAATGACTTCAGGTAATTTACCATAATCATCTAAAGTAACGAAAGCATCTACTTCTGGAAATTCATTAATTAAATCTTGTTTATATCTTTCAACAAGACACCCAACAACAATAGTTTTCTTTTTATATTCTAAAGCTTTTAATATAACGTTTATCGCTTCAACTTTAGCATCTAAAATAAAACCACAAGTATTAATGATTATTAAATCACAAATATTTAAATCAGTTACAACATTAAATTCACCCTCTTTAAGCATTGCTAAAATAGATTCACTATCAACTGTATTTTTGCAACATCCTAAAGAAATTAATCCAACATTATACATATTAGATTCTCTTACTCTTTGTATTTAAAGCTAAAATCTTTGGTAAGACTTTATTAAATTCAGTATAACTCTTAATTTTAAATTCCCAATTTGGTGGGCAGCAAGTTCCTGGAGTATTCATACGTGAAAAACTACCAAGTTCTAAGAAATCTTGCATTGGAGTAATAACAAAATCACTAATTGAAGAATAAGCATAATTTAAGAACTTTTCAGTTAAAGTTTTCCCTTTAACTTTTAAGACTTTCATCTTTAATTTAACTTGATTTTGTTCTTCAATATGAAGATTATTAAACCAGCCAAGTAAAGTATCGTTATCATGCGTTCCAGTGTAAACAATTTGGTTTTTACTAATTTCTGATTTAGCATTTAAAAAGTTAAATTCCAAAACATACATTCCAGGGAATCCATAATGGTCTTTTAATTCTAAAACTGAAGGGAATAAATCGCCTAAATCTTCCGCAACAATATCGATTTTTATGTCGCTATTTTTAAGCGTATCAAACAAATCAGTTCCAGGTCCTTTTTCCCATGTTCCTTCAATAGCAGTTGGACAACTTACAGGAATTTTCCAATAAGAATCGAATGCTCTAAAGTGATCAATACGTAAAATATCATAAAGCTTATTTGCTTCTTTAAATCTATTCATCCAAAAATCATATTTGTCTTTCTTTAGTTGTGCCCAATCATAAATTGGATTGCCCCAACGTTGACCAGTCGCACTAAAATAATCTGGTGGTACACCGGCAATATAAGTAAATTGATCTTCATCATCAAGTAAGAAATCATCTTGATTGCTCCAAACATCACTAGACATTCCGCCAACATAAAATGGTATATCTCCCATCAACGCGACACCATTTTTATTAGCATATTCTCTTAATTTTAAGAATTGCTTGTATGCAATAAATTGGCACCATTCTATAAAAAGTATTTCTTTTTGATATTTCGTATAATCAAATTGATGTTTATATGGGTCATATCTTTCAACAAGTTCCCATGAATTCCATTCTTGATAATTATTCTTTAAAAACAAGATATGAAACTTTGCATAATTTTCTAACCAACTCTTACTTTTAACAAATTCTTTAAATTCTTTTGTGCTAGTATCTTTTTCTTTTTTAAAAGCGAGACGAAGATACTTATCTTTAAATTCACGAACATGTTCGTAGTCAACTCGAACAGAATCTTCATTAAATTTTTTAACAGATTTTAAGTAACCTTCTTTAACAAGGGTACTCAAAGAAATATAGATTGGGTCGAGAGCTTCACCACATTCAGATTGATATGGAGAGTTTCCATAGCCAACTGGATTTAAAGGTAAAACTTGCCAAATTTTTATCTTTGCTTTTTTAAGCAAATCAACAAACTCAAACGCCACATCACCAAAATCACCTATTCCTTGTTCTCCAGGAAGAGATGAAACAGCCATTAAAATTCCATTTGTTCTCATACTCGATAATTATAGATAAAACGAAGGAAAAAAGGTAGTAGAAAGAATTAAAAAAATGTAAATTTTCATGAAATCTACTTTCTTAATAGTGACCTCTTCATAAATATATAAATATATTTATATTGAAAATTTACCCCCAAATGTGTTATTTTATTAATCGTTATTCACATTTTAAGGAGGATTGAATTATGAAAATGAGAAATGTAGCAATTATAGCGCACGTCGATCATGGTAAAACTACTCTCGTCAATCAACTTTTAAAGTGCTCAAATACTTTTAGACAAAATGAAAAAATCGTGGACCGTGTTATGGATAGTGATCCAATCGAAAGAGAAAGAGGAATTACTATTTTAGCTAAGACCACTTCAGTTCTTTATAAAGATACTAAGATTAATATTCTCGATACTCCAGGGCATGCCGATTTTGGTGGAGAAGTCGAAAGAATTATGCACATGGTTGATGGTTGTTTATTACTTGTTGATGCTTTTGAAGGTACTATGCCTCAAACTCGATTTGTTTTAAAGAAAGCAATTGAAGCTAATGTAAAACCAATCGTTGTTATTAATAAGGTTGATAGACCAAACGCAAATCCAAGCAAAGCTGTTGATGAAGTTCTTCAATTATTTATGGAACTTGGTGCTCCAGATAATTTCTTAGATTTTAAAGTTGCTTATTGCAGCGCTTTAAATGGTACCTCATCACTTGATCCAGCATTATCTACTCAAAAAGAAGGAATGGATCCTATTTTTGATTTAATTTTAAGTGAAGTTCCAGAACCACGTGTTACTCACGAAGGTCCACTTCAACTTCAAGTTGCAATGCTTGATTATAATGATTATGTAGGTCGTATGGGAATTGGTCGTATCCAAAGAGGAACGATTCAAAATAATACTGTTGTCAGTTGTGCACGTCGAGATGGTAGTGTCCAACAATTCAAGATTCAAAAAGTCATTGGTTACTTTGGAATCAAGAAACAAGAAATTGATACTGCTGAAGCTGGAGATATTGTCGCAATTGCTGGTTTACCAGATATTAACGTTGGTGAAACAATTTGCGATAATTCGAAAGTTGAACCATTACCAGCAATACATATTGATGAACCAACTATGACTATGACTTTTGGTACAAATAGTTCACCATTCTCTGGTCGTGATGGTAATTTATTAACTGCAAGACAGATTCAAGAAAGACTTTATAAGGAAGTTCAAAAAGATGTCTCACTTAGAGTTCAAAGAATTCCAAATAAAGAATCATGGATTGTTGCTGGACGTGGCGAATTACACTTAGGTATTTTAATTGAAAATATGCGACGTGAAGGCTTCGAACTTGAAGTCAGCCGTCCACAAGTTATTATTAAAGAGATTAATGGTGTCAAATGCGAACCATTTGAAGATTTATCTGTTGAAGTTCCAAACGAATATGTTGGTGATATCATGACTACTTTAGGTACTCGTGATGCAACCTTAATTAATATGGATGCTGGGGACGCTAATACTAAGATTGATTATGTTATTCCATCACGTGGATTATTAGGATTTGTTTCTAATTATCTTACTATTACAAAAGGTTATGGAATTATTGCTCATACCTTTAAAGATTATCGTCCAGTTGAGAAAAAAGATATTGGTGAACGTCAAATTGGTGTATTAGTTGCTACCGAAAAAGGTATGGCAACTCCATACGCAATTCAACACGTTGAAGAACGTGGAGTTATGTTCATTAACCCAGGAATTGATGTTTATGAAGGTATGGTTGTTGGTGAAAATAAATATGATGTTGATTTAGCAGTCAACGTTTGTGCTACTAAAAACTTAACCAACCAACGTTCAAGTAACAAAGATTTCACTGTTGTTCTTAAGGTTCCAAGAAAGATGACTCTTGAAGCTTGTCTCGATTATATTAATTCAGATGAACTTGTCGAAATCACTCCAAAAACTTATAGAATTCGTAAAAAGATTCTTAACACATCAGAGCGTAAAAAACATGATGCACATGTTAAGGATGATAGCGATTCTAACGAAGAGCTTAACGACTAAAAGCAAAATCCATGTGGTAAAACACATGGATTTTTATTTTTTAGCATATATGCGACATTGTTTTTAAACTAAAACATTGTTGCAACAATTCTTAATATTGACCACCAAAGTCTTCTAAGTCTAGATGCTTTAAGATATCTTGCGGTACTTACTTCTCGACTCTCTTTAAGCATATCTTCAAGATCTTTTTCCATGACTTTTACTTCGTCTCCGCCAAAGAAGAAAATACCATTTTCATAGTGAAGATATAAACTTCTAAAATCAAAATTGATTGTTCCGGTTTCAGCCATCTTACCATCGACTACAATCATTTTTTCATGATTGAAACCTGGTTTATATTCATAAATTTTTACGTTGTCAATTAATAAGACTCCATAATAACTTCTAGTGCATTGATAGACTATTTTTTTATCTGGTGTGCCTGGGGTAATAATTCGAACATCGACTCCACCTTTTGCCGCTGTTTGAAGAGCACAAATTAATTCTTCATCTAAAATAAGATAAGGAGTCGAAATATAAACATACTTATTTGCTCTACTAATCATTTGCAAGAAAACGTTTCTTGCAGTCTCTTCACCATCGAAAGGTTCTTCCCCAAAAGGAATAACAAATCCTTTTGATTCCTTAATTTTTCTCGTATCTAATTCCTTATTGTTGTAATAAGAATAGTTTCCAATATTTTTTAGAGTTTTGGTTTCTTTTAAATCACGATCAACAAGACCCCAAATTGATAAAAATAAATTGGTTAATCCATTAACAGCTTCGCCCTTAAGCATGACGCAATTATCTTTCCATAAGCCAAACTTTGAACCAATATTTATATATTCATCAGCAAGATTAATTCCACCAGTAAACCCAACAACTCCATCGATAACCATAATCTTACGATGGTCACGGTTATTTTGTCGTAAATCAATAAATGGACGAATTAAGTTAAAAGCATGACACTTAATTCCAGCATCTCTAACTTCTTTATAAAAGAATGATGACATCTTGCTTGAACAACCAAAATCATCATAAATAATACGAACATCCACTCCTTCTTTTGCCTTCTCTTTTAAAACATCAAAAAGTGAATCAAAGAAGTCTCCTGATTGCATAATAAAGTATTCAAGAAAAATAAATTTCTTGGCTTTTTTAAGTTCCCTTATCATTGGTTCTTTGCTTAAGTCACCAATTTTAAAGTATTCTACATCAGTATTTTGATAAGTTGCAGCATTAGCATTTAAATATAAATAATTAGCAATAGTTCCAGCATCTTCGTTTATTGATTTAATTTTTGCTAATTCCATAGTTGAATCGGGACGACATTTAATCATTAATTCATCAATAACATTAATACGTTGTTGTCTTACTTTTTTAGTAGTAATTTTATTAGCAAATAATAAATAAATGACGGCGCCTGCAAAAGGTAAAACCATAACAATAACCAGCCAACTTATTTTAAATGCGGCTTCTGCTTTAGAGTTTGCAATAAATAAAGCTAAAACAGTATCTAAAACGAGCAAAATAATTAATGGAATAATCATAAAATTATTCCAAAATGGATAAATAATTAACAAAACAAAAACTGCAATTACGCATAATAATTCAACTAATACAATAATTGCACTTATCCAGAATCTTGGTTGAAAACTAACTCTCTTTTTCATCTTGCCCTCTTAGTCTTTATATTATAACCAATTTTGTATGATATTTATTAATTCTTTATAGTTATTAAACATTGGAACGCCAATTGTCTTTAATCTATTAATAGAATTGTGTCCCTCTGAAAAAAGAATACACCCATATCCTAAATCTTGAGAAACTTCATAATCGTGAATTGTATCGCCAACCATAATTGTTTCATTTGATTTTACATTATGTTCTTTAGCAAATAACCTTCCATAAGCAATCTTGCCCATCCCAAGATTATTATTTGCACCACATATTCCATCAAAGCAATCTAAAATTCCTAAAAAGTCTAATTGCTTCTTAAGAAAAACATCTTCGGTTGCGGATAAACAATAAATTTTATAACCTAATTTTCTTAGATTAATTAAGCATTCTTTAACATCAGGATAAAGCTTTGTTTCGCTAAACCAACGATGGTAATATTGCTCGTTAAAAAAATCAGCAATTACTTGAAATTCTTCATCAGGAAACCCTGTTTCCTTATAATATTCGCGCACTGGAAAAAAGAATTTATCACAATATTCCTTTTTAGAATATGGTCGTAAATTATATTTAATCATCATCTTTTGTTCGATATCACAACATAAATCTAAATCATCCAAAAGAGTTCCGTTAAAATCAAAAAATATATTCTTAATCATCTTTTATTTGCTAAATAATACTTTAAATAAATCTAAATACTTTTGATGTATAGAAAGTTTAGCATCCCCATTTTTCTTGTCCTCTTCAACAAGAGCATTTAATAAAGAAAGAATTCTTTCTTTTTCGTCTCCACTAGACTTAACTTCATCACTAATCTCATTGCTCAAAGATTCGAGCAAACTATAGGAAACATCGTCTAATTCTTCATTAGTAATTAATGTAGTAATTGCTAATAATAATTCAGCTTTGATATTAACTTTTTGTTCTAAAGGTTGAATAATTGGTTCTTCTTTAGTTTCAACAACTTCTTTTTCAACTTCCTTAACTTCTTCGCTTGGTTTTTCAATTATTGGTTCAACTGGAATTTCTTCATTAATCTCTTCTTCTTTTGGTTCATCATCATAAAAGAATTTAGCAATTTCATCAGGACTAATTTTTTCTCCACGATTAATACCAATACGATATAAAGCATTAACTTTTTCTGGATCAGGATTCTTAATTGAATCTAAAGGTAACATTTCACCAAAAATCTTAAAGTATCGAGATTCTAAACTCTCTTCATCGACTTCAGTTTGTTCATTTGGAACTTCTTCTTCAAGATTATTTTCTTCTTGCACCGAATCTTCAGGAACTTCTTCATTAGATTCATCTTCTTTTTTAACATCGACCGAAGTTGTCATATCACTTTCAGCACCAAATTGTGCTTCTTCATGATTTTCTTCATTATTAACTTCATTCCCTTCATTCTCGTTTACTTTTTCACTTGGAATTTCAATTGATGAAGTATCCTCAGCTTTTTTAGTATCTAAATTATATAGTCTTTGGCTTCCACAATATGGACAATAATCACCATTTTCAGTTTCTCTACCACAAACAAGACATCTAAAATGTCCCTTCTTCCCTTGAGAATCAATCGGAACAATTTGTGATGAATCACTTCCACAGAATGGACACATTTCATTATTATCAATAATTTGTCCACAAACTAAGCATTTGTATTTCATAATTTTTACTCCTTAAAGAGCATAGCTTTTTCAATATCGCTAACTTCTTTAATTATATTTCCAGACAAACAATAGCAACCATCATCAGTTACTAATAGATCGTCTTCAATACGAATTCCAATTCCTAAATCTTTAAAATAAAGTCCTGGTTCATCGCTAATAATATTTCCACTAACAAGTGGAGTTGTTAAACTTACAGGATCATGGCAATCAAGACCAATATGATGAGAAATACTATGATAATAAACCTTATGAATATCATCTAAAGAAGCAATTAAATTTGCTTCAAGACATTTTCTTGAAAGATATTCGATTGTATATTTTTGTAAATCTTTAATAGTAATTCCAGGTTTAACGGATTTAATAATCATCTTATTGCATCCAAGAACAATGTTATAAATTAACTTTTGTTGGTCAGTAAATTTTCCATTAACTGGGAAAGTTCTAGATATATCACCACAATAACCATTGTTTTTAGCGCCTAAATCAAATAAAACTAAATCTCCATCTTTTAATTTGGATGTTCCGTTTGGATAATGAAGAATAGTTGCATTTACGCCATTTGCACAAATTGTAGGGAATGATAATGGTGAATTATCATAATCACTAATCGTGTATTTAAATAATGCTTGCATCTGATATTCAAATAGGCCTGGTTGAATAGTTCTAATAATTTTATTTAAGCCAATATTTGTTTTTGAAACCGCTTCTTTTAATTCTTCAACTTCTTGTGCAGTTTTGACACCTCTTAATTTACAAATAATCCCATAAATATCTAAAAATTGTAAATAATTATAGTTACTATGTAATCGTTCCATAATTTCTTTAGTTGTTGTTGAATCTGCAACTTTAAGTTCTGGATCTAAATCAAGATATAATTTTTCGAAGTAACCAAAAACATGCTCTTTTTTATTTAAAATCATACTAAGTTGAGCATCAAATGTATTTAAATATAAGACGTTAGTAATCCCACTTTTTTTGCAAGCTTCATCACTTGTTAATCTAATTCCAGTCCACTTCTCTTTATTAGCATCATATTCTTGAATGAAAAGAAATTCTGAAATAATGTTGTCGCTTTTGGTGACAAGAAGAACCGAACCTTCTTGCTCAATATTAGTTAAGTAAAAGAAATTACGGTTTGCTAAGAAATCATAAGTATCATCTTCGCTACTCTTTTTAGCAACACCTGCATAAAGAATTAAAACGCTACTATCATCCATTTCCTTATAGAGTTTAGCTCTTCGATCTTTAAATTCTTTTACACTAATCATTATGCTTACCTCACTTTAAAAGCTTATTTACTACTCCATCTAATTCACTAATATTAACCTCTTCAATACGACCTTGATCAACAAGGTCACTAACACCAACCTTAAGAGGAATACGTCCAAGTAACTCAATACCTTCTTCTTTCGCTACTTCTTCCGCATGAGATTTACCATAAATCTCAATATGAGTCTTACATTTTGGACATTCAACGTAGGACATATTCTCAATTAACCCAAGAACGTTAATATTCATTTCTTTAGCCATATTAACGGCTTTTTTAACAATGACACTAACTAATTCTTGTGGTGAAGTAACAATAACTACTCCATCAATTGGGAAAGATTGAAATGCTGTAAGAGTAACATCTCCTGTTCCTGGTGGCATATCAATTAATAAATAGTCTAATTCTTCCCATAAAACATCTGTATAAAATTGTTTCAATAAATTTGAAATAAGGACTCCACGCCAAATAATTGGGTCAGTTTCATTTTGTAAAAGCATATTTGATGAAATAACTTTAATCCCAGTTTTTGTTACCGCTGGATAAATTAGACTAACTCCATCGCCACTTGCTTGTTCATGAATGTTAAAAGCTTTTGGGATTGATGGACCAGTAATATCTCCATCAAGAATACCAACTTTATATCCTTTTCTTTGAAGCATAACAGCTAACATACTAGTAACAAAAGATTTTCCAACGCCACCTTTACCACTAATAACACCAATTACATGCTTAAAAGAGCTTTGTTCGTTTGTTTTTATTTTCTCAATTCCGCCACTACGCGACGAGCAATTTTCAACGTCACACCCTTCACAATTATGATTGCAATTTTCTTCGTTTGCCATTTCTAAACCTCTTTCTCGTTTTTAACAACTCTTTCATCCATAACTTTTACTTTTTTATAAAAGAGGGACTCTAAATTTTCACTAAAATTTAAGGGAGTGTAAAAAACTATTTCTATTCTATCATTAAACGTAGTTCTTTTAATAGAAAAATGCGCTTTATTTAGATAATTTTTAAAAACGTCAAAACTATCAATTTCAACTTGAACAGTAATTTCTTTTTCTTCGACCATTTCGCATAATTTCGCATCCATGCACACAGTGGTTGCACTCATGCTATAGGTTCTTAAAAGCCTTCCGCTGCCTAATAAAGTGCCACCAAAATATCTAACAACTACAATTGCACAATTATTTAAGTGTTTGTTTACTAGAACATTTAAAATTGGTTTCCCAGCTGTTCCTTTAGGTTCCCCATCATCGCTAAAACGCATATCATTATCCAAAATATAAGCAAAACAATGATGTCTTGCTTTTATGTTATCGCTCTTAATTTCATCTAATTTTTTATTAAAATCATCTTTAGAATCTATCTTAAATAAATAGGCAATAAACCTAGATTTTTCAACATCAATTTCTTTTTCATAATTTTTATTAATTGTAAATTCCATTTAAGTATTCTTTTCTTCTTGATTATAATATAATTTAGGTCAGGACGAAAGAATGAACGAAAAGAAAAAATGCCCAAACTGTGGCTTATTAATAGATAGTGATATGAAAAAGTGTCCATATTGTGGATACATTATTCCTGATGAAGAAAAAGAAAAAGAAATTCAAAAATCCGAACCAGAAATAATTGAACCTAAAATTAGTCCTAAAACAACAATAAAAAAGAATTTGTTTGCCTTCCAAAATAGAAGAGACGTTTCTAGTTCAAAAGAATTAAGTTTCTTCTTTATTGTTTTAATTGGCTTTAATTTAATGGGTTTGTTAGTTTCATATATAACTGGAATTTTTAACTCATATTTTTTAACTACCACTACTGGAAATGCGATGTTAAACTTTTCAATCTATTTAATAATTTTTGGGGTGTTTGGATTGATTTTACAAAATGATATAAAACTTATTTTTAAAAACATCTTTAAAAGTAGAACATATCTATATGGTATTGCTTATGGATTTTTAATCATTTTTGTTAATGCTCTTTATAGCATGATTGTTACAAAACTATACCCTGGATTAACTTCAAACAATAATGAAAGTAGCATTGACTCAATTGTTGCTATATTTCCAATTTTATCAACTTTGATATTTGGAATCGTTGGGCCAATTTGCGAAGAAATCGGGTATCGAGTTGGATTATTTAGTTTTATTCGAAAATATAATAGAGTCGTTGCTTATATTTTAACCGCCCTTATTTTTGGTTTTATTCACTTTGATTTCTTTGGCGATATGAAAGTTGAATTTTTAAATCTCCCATCTTACATAATTAGTGGTTTATTATTTTGCTATGTTTATGATAAAGAAGGACCAGAAACATCTATCGTAGCACACATGACAAATAATTTATTTGCAATAATCATGACTATTATTGGTAATATAATCTAATGGAAAAGAAAGAGGCGAATAAAGGTATATCAATATACGTAATTAAAATCATAGCTTTAATATCTATGACTTTTGATCATGTAGGTTTCTTTATGATGAATAGTTATACCTTTGATAATTCCTATATTATAGGTTATGTTTTACGATTCGTTGGGCGCTTATCTTTACCATTATTTATCTTTGCTTTAATTGAAGGCTTAAAACATACTTCTAACATAAAAAGGCATATATTAATGCTTGGAATTGAGGCTATAGGCATATATGCGATTATGTTAATTCTTCAAAGTGTGACAAATTTTGACTTTGGCTTACAAGGGAATATCTTTATTTCCCTCTTCTTATTTGCTTTATCTTACTACTTTTTATTTTATGCAAAACACAAATGGTTGGTTGTGTTTCCTATTATTTATATAGTAATTTCCTTTGGTTTAAAATTAATGCTTTCTTTTGATGTTATTGACCTAAAAAGTTTTGTCGCTTTACCTTATATAAATGGCCTACTTTTACAATACGATATTATCTCATCTTTATTATTTTTTGGCCCTTTAATTGGTTATAAACTCTATGATAATCAAATTAAAAAGAGACTTGTTAGTCAAGATAACATCGATGCTTTTTCATCTACAAACGATTACCAAAGATCAAAGAATGGTATTGTATGCATCATAATTGCTTTTATTGCACTTATTTGCTATCTTATTACTTATCTTCCGCTTTATGAGGAAGGACTTAATGAGCTTATTGATGGTGGATTACAATCAGCAATGCTCTTTGCTTGTATCGTTATATATTTCTATAATGGCAAAAAAGGGCACACGTCAAAATTATCAAAATATGGATTCTATTTATATTATCCAATCCATGTCGCTATAATTTATTTTGTATTCTACCTAATATTCGGTTATTAAAAAGGAGAGAAAATTATGGTTAAAGAATTAGTTGGTGTCGCTAGTTTTGATGAACTAGTAAAAACTGGTGTTAGTGTTGTAGATTTTAATGCTACTTGGTGTGGTCCATGCAAAATGCTCCATCCAAATTTTGAAGAAGTTAGTAATGAATTATCCGATTATCGTTTCATTAGTATTGATGTTGATAAGAATCAAGAATTATCAGCAAGATTCAATGTTCGTGCAGTCCCTACTATTGTCGTTTTAAAGGATGGGAAGCTATTAAAAGCCACTGCTGGATATATGGATTCAAAAACTCTTAAAAACTTTATTGAAGGTTCATTAAGATAATAAGAATTAAGCGACTATGAAGTCGCTTTTTTTAACTTGAATATTATTCCCTCTTCTAATATAATATTTAAGCGCGCAGGTGTAGTTCAATGGTAGAATTTCAGCCTTCCAAGCTGATTACGCGGGTTCGATTCCCGTCACCTGCTCCATTGAGAGAAACGATAAAAGTGATACAAACGGGTATCACTTTTTTTGTGGCAAAAACTGCGATTAATGGGGCCTTTTCTTGATAGCAGGCTTACTTCGGTTTGGTCGATCATGTTCTTTTCTCGGCTTTTAGAGGCAAAAGAAGGCCCACTCGTTAAACGGATTAATCTAGGGGGTGCATACCCGTTAAACGGTTTTTGCATAGGTTCAAGGACGATTGACTGATAACATGCCTAAAGTCTCAAGATGATTTGCTTTTCAACACATCACTAAGAAGGGTGCTGCCTTTGACTCTGTATCTCAAAAAACGTATAAATGCGAAACAGCTTGATTATGCAAAAAGATTTAAAGCGTTGATTTCTCTTTACTATAAACAATGTTATCTACCACTTTATCTACCACTTTATCTACCAATCGAGTATAATATTAGTAGGAGAATAATCATGATAGAAACTGTTATTAACGACCTAGTTGGAAGAAGCGATGAAGAAGAATGGTTTGATTTCAAATCAAACTACATTGAGCCGCGAATATTAGGTGAATATATCTCAGCTTTGTCAAACGTTTCTGCTGTTTTCGGCAAAAAGAATGGGTATATCATTTTTGGCATTGATGATAAGACGCATGAATTAGTTGGGACAACCTTTAAATTCAACATCACATATAAAGCTGAACCTCTACAGAATTACCTCGCCAGAAGTCTTTCTCCCAGTATTGGCTTTTCTTTCGAAGAGTTGCAAATGAATGGGAAACGACTAGTTGCTTTAACTATTCCTTCAGCCGTAAAAGTACCGACCGAATTTGAAAATCAAAGATTCTATCGAATCGGCTCTAGCAAAGTGAACCTGAAGAAGTATCCAGAACGAGAGGCGATTCTTTGGAACGTTTTGTTTAAAGGATATCCAACAATGACGAACACCATCTCCCCCATCCAGAATTTATCTTTTGAGCAATTGTTCCTCTACTATGCGGCCAAAGGCATGCAAATCAAGCAGGAAACATTCAAGCAGAATCTTCAACTACTTACCGAAGATGGTAAATACAATATGCTGGCCTGCTTCCTTGCCGATAACGGAAACATTCCTGTCAGGGTAAGCATTTTCTCAGGGAAAGAAAAGTCGGATAAGTTGATTTCCGTAAAAGAATTTGGGAATGGCTCTCTCGTTTCCGCCATTGACAGAATCATTGACTACTCAAACTCAATCAACGCCATCAGAGTTAATGAAAATTTGAAGACAGGAGTGAGAGAAGATGTCTCCTTGTTTGACCAAGGATGCTTCAATGAAGCGGTTAAGAACGCCTTCATCCATAACCATTGGATCAATAGGGCCGCGCCGATGATAACTTTCTTTAAAGATAGGGTTGAGATTATTTCTTTCTCTGGTCTTGCCCCGAATCAAACCATCGATGGATTTTTTGCCGGGCACAGCATCCCTGTAAATGAAGAACTTTCTGTCATATTCCTCTCCACTCACCTAAGCGAGCGAACCGGCAAAGGAGTTCCACTTATTGCTAAGACATTTGGAAGAAAGGCTTTTGAAATTAACGAAAACATGATTAAGGTTACTATTCCATACAATTGGAAGATGGAATATGCGGTAGATAAAGCGGGAGATAACATGGTAGATAATTTGTCCAAAACAGAAAGAATGGTTTTGAATTGCATAATTTCCAATCCTCGTATGTCCCAAATTGAAATCGGAAACAAATTGTCACTCGGGAAAACCACCATACAAAACGCTATTGTGAGATTCAAAAAAATGAATTTGATTATACGGGTTGGATCTAACAAAACCGGCTACTGGAAAGTAACCGATAAACAGTAATTTACAGGTGGGTACAGCATGATAAAAATTGAAGAAATAACTTTGGCTGATATCAATGATTTTTGGAAAGCGCATATTGACTACCTTCTCGATGACGAAATGATTTCCTCCAAGGAAGATATCTCCTATTTCTCGGGCCGTCGGTATCGTGGCCTTTTGGAAGAGCATATGGTTCGCGAAAAAGACAAGCAACATATGGCCTATTTTTTGCGGGATGGGATAAGGATAGGCGCCGTTTCCTATTGCACGTTTCAGAGTGAAAATGGCAAA
>Ga0265294_10002550_pt1 | contig 23865 bp, 26 predicted proteins | sample MunlanPumphouse3_FD_192504 | JGI IMG/M metagenome (GOLD analysis project Ga0265294, IMG submission 192504) | Groundwater microbial communities from a municipal landfill in Southern Ontario, Canada - Pumphouse #3 | ecosystem: Environmental > Aquatic > Deep subsurface > Groundwater | place... | reverse complement strand
TATCATAACTTTTGCGTAAAATGTTGAAATATATGCATCCATAGCTCAGTTGGTAGAGCACCTGACTCTTAATCAGGGTGTCCAGGGTTCGAGCCCCTGTGGGTGTACCAGGAAAAAACACTGCAACAAAAATGCAGTGTTTTTTATTGCCGGGGCCCACAGGGGCTCGAAGCACCGAGAACACCATCCAACCAAAGGTTGGGGTGTTCGGGCACAAGACCTTCCGCTGTTTTCACAGAAAACAGGGATAGGTCTGGGCCGAAAGGGCGCAGGCGTCAGCGAGAGGATCCGGCGGATCCTCGAGCAGCCTGCGGTCCGAGTCGACCGAGCGGGGAGACGACGGACGGCAAATGTCCGGCCGAATGACCGGACATTTGTGTAAGCCCCTGTGGGTGTTTTTATATATAAATCAGTTCCCAAATGGTGTATGTTATAGATAGGTTATAATCGGCAAAGGAGGAATCATCATGTCAAATCTGCTAGTTGAAATCAAAAGAACAAACCAAAAGGTCCGTTTTGAAGGAGTCTCCGTTGACAACCCGGATATCACGATACCTTTCGATTTTGCGCCGCCGTACGGAGATGGCCGCGGTTTCGGAGGACCTGAACTGCTGCTCATGAGCTTCGCCGGATGCGTCAGTACCGCGATCGTCTTTCTGCTTAACGAAACAGGCAAACATATCACATCCTATTCGGCAAAGTTCGAAGGTGTCCGCGTCGAGAAACCCCTTTCGCTCAGCACGATCAAATTTCATATCAGCGTCGTATCGGAGGACCTCACGAACGAAGATGTCGAAGGTGTCATCAAAGCAGCGGCAGACCTTTCTCCGGTATGGCTTGCTGTAAAGAACAATGTTGCTGTTGAAACAAGCTATGAGATAAGCAGATAAAAGAAAACCCGGGATGATGCAATAAAATGGGAACTCGCTCTTTTCAGTGAGTTCCCTTGATTTTTTATATCCCGTTCAGTGACGTCTTTCGCGCCGTCACATCCACCAGGGCCAGGACCATGGCTGCGGCTTGGGCTCTGGTGCCCGTCAGGTCTCCGGCAAACGTGCCCGATTCGTCCATGCCCGTCACCAATCCCTTGCCATAGGCTTGTTCCACATAATACGCATCGCCTTCGCTTTGTATCACTTGGTCGTGATCGGACATCGTGCTTTCAATGCCGGTCGTATCCACTTCCGGTTCGTTCAGCGTGTTTTCCGAAAGCCGTATCAATATCCGGGCCATTTCATACCGCGTGATCGGTTCGTTCCAGGTTGCTTCCGAAATCTCTCCGCTTTTCAAGGTCCCCTGTTCCTCGGCGGCTTCGAATATTCCTGATGCCCAATGATTTTTTACCGATTCTGCTGTGACGATCACCGCTGTTTTCGCACATGCTGCGGCGCTCCTGCAGGCCAGCTTTAAAAATTCCGCCCTTGTGATCGTATTGTCCGGTCTGAATGTCCCATCCTGATATCCATCGATCGCCCCGATGTGGATCAGCCTTTCTATGGTTGCTTCGGCCCAGTGTTTTTGGATGTCCGATAATTCTCTTGATGAACCTACTGAAAGATCTCCACCCGCAAGCGCTTGTGACAGCATCATTTCCGGCACACCGGCATCCGCTACGATCACCGCTCCCTCCAGCTTGTCTGCATGCGCTTTCGCATACACATAATCGCTGAAATCACGGATATAGAACCCGTCGACATACAGCCGATATTTAAAATATCCGGTTTCCCGCCCATGCCGGACGGCGTACAGGGGCAATAAACCATTTTCGGTATAGGCCTCTTGATACAGCGATTGATCTGTCGGCATCGCGCCCAGTGTCGTCTCGATGGTCACCACGGGCTTCAGCGTTTGAGCGGCGGCATAATCCGAAAAAAAGCCGCTCTCGAGCCCCGAAGAATAGGATTCGACGCGATAGCCGTTGACCGCCTGCAGGGCCGCGGCCAAGTCCAGAGAACGCTTGTTGTAATCCACGCCGAACCAATACTTCCCGCAATCAATGAATTTGCCCCTCGAATGAAAGCTGATAAAGTTTCTGAAGTCATACCTTTGTACATATCGCATAACCGCTTTGGTTTCCGGTTCGCTCCCTCCGTAGGGCCCGGCATCATAATTGTACGACACATCGTTTCGGGGCACCTCCCCGGGATACCGCTGAAATTTGTCGATCCATTTCATCGTGATCGGGTCGTAGTATTCGTCGGGATAGTTCCGGTTCAAGTCCACGCCGGCGATATTGGCTTTCAGATCTGTGTAATCCCTGGCGCTCATGCCCAACAGGAGTTTTCGACCCTCGGCGGTCTTGACGGAACTGGCGCCGAACTTCACCAGATCAAACCCGTCCGGATTGACGAGCGGAATAAAATGGATCACAGCCTGGCTTAGCTCCGCGCTCAAATCGAATTCGGGAATATAGCTGTCTTCATAATAATCCTTTGCATAATCCTCGATGGCTTTCATAAGGAGCGGCGTGTTGACCGTCTCCCTGCTGTGGGTCCCCGCTTCGACATAGTAATGCTGACGATATAAATTGAAATCATCTCGAACCATTGCCTCTTTGACGTTCGCCGTCATGAGCATGGCGTAAATCGGCTTGCTGTCATGGGAATAACCGATCACCTCCAGATGCAGAAGCTCCGGGTAAGTGGACGCCAGCGTCTGAGCGATGCTGTAATAGTCCGACGAAGAATACATGGCCCCTTTGTCGTACTCAAAAGCATCCGCAGCCCGGGCCGAAACCGTCGTTGCGCCTGACAATATAAGAAACGTCAGTATCATCCCCAAAAAAAATTTACGTTTGTATACCATGAGTATGTTCTCCTTAAGCAGATATTATACCTTATATGGCCTATTACCGGAGTGGTGAATTCCATTTTTATTTCATTTTAGAAGCTATATTAAGAGAATTATAACGGAAGAGTTTTCGTTATATTATTTAACATCGGAAATATCTATGCTTAACAAGATAAGCTGAAAATATTCTTTAAATTTTTATAAGTAGGCAAAAATGCCTCCTACGGCATTCCGATTTTACCATAGGAGGCTTTTCTCGCATTCATAGATCCTTCGGTTGCCGAAAAAATAGCATGTTTATCCTTTCAGCACCTTGTCTTCTTTGTCGTAGAAAGGAGTATCCACCATTTCGGCCTTGAGTTCCTTTCCTGTCTTCGGATCCCTTATTGTGTAAATTTCTCCGATCTTTGCGTATTTTGTCTGTACATACGGTATGGCGACACTTTTCTTTACTCTTCGTCCATAAGTGGAGCAAGTAATTTTGCCGATGGTTATTCCGTCTTTGTTTATAACATCGGCTCCGATTGGTGCAACCTCGTCCGTGCCGAGTATCTCCAGTCCGGCCAATTGAGTTTCCAAACCTTCTTCTTTCAGTTTTATTAAAGCATCTCTGCCTACAAAGTCTCCCTTGTCCAGTTTTACAGTCCACCCAAGGAAGCACTGATATGGGCTTGCAGTCAGCAGATAGTCGTCCGCATAGACCCCACCGTGGTAGCATTTTTCTACTCTTAGAGACTCTTCGGTCTCAGCTCCGTAAGGTGCCAATCCGAATTCTTTTCCGGCTTCCATGAGAACATCGAAAGTAATCGCTCCATATCTTCCCGGAACATAAATTTCGAAGCTGAGCTCTCCGCTGTATCCTGTTCTCGCCAGATAGCAGGGAATTTCGTATTCCTCGGTGACCAGGTGGGTTTTTACAATGTCGAAATACCTCATGTCGTGGACGATTGGTGCCAATTTGCCAAGAATGTCTCTGACGCGAGGACCGCAAACGGGCAGAAGCCCCATACTGGCTTCGATAATATGAACATCGTCGTATTTGTCTTTTTTCGCAGCTTCTTCGTTTAGAGCCTTTAAAATTGGGAAGGAGCCCGGAGTGCTCGTAACGACAAGGTAACAATTCTTTTCTGTGTGATAGATAATGGTATCATCCAGCGGATGACCTTTTTCGTTTAGAAACATCGTATAGATGCCCCTGCCCGGTTTGCATTTGGACAGATCATTAACTATCAGGTAATTCAACATTCGCAGAGCATCGCTGCCGACTACGAATATCTGGCCCATTGTAGAGTAGTCTGCAAATCCGGCATTTTTTATAGTGTTTTCGATTTCTACATCCGGGCCCTGAAAACGAATGACATCTCTACGACCACCGGGAGGCGCTAAGGTAGCACCGTGCTCCAGGTTTTTGGCGAAAAAAGGACCTCTGAGTTCCATACTTCTTTCCTCCTAACTTACTTAAATGTAGGGCTACAACTTGTCAACCACATGTGGTCTGCCCCCGTTTTCTGTACCAGAATCTAAGTTAGTCTAGGCTGCCATTACCTGTGGTGCTGACGGTCGGTACCCCAGCGAACTGTGAGGTCTCACTGTATTGTATTCGGAAACTCATCGCTTAGTCAGAACATCAACCTCATACATTATATCAAAGATTTCAAGATTTAGAAACTCGTCTCGCATTTTGCTGTTGAAGCTTTCACAGTATCCGTTCTCCCAAGGGCTTCCCGGTTCAATGAAGGCGGTGGAGACGGCAACTATTTCCAGCCATGCCCTGAGTTTCTTCGCCGTAAATTCAGATCCATTATCGCTTCGCAGATAGCAGGGCGTTCCCTTCATCAAAAAAAGATCCGCGAGCAGGCTGATGATTTCTTCATGCATTCAGCCATAGCCTTCGCTTCCTCGGTTGTTTTCTTGGCACCTTCAGGCCCTGCTCCCGCTTGCCGGGCTTAGAATTTTCCCTCCGCCACATCCTTGAGTATTGCGTTGTCCAGGCTCAGATCCGCAACCAGTTTCTTTAGTCTTGCATTTTCCTTTTCCAGTTCCTTCAGCCTCTTGGCATCGGACGAGTTCATCCCGCCGTACTGCTTTCGCCAACGGTAATAGGTTTGCTCCGTTACTCCGATTTGCCTTGCCGCCTCTCCAATGGTTTTCCCCTGGCTGCACAGCACCTCGACCTCTCTCAGGTGCACGATGATTTGTTTGATCGTGTAAGTTGTTTTCCTCATCTTCCTTCTCTCCTTTTTAAGTTAGTGTATCATGCATTTTTCTAACTTAAAATCTGGACCGGTTTTGAGGGGTCATGCCATCTGACTGGATCAGCATGTTTGAGAATACGACAATGGTGACTGCGCTGATCGATCGTCTAACGTTCCGTTCTCATGTTCTGAACATGAATTCGGAGCATCCTTACAGAGCAGATTACGCTGCCGCGATTGAACCCTCTTGATGGTAAACTTATTCGTTGACATTCACACCTATTAAAAAACACTGCAAAAACATAGCAGTGCTTTTTAATGAAAATTCCTTATCGTTGGATCTTAGAAAAGTTCTTTCGCTTTCGCCGCCATACGTTGTCCATAGGTTTCAAACAACGGCGCAAAGGAATCGATATCGCCGTCGATGGCAACGGGGCCCAGATGGATGGGGGGTTCGCCGACGGTGCCACCGCCGGAATAGATCAGCATGCCGAAAAACTGCAGGTGCGAAAGGATGTTCTGAACGGCGAGCTCCCCGCCGCCGTGGATGTAGGCGCTGGTGGCAAAGGCGCCGCCCAGTTTGCCAGCCAGGGCATATTTGCCGCAATCCGCGTCAAGCCAGCTTTTCAATTCTGCTGCGAAGGTGTTGTAGTAGGTAGGCGTGCCCACGACTACGCAGGCGCTTTCCTTGACAAACGCTGCGTCAAGTGCGTCCACCGACATGGCTTTCGCCTGAACGTCACCGACACTTTCCATACCCTTAGCGACCGCTTCTGCCATTTTCTTTGTATTTCCGGTCTTACTGAAATAGAGAACACTCATTTTCATCATACATATCTCCTTTATCTTTACCTTTACTTTTTGTACAATTCAAATCATACTAGGTATGCAAATGAAATCAAGTACGCAATAAATACTTACTTGGTACGGAGAATGATACTATGTCGAAAATATCCACCACTGATTACGAAGAGATCTGCCCCTGCATGGAAAAATGTCCCCTGTCCAATGTCCTGGAAAACATCGGCGGGAAATGGAAGGTCGCCATTATCTGTGCTTTGAGTTTGCATGAGCAAGTGCGATACAATGAACTGAAACGCATGGTCAAGGGCATCACGAACACGATGCTGGCCAACTCGTTGAAGGATCTGGAATCCATCGGCATGATCATCCGCAAGCAGTACCCGGAAATGCCTGTGCGCGTGGAATACAGTCTGACGGAGAAGGGCAGGAGCATTCTGCCGATCCTGGAAGAGCTGAGGTCTTGGAGTATGGAAAACTTGTAAGACACGTACTGCTCTTTTGTAATATTGCCTAAGGTTACGTTTCTATAATCATTGCTGATGATTTGCCTTCTTAATCTTTTAGGCATCCTGCAGGTACAACGTAAACGCCGTCTTCGCGTTGATAAGCAAACTCTGTTCCTGTCAAAACCATCATGAATGCCGGTTGTTTCATACGGTCCGTATCAATTTTCTCGCTTAATGCAATCAGATTTTTTGCTGCTTCGTCAACATCACGATCTCCTAATTTCACTTCGATCAATCCATAAGAACCATCTCTCAAATGAACGATCGCATCGCATTCAAGGCCATACTTGTCGCGATAATGATAAACATTGCCATCTAATGCATCTGCAAAAATGCGTAAATCGCGAACACACATAGATTCGAATAAGAATCCCATTGTATTCAGATCGTTCAATAGATCTTCGGGCCCGATGCCAAGGGCGGCTACGGCAATGGACGGATCGACAAAATGTCTCGTATCACTGGTTCGAATTGCAGCTTTCGATCGTAAATTCGGACTCCACGCAGTCAACTCTTCCACGACAAAAATTCGGCGAAGTGCATTAATATATGAAGCTATCGTATCCTCGTGCAGATTATCTGACTCATTGGCCGCCATATCCGAACGGATATTTGTCAATTTCCCGTCGGAAGCAAGAAAGCGAGAGTAAGAGCGCATGAGCTTACGAACTTTTTGAGGGTCTCTTTGTATCCCATCTGCCCAGGAAAGGTCGGATTCAACAACAGAATCATAGTAATCATACGCTTGTTGCAAGGCAACACGCTCCGTTTGACCAATAGCTTTTGGCCATCCACCACGGCAAATCAGAAAGGAAAGATCACGGATACCCAAGTCACTTTTTGCTGTTCTTTCGACATTGCCTTCGAATAATTCTCTTAGTGATATCTTGCCCTTTGAATCTCCGGATTCATATAAGCTCATGGGTCGCATCAGCATTCTGGCAATTCGCCCAGTCCCTGTGTGAGATATTGCAGTACTATCGACAGGCACAGAGGAACCGGTTAAGATAAACTGATTAAACTTATCTCTTTGATCCACTTCAAATCGAACGGCATCCCACAAAGATGGCGCAAGCTGCCACTCATCAATGAGTCTGGGTGTCTTTCCCTCCAGCAGTATTGACGGTTCAATTTCTGCCATCCTGAGATTTTGTTCTTTTTTTGACGGATCTTGCATATAGATAATACTTTCGGCTATTTGCGATGCTGTGGTCGTTTTGCCACACCATTTTGCGCCCTCGATAAGGACTGCGCCCTTCGCTTCTAATCTTACTTTTAAAATCTTATCGGCTATTCTGGGAAGATAATTTTTCATTTGTATCACCTCGGCTAAAGTATATCAAGCTCAGAGAAAATAGCAATGCTTTTCGGCATTTTGGCGGATTTTTGACTGGCGTTTTGGCGTGCTATTGCTCAGTGTTTTGGCGCGCCTTTGTTCGACGGCACTGTTCCGCCTGCATGAATGTCTCTTGAACTCATCTAAACTTTTATAATGCCGAATATATAAAGCCCTATCGTTACGATTGCCAAATCTGCGCAGATATGAACAAGCCAACTGTTCAGAAATGTCTCTTGCTTTTCGTCTAAGTAATTAAATATACACCCTCCCACGAATAGCCCTACAAGGGCAAAAACGAATATAGAAACAGAGAACCAATTCTGAAAATTAGCTATGTGATATACAGTAAACAGGAGAGAGCTAAATGCATAGGCTGTCTTTCTAAATCCCAATCGCTTCATGTTAAGGAACAGAAATCCCCTAAAAAAGAATTCTTCGAGAAAGGAATTTATAAACACTAAATAAAAGCTGTAATACAGGATATTACTCGCATTGATTTTATATTTCTCTTGAAATTCCAACACCAATTGACTTGAATCAATATGCTGCTTCATGAAAATATAGGTGACGATGATCGCAATAAAAACACCGGTCCCTAATGCAACGGCACTTTTCAAATGACGTCTTTTTTCATCACGCGCTCTTCGGTTGGAAATGGATGTTTTAAATACATTTTCTCCGGTCCACATTGTGTAAACTGCTGGAACGATAACGAATAAAGCTATTTTCAGCCCGATTTTACTGATATAGCTAAGCGCTATTCCCTGATCAAAAAAGTGAAGCAACAGAACGGTAAAGATCGATGTTGCTGTTAAATATATTGTGTTTTTTCTACTCCTCATTGTTTAAAAATCGCCCGTGTTTTCCCCGTTGCCCTCTTTCCACGCCTTATACTTATCCAAATCGCTGGAAACCTGTCTGATGATCAATCCCAGAATGACAACATCATCGGTGAGTCCGAGACCCGGAATCACGTCCGGAATCAGATCGATCGGGGAAACAAAATACAGAAGACCCGCAATGATCGCCAGGATCGAGCCCTTGGGAACCTCTTTATAGCTGCCGTTGCGCCAGTCTTTGATCAGCCCGAACATCAGTTGCAATTTGTTCCATATCTCATCCAAAGGACCGCTGTTCTTCTGCGCCTTTTGGGTCGCTTCCGTCATCAGGTCGGCGATTTTTTTCGTATCTTGATAATATGCTCCCGCTTTGTTCTTATATTTTTTCAGTATTTCGTTGTATCCTTTTTTCATGGTCGGTCTCCTTCGATCTACGGCGTTGTGGAACCGGCGGTGAGCGTCGAATGGGTGTGGATGAAGAATTCTTCCTGCTGCGGCTTGCTTTCCTTTTCTTTAGGCGGAAAGCGCTGATCGAATTCTTCGACTTGATCCCGGTCGAAATGATACACAGGACTTTCCCGGTAGAACCACCGCCGCCCGTCGAAGACGCCGGACTTCAGCTCCTTGACCATCATCGCCGAAGGAAAGATCCCGCCCTCCAAGCAAATATTGAACCTGATACAGCTCTTAAACCCACGAGAAACGTAATTGGCAGGGTTCCCGAAAATGACGACCGTATCGTAGCCCATGGCCAGCGCCTTGTCAAAGGAGACCCGGAGCAATTTCTTTCCGATGCCTTCGCGCTGATAGCCGGGGCGCACGCAAAGGGGCCCGAAGGTAAGGATCGGCTTTTCGTTCCCCGCTTCGTCGATCAGTCCGGCTTTCGTATAGATGATGTTGCCGACGATCTTGCCGTCGGTTTCCGCCACAAAATCCAGCGCCGGAATAAAATCATCATGGCCCCGCATGATGTGGACCAGATAGTGCTCGTCACACCCCGGCACGTACAGGTTCCAAAAAGCCTCCCGGGTCATTTCTTCCACGATGGTAAAGTCTTTTTCTGTTTCGTTTCTGATGATCAGGTTATTCATCGGGGTCCCCTGGTTTCAAATCGATTCCTTATAAATCCTTTTTCAGATAAATCATATCGACAAGCGGTATGTCACCCTCGAACATGGGGTGGTCATAATTGTCTGTAAAAAAATTCTTTACCCGGTATGACTTTTCAAATCCGCAACTTTCATAAAACGACAAAATCGCAGGCGTTTCGCCTGTCCCGACAAGCATGGTTTTGCAGTCGTTCTTGTAGAAATCAGAAATGAAATCCACCATTGCTCTGCCGTAGCCTTTGCCTTGATATTTCCCGTATGTCGCTATGTTTTTCAACTCGCAGGTTTCACTGTTGATTGAGACCACAACACAGACATTTTTCAAATCGTCGTCATATAAAGCAAACACGTCTCCGCCCGGCAAATACTTGTCGATCATATCTTCCTGCTCGTCTGCCAACAACAATAAGTCCAGGAACTGTTTTTTGTTTTCGACAATTTTTTCTATTTTCACCATATCTCTGTTGTCTCCTGATTTGTCAGCTCTTTTCGAATTTACCGATTAGAGAAGCGGTCCAAACCGACTCAAATATATTCAAAGCTGTCGCCCACGCCCAGATCTTCCACAGCCACGACCCGCGCCAGGCTGATCTTGGCTTTTACATCGGTGCAGTGGCAGGGATGCATGGCAGAAATTTTCTGCTTGGACAAATACGCCAGGATCTCTTCCATGACCGACGGATCCACGTCCAGCAGATGGAAACCCCCGATCACATCCACGATGCGGTCATCGCCGCAGACTTCTTTCGCATACTCGATGGTATTGCAGATCCCGGCGTGGCAGCAGCCCGTTACGATCACGAGTCCCTCGCCGGTTTTGTAGACCAGGGACGTATCATCGATGATATAGTCCGGCTCGAGCTCCCCGTCGGGGCCCTTGGTGACGCCGAAGGTGATCTTGTTTTCGAAGTCGTTGCGTCTTGGGATCTCTCCCAGGTAGATCAGATTTTCCGTCAGCTGGAAGGGCTCGTTCACTTTCTTGATGCGAAAATAGTATTCCAATGCGCTTTCTCTGAGTGTGAGGCCGATTTCTCTTCCTTCGATGCTCTTGGGTTCAAAGGCTTTTTCGTGGCCGATCAGATCGACCTTCTTTTTCATTTGTGTCACTTCGTAATATTTTATAAGTTCACCGATGCCTCTGGTGTGATCGTCGTGTCCATGAGAAAAGATGAGGCTGTCGATCTCCTTCAGCTCCAAACCCAGCAGTTGGGCGTTACGGATAAAGATCTCGGAGTACCCGGTATCCAGCAGGATGCTTTGACCGGCCTCCTCGATCAAGGCGGAAAATCCCGGTTCTCCGTAAAAATAACGGTCGATCCTGGTGTTGTTGTCGCACAAAATGGTAACTTTCATCTTCTTCCTCCGCTTATACTTCCAATGTGCTGTTCCGGTTTGCAATTTCACTATAGGTCACTATTTCGCACTTTGCAACCTATTCGGCGAAGTATTCCGTAATCCGGCGGCGCTGCCGATGTATGGATGTTGATTCTTTCGGTCGATTTCTCTATACTTAAATTACGCAAAATAAACCGATGCAATGAAAAGGAGAAATCATGAAACTCACGCTCATACGAAGCGCGACCCTGAAGCTCGAATACGGGGGACAGTGCATTCTGATCGACCCCGCTTTTTCCGCCAAGCTCACCGGCCCTTCCTTTGCCGGAAAGTCGAAAAATCCCCTGATCGATCTGCCCATGACCAAGGAAGCGATCGTGGACGGGGTGGATGCGATGATCGTCTCTCACCTCCATTCCGACCACTTCGACAAGGCTGCCCAGGCGTTTATCGACAAGTCTCTTCCGGTCCTCTGCCAGCCAAACGAGGAGGAGAGCATTCGAGATATGGGATTTGTCGACGTCCGACCCATCGGAGAGCGCTACCGGCTCGGCGATGTGGAAATCATAAGGACCTATGCCAAACACGGCTCGGGCAGTGTGCAGGAGGAGATGGGGGAAGCGTCGGGTTTTGTGTTCAATGCGCCCGGGGAGCCGGTGGTCTATTGGCCGGGGGATACGGTCCTCTGCAACGAGGTCCGCAGCGTGCTTGCGAATGAAAAGCCCGCCATGATTATTCTCCATTCGGCGGGGGCGGTATGGAACGGTGTCAAGATCCTCTTCGACGAAGTCGAGACCGTGGAGATCTGCGAGGCAGTCCCGGATGCGACGGTGGTGGCGGTACACCTGGATTCCTACGATCATGGCACCGTTTCTCGGGCGTCGCTACGAGCATACGCCTCGAGCCGGGGAATCGATACATCGAGACTTCGGATCCCCGACGACGGCGAAACGCTGATTTTGGAGTAAAAGGAGAAACGTCAAAGATGAAAGGTTTAAAATTTCTAATCACGCTGCTGATCGTACTTGCCGTCGGCGCTGCGGGCATCGTATATTACACAGGAAGCCGGGTGTTCGAGCGTTCCCTGCAGATGGTCGATAACGAGAGTACTGCGCTGCAGACCGGATATGACTATCTCGAAACGATCCAATTTGATGTTTCGGACTTTCAGCGAAAGTATCAAATAGAAAATGTGAATCTCACGTCGACGTTTGACGGTCACACGATTCCCGCGGACTATATCCTTTCCGGCAGCCTGAATTCCGACACGGTGATCCTGGTTCACGGTATGGGCGGAAACCGGGTTTCCGTTTACCCGCAGGCGGAAATGTTTCTGCGAAACGGATACAACGTATTGACCTACGATCAGCGAAGCTCCGGCGAAAACACGGCACCCTACACGACGTACGGCTACTGGGAAAGCAGAGACTTGATCGATTGCATCCACTACGTCGATGAGCAAATCGACGAAGATCGGAAAATCGTTGCTTGGGGCGTTTCTTTCGGCGGAGCGACCGTGGGGAACGCGTTTGCGGACCAGTGCTTTTGGAAGAAGGTCGACTATGCCGTTCTTGACAGTCCGATCAGCAACATGCGCGACATGCTGGAAATGAGCATGAACGAAACAGGTTCGGGCTTTCCGGTCAGTTTTCTTCTGACGGCGGGAAATCTGGTGACAGAATCAAAGCTCAATTTCTCCTATGAAGACACCGACGTGGTGCACTATGCCGGGCAAGCGACTGTGCCGACCCTGGTGATCAACAGCCGGGCCGACACGGTGACGCCGTTCTATATGGGAGAAGACATCTACAATGCGCTTTCCGTGGAAAAGAAGCAGCTCTATACCGTGGAGGGCATTCCCCACGGAAACATCCATCTGCTGGCGCCGGCAGAATACGAGCAGGTCGTGATGGATTTTATACAGTAGCCGAAGGAAAAGCCCTGCGGCTTCTGCCGCAGGGCTTTTTGATTTCCGGCTTCTACATGCCGACCTTTTCTTTGAAATTCCTGATGAACCCGGCCCGATAGACTTCCGGGGCATTGGTTTCCAGGTCTTTTTCGATGTGCTCGGTGAGGGTCCGGACGGTTTGGTCCACCCGGGCGAAGCAGTCGTCCGTGACGCTGCGGAGCAAGGCCGTCGCTTCGTCGGCCTTGCCGGCGGAAAACAGGTTTTCCGCCTCTGCCAGCGCAGAGTCCGCAGCGTCCCGAAACGCCGATTCCAGTTCCGCCTGAGCTTCCCGCACCAACGGAATGTATTTGTTGTAATCGCATTCCACATCCATCTGCATCCGCTTCATCCGCCACCAGAAGGAATCCGCACTGTACTTATTGGTTCCGCTGCCCATGCCTTCCGGCACATAGCCCACGTTAAAAACCGGGATCGGGAACCCTGAGCAGGGCGGACACATGGACGCCCAATAAACAAAGGCCGGTTCCTTATATCCCGACTTCCGGTATTCCACGACCATGGTGGCGGCCGTATGCCCGGGGGCGGGTTCGGAACCGTGCATGCAGACGGAAGCGGAGCAGGCAGCCGCCGGACTCCAGCGGGAGTAGATGGTATCTCCCTCGTAGTGGTCCCGAAGGATGGCCCACAGGTGCTCCGGTCTGTATGGTTCTTTCATGTTCGCTTTCAGCCGCGCCAGTCGGCTTCCCCGCAGATGCCCCGACAGAAAGCGGCTGTGGATCAGCATAAAGCTCTTGGCAAAGTTGAAGGGGCGCCGGGGATCGTGGAGTCCTTTTTCGATGGCAAAATCCACCAGGCCGTCGGATGCCTCGTCGTACACCTCCTCGATGGAATAAGCGTTGGATATGAAGTGGGCTCCGGTGATCTTTTTGGCGATCCAGTGCCGGTCCACGGTCTCCAGGAGCCAGATCTCATTGGGATCGGCGATCATGAACGTGTTGTGATAGGAATCATCCACCGGACCGCCGTAGGAACAGCTTCCGCCCTGGCCGTACCGGACCAGCAGATCGATGATCACGTGCATCGCTTCGTATGCGGTCTTCCCCCGCTCCAGCCCCAGACGCAGAAGGTCCATACCCAAAAGCGCTTCCCGGTCATTCGGCGGGATCTCGGACCAGTCCGCCTCGTTACCGATGGCCACGCCGTACTCGTTGACCCCGTGCTCGAAGCCCCAGATCCACCAGGGTTTGGATCCGATCATGCCGCAGGTCTCTTCGACCTGGTCGATCTCGATGTATGTGCAGCGCAATTTCTCCCCCGGCGGATATTTTTTGGCGGGAAACCAAAGCAGGGGTTGAGACTCGTCGATGTCTCTGTCGCTGTTTTTGGCAAACAGGTTGCAGCCCGAAGCCGTCAGCGATCGATGGACAGCCAGGGTATCGCAGGAAGGAATTTCTCTCATGGGAACCTCTCATTCGTAATGCGGTAACTTTATGATACAATTATACAACAGTGTTGCTGACACCGGCAACCGATCCCCGAAGAAACCCTAAGAAAGGACCGGACCCATGACGGAAAAAACCTACCCGATGAAAGCCCCGCCCCAAACGCTGCAGGGCCACTGGGCCGACACCGTCCTCTATCGGAACGATGCGGCCATCCTCCACGAATTTTTGTCCGAAGGAGGAGAAGTGCCACCCCACACCGTACCCTACACCGTATTCATCGTCATCCTGAAAGGATCTGTGGAAATCGCTTCCGGATCCCTGGATTACACGCATTATGATCAGGGCACCGTGGTGGAGATTCCCGCCGGCGATCTGGCCGGTGTCCGCAACCGCCGGAAGGCGACGGCCGAATTCTTCGTATTCAAATCCGGCGCATAAGACCTTACTTCTTCGTCTCTTTTCGTTTGTACACCGGCATACTGGGCGGACAGAGCTCTTCCAGCGTCCGCCCGTGGGCTTCATACTTCCCGTACAGCGTTAAAAACCGGTCGTAGACCCGCTGGGCATCCCGCTTCAGGGCCTCTTCGTCCAGCCCCGGGATCTTCCGGTCTTTCATGCGCACCACGCCGTTGATGACGGCATGCGTTACGTTGTTGCCCACGCAGCTGACGACGAGCGTCCGAACGGGATCCTCCACGGGCCCTACCGCCAGATCATCCAGATCCACTACGATGATATCGGCCTTGGCGCCGGCCTGGAGCACACCGATGTCGGTCCGGCCCAGGGCTTTGGCTCCGTTGAGGGTGGCTGCGTTGAAGAAATCGGCGGCATCGGTCATGGGATAGTGTCTCTCGTGGGCGAAAGTATCGGCCATGGAACCGTCTTCGCCGTACCGGGTAAACAGCACCCGCCATGCGCAGAGCCGGTCCAGATGCCAGGCCAGGCGCAGGTTCTGGATCATGTCCACGGGCTGAGCGTCGGTGCCGATGGTCAGATTGATTCCGTACTCCAGGTATTTTGCATAGGAAAACAGACCGGCGCCGTAATTGGCTTCGGCGATGGGTGTGTGGACTACGGTCACGCCGGCGTCGGCCAGCTTTTTCAACTCGCTGTTTTTGACGGTCAGGGCGTGGGGCATCAACAGTTTCGGGGTGAGCAGTCCCAGTTCCTCGAAGAGATCCACCGTGGTCTTTCCGAAGCGGGGAAGCACGTACCGCCATTCCACGTCTTCCTCGCAAGCATGGAGACGCATGGGGATATCCAGCTTTTGAGCCAGCGCCATGGCTTCCTGCAGGATTCCCGGCTCGGTAACGGAAATCTGACACGGATTCAGAAAGGAGCGGATGAGACTGCTCTCGTCGCCCCGATATTTTTCGCAATACTCCACAGCTTCCCGGAAGCTTTTCGCCTCCCGGACCGGATCGTTTTGTCCCGTCCGGCTGAGCCTGGACTTAAAGCTGGGGCCCAGGTAGGCGCGGATCCCCATCTCCTTTGCGGTCCCGGCCATGATCTCAAACTCGTGGGCCGTCTGGCTCCAGGCGTGGAACCGCTCTCCGGCAATGGGCATCATGGTGGTGATCCCGTTCAGGATCAACTGAGCCATGGAGTACTTCTGGCGAATGGAAAAATCTTCATCGGTGTAGGGATCTGCGGCCCGGGGACCCGGCGCCGGCGCCCAGTTGGGACCGTCGGAAGGATCTTTCTTAAACAGGACCACATCGAAATTGGCGTGGTCTGTATCCACATCGGCTTCCAGATCGATGAAGCCCGGGCTGATAATGGACAGCCCCGTGTCCCACAATTCATCGTACGCTCCCGGATAGTCGTGGCCCGCAAACAGGATCGTATCTCCCCGGTAAGCGACCTCGCCGTCCTCGTAGACCACCTGCCGGCGGCCGTCGAAGGCGATCACATACTTTCCTCTCATGAGTGTTGTCCAGGATTTCATCGGTGTCTCCTTTGCCATTTTGCACAAACACTGTAACGGATCGGGGAAATGGGGTATACTGTCAAGCGGTGATCGTCTCTCGGAAAGGATCGGTATCCCGTGACAGATCTTCTGAAACAAATCATAATATACTACCTGACAGCCGTCAATCTGTTGGCGTTCGCACTGTCGGGCCTGGACAAACGGGCTGCCTTGAAGAGGCGTCGCAGGATCCCCGAAGCGCGTTTGCTGTTCCTCGCCGCAGCAGGCGGCGGCATCGGACTGTTTTTGTCCATGGAATTTTTTCGCCACAAGACTCAAAAAACCGCATTCAGGATCGGTGTGCCGCTGATCATCACGGCCCAGTTTCTCCTGCTTGCTGCCTTCCTGTATCTGCGCTACTACACCTAAAATATCCCGGCGTTTCGCGATCGTCAACGACTCCTCGTTCTGTGGTATAATGACTTGAAATGAACTATGTGCTGCGTATCCTGGACAACATCAGAAATTTGAGACTGTTTCGCCTGACGCCGGCCAGGGTGATCCTGCTTGGGTTTTCAGGCCTTATCCTGCTGGGCGCGGTCGTGCTGAGCCTGCCGTTCAGTTCGGCGTCGGGACATTCCATCGGGTGGACCGACGCACTCTTCACTTCGGCTTCGGCAGTCTGTGTCACAGGGCTGGTGGTGGCCGACACGAACCTTCAATGGTCTTTGCTGGGAAAGACGGTGATTCTGTTTTTGATCCAGATCGGCGCGCTGGGCATCATGTCCGTCGTGACGGTATTTTCCGTTTTTACGGGGAAGCGGCTGGGCCTGATGGACCGCCTGACGATCCAGGAATCGCTGAACAACTTCACGATCGGCGGGATCGTCAAAACGTTTTACGGCATTTTAGGCGTTACGCTGATCGCCGAACTGGCCGGTGCATTGATCTTCTTGACGGAGCTGATCCCTGTCTATGAGCTGCCCGAGGCTGTGGGAAAAAGCATCTTCCACTCCGTATCCGCCTTCTGCAACGCCGGTTTCGATCTCTTCGGTGTTTCGGACGCCCCCTTCGGCAGTATACTGTCCTTTCAGCAACGCCCGTTGTTTTTGGTCACCACGAGTCTGCTGATCATCCTGGGCGGACTGGGGTTCATCGTGTGGAACGACATTGCGGTCCATCGTCGTTTTTCCAAGCTGACGCTCCACTCCAAGGTCGTTCTCTCCACCACCGGGATCCTGCTTCTCTCGGGCACGTTGCTTTTCTGGATGACGGAATCCGGCAATCCCGAAACCTTGGGTGCCCTGTCGGGGCCCGGGAAACCGATCAATGCCTTTTTCCTGTCCGTCACGGCCAGGACCGCCGGGTTCAGCGCCGTGGCGCCGGCGGACATGACCGATGCTTCGAATTTTCTGACCATGCTCCTGATGTTTATCGGCGGCGCCCCCGGCTCCGCAGCAGGCGGCATCAAAGTCACCACCTTCAGCATTTTGATGCTCACGGCGCTCACCATCGCCCGGGGCAGAAGCGACGTGCAGATTTTCGGGCGCCGGCTGCCCGAAGGCATCATCATGAAAGCGATCGCCGTGGCCGCCCTGGCGCTGTTCACCGTCATTGCGGTGACCATGATTCTGATGGTGGAAAACCGGGTGACTTTTCTGCAGGCCCTGTACGAGGCCATTTCCGCCTTTGCCAATGTGGGCCTGTCCACGGGCATTACGCCGGAACTGTCCCTGCTGAGCAAATATGTACTGATCCTGACCATGCTCGTGGGACGCATCGGCCCCTTTACCGCCATGGTCGCATTTACATCCAAACGCAAGAATCGAACGCAGCCCTACCGCTATCCGGAAGGGCGAATCACCACAGGGTAGGAGGTCTCTCATGAAATCTTTTGTCATACTGGGCCTGGGCCGCTTCGGCATCAGTCTGGCCAGGACGCTCATCGAACTGGGGCACGAGGTGCTGGGCGCCGATGCCGACGAGAGCGTGGTCAAAAAACACGCGAACGAACTGACGCACATCGTTGAAGCCGATATCACCAGCGAGGATTTTCTGCGATCCATCGAAGTGGAAAAATTCGATGCGGTGGTCATCGCAGTGTCCTCCAATCTGCAGGTCAGCATCATGACGACGCTCATCGCCAAGGAGGTGGGCGCCAAGTACCTGATCGCCAAGTCCCAGAGCGATTTCCACTCCCGTCTGCTCTATAAGATCGGCGCCGATGTGGTCATACTTCCGGAAAAAGACATGGGCGTCAAGGTCGCGCACAATCTCGTGGCGGATAATTTCCTGAATATGATTGAGATTTCCCCCGAATACAGTATTATGAATATATATCCGCCGGAATCCTGGATCGGCAAGACCCTGGAGGAACTGAACCCGAGTCTTCACGAGCGCGTCCACACACTTGCGCTTCGAAAATCCGATTCTTCGGCGACCCTGCTGCCCGACCCGGAAATCGTCGTGGAAGAAGGAGATATCATCACCCTGATGGGCGAAAACAATACGCTGAAGAAACTCGAAGGAAAGAGGTAATCACCCATGAAAGTACTGCTGATCAACGGAAGTCCGAGAAAGGAAGGCTGCACCTACACCGCCCTGCGGGAGGTGGCCGATGCCCTGGAGGCCAATGGGATCGAGACGGAATTCTTCCACATCGGCACCGAACCGGTGCGTGGATGCATTGAATGCTGGAAGTGTACCAAACTGGGCCGCTGCGCCTTTGACGACGATGTGTGCAACACCATGGCTGAACGGATGATCGCCGCCGACGGCATCGTGATCGGTTCTCCCGTATTCTACGCCGCTCCTGCGGGTCAGCTCTGCGCTCTGCTGGACCGGATCTTCTACGCTCAGGCTTCCGCACTTGCCCACAAACCCGCCGCTGCAGTGGTCAACTGCAGGAGAGGCGGCGCCAGCGCCGCCTTCGACCGGCTGAACAAATACTTCACCATCAACCACATGCCCGTAGTCACATCCCAGTACTGGAATTCCACGCACGGCCGCAAGCCCGAAGAAGTCCTTCAGGATCGGGAAGGCATGCAGACCATGCGGCTGCTGGGCAAGAACATGGCCTGGCTTCTGAACAACCTGGAAGCGGGCGGCATTGCGCCTCCGGAGGGTGAGCCCTGGCAGATGACCGACTTCTGCCGAAAAAAGTAATCGATGCAGGACTTCAACATCAAAAAAATGCGGGCCGTAGCCTTCTATACGTTTCTGACCGCTGCCGGTGTTCTGCTGGTCTACTTCAGCCTGCTCCACCTGCCCGTGGTCCTGCACTACGCCACAAGCTTCCGGAATATGGTCATGACCGTCCTGTCCCCGCTGATCCTGGCTTTTGTGATCGCCTATCTTTTGAATCCGGTGATCTTGCGCTGCGAGCGAGTCTTGTTGCAAACTGCGGTACCCCTCAAAGAAAAGCGTGTCCGGCCACTGGCAGTCGTTTTCGCTGTTTTTACGTTTCTGCTCCTGCTCACGCTGATCATCTCTCTGCTCGTGTTCAGCGTCACACGGGAGCTTCAGGTAGGCGACTTGGACGGACTGCTCCTGATTGCCACGAATTTTCTGGAAGGGTTAAACCGATTTTACGCTGCCTCCATGAAATGGCTTACGGACATGAACCTGGAATCGCCCAACGTTCAGTCGTTGCTCCAGGAGATCAGCGACACAGTCTACGGCACGATCCACGGTCTCGTGTCGGACTTCACCGGATCTCTGGGCCACATCTCCGGCAACTTTGCGGCCTTTTTCTTCGGTGTGGTGATGTCGGCATACATGATGCTGGACGGCCGGCGCATCAAGGAATACCTCGGGAGGGTAACGAAAGTGCTTTTTCAAGAGCAGACCAATCAAAAGATCCATGACGTGCTGAACGATCTGAATCGCGCATTTTCCGGTTACTTGCGGGGCCAACTGCTGGATGTGCTCTTTATGATCATCGCCGTGAGCATCGCACTGCAGGTTACGGGTTGCCGCTTTGCCATCGGCATTGGTGTCCTGGCCGGATTCGGCAACCTGATCCCCTACCTGGGACCCTTTATCGGCTACGGTCTCACGACACTGGTCTGCCTGATCTACGGGGATTATTCGGTCCTGGCGGTTTCTTTGCCGGTACTACTGTTGATTCAACTGGTCGACGGCAACATCGTGGGGCCCAAACTCCTGGGCCGAAGCATCTCCGTCCATCCTCTGCTGATCATCCTGTTCCTGATCGCGGGCGGCGCCCTGGGCGGGATCCCGGGCATGCTTCTGGCTGTTCCGGTGGGCGGCTTTCTCACCATCCGCTTCCGGAAGTGGCTGACCCGTCGCGAGGAAAACGAAGAATAAAGTCCACTCCTGCTTTCATCCCTGCATATCAAAGCCCCGCCGCATGCGCGGCGGGGCTCTCATAATGCGCAGCCCTTCTTTATAAACCCATCTCGGGGTTCAGACTCTTCATGGCATCCAGCGTACGCTGGAGCAGTTCGTTCACTTCCCAGTCCAGCATTTCCGCACCCTGCATGATCACATCTCTGGAACAGCCTGCAGCAAAGCTTTTATCTTTGAACTTTTTTTTCAGGGACTTCAGTTCCATATCGTCGATGCTCTTGGAGGGGCGCATCAACGCGCAGGCGCCGATAAGACCCGTCAGTTCGTCGGTGGCAAACAGAATTTTCTCCATGGTGCTTTCGGGCTGATGCGTGGTATCGGTACAACCCCAGCCATGGGCGCAGATCGCATGGATCATTTCCGGATCCAAATCCATCTCTTTGAACCAGGCTTCTTCTTTGACGCAGTGTTCCTCGGGACATTCTTCGAAATCCAGGTCGTGGAGCAATCCGACGACTTCCCAGAATTCGATCCGCTCCGGGTCGTATTCCTTGGCAAAATAACCCATCACGCCGGACACGATCTGCCCGTGTCGGATGTGGAATGCTTCTTTGTTGTGCTCTGCCAGAAGTTTTTCCGCTTCTGCCTTGGTGGGAATGTAACTCATGTTGTCCTCCTGTACGTCTTCAATATCTTGCTCTTATTATCGCACAGTACGGGAGAATTGCAAGCCGGCGGATTTTACTTGCATTGGACGAACCCTTTGTATATACTGTATCCGTTCAAACAGAATACGAAAACAAACAGCGAAGATGAAAACTGCGGCAACACGATCTCTCCAGAGAGTCGGTGGTCGGTGCGAACCGGCGAGAGCGTCTGCCTTTCCATTTTCGGAGCTGCCTGCGAAAAGCAGGGAGGGTGCGCCCTGTACAGCGCGCAAGAGAGGTCGCTTGCTCAAGCGGCAAATTGGGTGGCAACGCGGAGTTTTCCGTCCCATATGAAGCACATATGGTTCGGGAACTTTTTTGTTTCCCCGGACCGCCGGTCGGATCGACAGATCAAAAGGAGGAGAAACATGCTGGATATTAAATTGGTACGGGCAAATCCGGAAATCATCAAGGAGAACATCCGGAAGAAATTCCAGGAAGAAAAGCTGATCCTGGTGGATGAAGTCCTGGCCATGGACGAGGAGCTGCGGGCGGCCAAGACCCGGGGGGACGAACTTCGGGCGAACCGGAACACGTTGAGCCGGGAAATCGGCGGGCTCATGAAGGAAGGCCGCAAGGACGAAGCCGAAGCAATCAAGAAGAAAGTGAGTGCCATGGCCGATGAACTGGCTGCACTGGAAGAAAAAGAAGCGATCCTGAGCGAACAGGTGACCGACCGCATGATGGTGATCCCTCAGATCATCGATGATTCGGTCCCCATCGGAAAGGATGACAGCGAAAACGTAGAGGTGGAGCGCTACGGCGATCCCGTGGTCCCGGCTTGGGAGATTCCTTACCACATCGAGATCATGGAAGCGCTGGACGGCGTGGATCTGGAAAGCGCCCGAAAGACCAGCGGCAACGGATTTTACTATCTGAAGGGTGACATCGCCCGGCTCCATTCCTCGATCCTGAGCTATGCGAGAGATTTTATGATCAACCGGGGTTTTACCTATTACATCCCGCCCTTTATGATCCACGGGGATGTGGTCCGGGGCGTCATGAGCTTTAAGGAAATGGAGAACATGATGTACAAGATCGAAAACGAAGATCTGTACCTGATCGGCACCAGCGAACACTCCATGATCGGCAAGTTCATCGACTCCATCCTGACGAAGGAAGAGCTGCCCCAGGCGCTCACCAGTTATTCCCCCTGTTTCCGCAAGGAGGTAGGCGCCCACGGCATCGAAGAAAGGGGCGTATACAGGATCCATCAGTTCGAAAAGCAGGAAATGGTCGTGGTCTGCGAGCCCGAAGAGAGTCCCAAGTGGTTCGATGTGCTGTGGCAGAACACGGTGGATTTCTTCCGCTCTTTGGACATCCCGGTCCGTACGCTGGAGTGCTGCTCCGGCGACCTGGCGGACCTGAAGGTGAAAAGTCTGGATGTGGAAGCCTGGTCGCCCCGTCAGCAGAAATATTTCGAGGTGGGCAGCTGCTCCAACCTGGGAGACGCCCAGGCCCGCAGGCTGGGCATCCGTGTGCGCAACGCCGAAGGCAGCAACTACTTTGCACACACCCTGAACAATACCGTGGTGGCACCCCCCAGAATGCTCATCGCGTTCCTGGAAAACCACCTGCAGGCCGACGGTTCGATCCGTATCCCCGAAACGCTGCAACCTTATATGGGCGGACAGAAAGCGCTGGTCCGCAAATAAACGGCCCCATCCAAAGAGCCTCCCGCAATTGCGGGAGGCTCTTTGTGTCGGTTCGATTACAGTTCGGCGACGGCTTCGATCTCCACCAGGCCGCCCTTGGGCAGCGCCGCGACTTCCACGCAGCTTCTTGCGGGGAAAGCGCCTTCTTTGAAGAATGTGCCGTAAATTTCGTTGACGGCGCCGAAATTGGCCATGTCGGACAGGAAGACCGTGGTCTTGCAGACCTTGTCCATACCGGTTCCGGCGGCTTCCAGGATCGCTTTGAGATTTTCCAGAGCTTTCTTGGCCTGCGCCTGTACATCGGCGCCGACAAAATCACCGGTAGCCGGATCCAGCCCCAGCTGGCCGGATGTAAATACCATGTTTCCGACGATCTGTGCCTGGGAATAGGGGCCGATGGCACCGGGTGCGTTTTGGGTTGCTATTGTTTTCATACTGTGTTCCTCCTTTACGTTATCGTATATGCAAGCCCGGCTGAGCCAGGCAGTTTGCCAATGCTGCGAATTCTTCCAGAGACAGCGTCTCGGCCCGGCGGACCGGATCGATCCCTGCGGCTTCGAGAAGCCGGCCGGTGGCGTCCTTGTCCAGTTCACAGATACCCGTCAACGCATTGTGCAGGGTTTTCCGTCGTTGTCCGAAGCCTTTCTTGACGCATTCAAAAAAGAGTTTTTCCGACAGGAGCTTCACCGGAGGCTTTGCACGGAGCCGCAGATGGATCACGGCGGAATCCACCTTGGGGACCGGATAAAAGGCTTCTTTCGGCACTGTGACTACGTAGTCGATCTCGCAGTAGTACTGCACGGCCACGGAAAGCGCGCCGTAGATTCGGCTGCCCGGGGGCGCCGAAATGCGTTGTGCGACTTCCTTTTGCACCATGATGGTGATGGACTGTACGCCGATACGCTCTTCCAGCAGCTTCATCAGGATGGGGGTCGTGATATAGTAGGGCAGGTTGCCCAGGATCCGGACCTGCTCCGCGAGGGTCCCGTCGGACAGCGCGCGCTCCTGATCG
>Ga0265294_10002549_pt1 | contig 23871 bp, 18 predicted proteins | sample MunlanPumphouse3_FD_192504 | JGI IMG/M metagenome (GOLD analysis project Ga0265294, IMG submission 192504) | Groundwater microbial communities from a municipal landfill in Southern Ontario, Canada - Pumphouse #3 | ecosystem: Environmental > Aquatic > Deep subsurface > Groundwater | place... | reverse complement strand
GGATATTGCCTCAGGGCTTTCTTATTCGGTTGTTAAGAATTGTTTGTATAAGGTTTTGAAGATAAAGAATGAAGCAGAATTAGGTGAAAATATTGTTCTTCAAGGAGGAACCATGAAAAATGATTCGGTTGTTAGAGCTTTTGAATTGCTTACAGGGTCTAATGTTTATAGGAGTAATATATCGGAGCTTATGGGAGCTTATGGATGTGCTATTTATGCAAAAAACTCCATTAATTCGGAAGGAGTTCTTTTAGAAAACTTAATCACAAACGCCCAATATTCTGCTCAGGAGCTACAATGTAGAGGTTGTGAGAATCATTGTGTCATTAATAAATATAGTTTTGAGAATAATAATATTTTCTACTCTGGAAATAAATGTGAAAAGATTTTTACTAATGATGGTGATAAAAAACTTAAGGGGAAAAACATCTATACAGACAAATACAATCTATTATTTAAAAGAAAATCAATTAAAGAATATAACTATCCAATTGTTGTTGGAGTACCTCGAGCTCTAAACATTTACGAAAACTATCCTTTCTGGCATGAATTATTTGCAAGTTGTGGCATTTGCACTGTTCTTTCGGAGCCTTCAACCTTTAAGAATTATGAATCAGGGGTTAGTTCTGTGATGTCGGATAATATTTGTTTTCCTGCCAAATTAACACATAGTCATATATATGATCTTATTTCAAAAAAAGTTGATAGAATATTTATGCCTTACGTAATTTATGAAAAAAAAGAAACTAAAAATTCTATTAATAGCTATAACTGTCCTATTGTTTCTGGTTATTCGGATGTGATTAGAAGTGCAATAAATCCTTCAATTCCTATCGACTCCCCTACTATCAATTTCAAAGATGAGAAACTGCTTAAGAAATGTTGCAAAGACTATCTTCAAACCTTAGGAGTTGATAGTATAACTATAAACAAATCAATTCAAAATGCTTTAAATGCTCAGCAAGATTATGAAAAAGAAATTGAGGAAATAAATCATAAGATATATCATCCAAACAAAGAGAAAAAGAAATTAACCATTCTTCTTGCCGCAAGACCATATCATACCGATCCTCTAATTCAACATAAAATTTCGGATATGATTTCGGATATGGGAGTTGATGTAATTTCTGAAGATATTGTAAGAAGTAATATAGATATTCATTTCGACGAAACTCATTATGTTTCTCAATGGGCATACATCAACAGAATTTTAAAAGCCACTCAATGGGTTGCCGAGCAGGGTAATCATATCCATTTAGTTCAGATGACTTCTTTTGGATGTGGTCCTGATGCTTTTCTTTTGGATGAAGTTAAGGCTGTTTTGAAACGTCATGGAAAGAGCCTTACTGTTCTTAAAATTGATGATGTAAATAATATTGGGTCACTTAAACTTAGGGTAAGGTCGTTGATTGAGAGTTTAAAATATGAAAACAATTATATTTCCAAACAAACCCCTTTCCTAACCACCAAAACATTCACTAAGAAAGAAAATTCAAGAAAAATTATTGTCCCTTTCTTCACCGACTTTGTTTCTCCTGTTATGCAATCTTTTTTCAAACTAACAGGCTATGAATTTGAAGTTTTGCCTAAGAGTGATAATGATTCGGTGGAACAAGGATTAAAATATGCCAATAATGAGGTTTGTTATCCTGCAACTCTTATTATTGGAGATATTATTAAGGCTCTAAAATCAAAGAAATATGATTTGCACAAGACAGCAGTTGCAATAACTCAAACAGGAGGTCAATGTCGTGCTTCAAACTACTTGGCTATGATTAAAAGTGCAATGGTTGAATCGGGATTTGAAAAAGTTCCTGTTATTTCTGTTGCCTTTGGAAGTAGTATGAGCAACAATCAATCTGGCTTCTCTATCAACTGGCTCAAATACATACACACTGCCTTAGATGCAATTCTTTATGGCGATTGTATTTCTAAATTCTATTATGCTTCAATTGTTAGAGAAAAAAATATTGGTGATGCCGAAAGATTGAAGGATTATTATCTTGAAGTTGCTAATAATATTATTCTTAAAAACGATAGTAAGGGATTGAAAAAAATGCTCAGAAATGCTGCAAACGATTTCAATAGCATAATAAACCATAACCATAATCTCCCAAAGGTTGGAGTTGTTGGTGAAATTTTTCTTAAATTTAATTCCTTTGCCAATAAAGAAGTCATGAAATGGTTGACAGATAAACAAATTGAAGTTATCCCTCCTATGCTTACTGATTTCTTTATCCAAACTTTTGTTAATAATAAGGTAAGAAAGAAAGAAAACTTGTCAAAATCCTCAATGCCTGATTTCCTAATGGATAAAATCTATGATTTAGTTCATAAAGAAATTGAAAAGTTTGACAAAATCTCTTCTGTTTTCAAACACTACAATCCATTTAACGACATTTTTGAAACTGCAAACAACGGAAAAGAAGTTATATCTCTTTCAGCTCAATTTGGAGAGGGATGGTTGCTCCCTGGTGAAATTGTATCTTTTGCCAAACACGGAATAAACAACGTAATAAGTCTTCAACCTTTTGGATGTATTGCAAATCATATAATATCGAAAGGAATAGAGAAAAAGATTAAAACCCTTTATCCTCAAATGAACCTTTTGTCCTTAGACTTTGATAGTGGAGTGAGTGATGTAAATATCACAAATAGACTTCATTTAATGATAGATAATATTAAATAATTTTGGAAAATGGAAATATCTAAACACTCCGAAAGCATGGAAACTCAAATTATTGAGGTTGCTAAGCAAATGTTTTTAGAATATGGTTACAAAAATACTAATATGTGTGATATTGCCTCAAATATTGGCATAAACAGAACCACACTCCACTACTACTATAATACTAAGGAAAAACTATTCCAAGCAGTTTTTGGAACAATAATTCAAACCTTTCTGCCAAAAATTCAAGATATTTTAATAAACGAAGAACCTTTCTTTGATAAGTTAGGTAAGGTGATAGATATATATTTTGATATATTTTTAACAACACCCTACCTTCCAAAATTCATTATTAGTGAAATAAACAGAGATGTTAATCAATTACTTAATGTTGCTTATAGCGTTGGATTTGGAAATTATATAGAATTAGTGTCTAAAATAATCAATCAAGAAATGGACAAAGGCAACATGAAGCGTGTTGAAATTCATATCATACTGATGTCCTTTATAAGTCAATTAACTTTTCCTTTTATTGCAAAAAACTTAATTGAAGAAATATTAAGAACAGATAACAAAAAATTAGAAGACATTATTCAGCAATGGAAAGAAGTTATAATGATGCAAATGAAAGCATTACTAAAGGTAAATAAATAAGAGGATAACCTGAAAAATACTAACCTTAATTTATTAGTATTGAAATATTAGTAAGAAATAGTTTAATACTCATTGCAAGAAGAATAACTCCAAAGAATTTTCTAAGAATATAGATTCCAGCTTGACCTAAAAACTTTTCAGCTAAATGAACCTTTTTTATAACAAAATAAACTAAAATCATATTAAGGGTCATTGCAATAATAAGATTAAGAGTTGAAACCTCCGAACGAAGAGAAAGAGTTGTTGTTAGAGTTCCAGCACCAGCAATAAGAGGAAAAACCATAGGAACAATTGTAGAGTGTCCCTTAGGACCATCGTTCTTGAATATTTCAATATTAAACGTCATTTCAACTGCCAAAGCAAAAAGAATAATTGCCCCAGCAATAGCAAAAGATGCAATATCAACATTAAATATTTTCAAAAGCCCCTCTCCCAAAAACATAAACAAAATCATTAACCCTAAAGAAATCAAGGCAGCCTTTGCAGCATGCACTTTTTTCCCTGTTGTATTCAAATCAATAATAATTGGAATAGAACCAGTAATATCAATAACTGCAAACAACACCATAAAAGCCGTGAAAATCTGTCTAAAATCTAATGTTAAATCTAATGGCATAAACAAGAAATATTAATATAGTTTGAAAGTGCAAAAATACAAATAAATAATTTTATTATAACACAAAAGCAATAATTATCTTAACACTCCTAACTTTGTGTGTGATTACTCTTTTTTGAGTTAATAGCAATTTCAAATGCAAATACACTAAAAATTATTGAAAAAGCAAGAAAGTTTTGTTGAAATAGGGGAAACAACTATTATCTTTGCAAAAACTTTTTTTAAACTTACGAAGATGAATTGGATTATAAACTTATTTACTGAATCAAGCATAGGACATTCAATAATGTTACTTGCCCTGACTATTGCTTTAGGAATATTGTTGGGTAAAATTAAGATAGCCAATATCTCCTTAGGCATAACTTGGATTCTTTTTGCAGGAATTGCTTTAAGTCATTTTGGATTAAGGGTAAATCCAAACATACTTAGTTTCACCAAAGAATTAGGGCTTATTTTCTTTGTTTATTCAATTGGATTGCAGGTTGGACCAAGTTTCTTCTCCTCTCTTAAGAAGGGAGGTATAAGACTTAATATGTTAGCCATGGCAATTGTTCTTTTGGGTGCAGTGACAACCTATTTAATACACCTTATAACAAATACCGATTTAGCCACAATGGTTGGAATTCTCTCAGGAGCCGTTACCAACACACCTGGATTAGGAGCTGCTCAACAGACTTTTAAGGAAACCTTTGGCATAGAAAATCCAAATATAGCCTTAGGTTATGCCGTTGCCTACCCATTGGGAGTTGTTGGAGTTATTATTAGTTCTATCTTAATTAAAAGTATTCTGAAAATAAGGATTGGAAAGGAGAATGAAACTAAACAAGATAATAATAAGGCCTCAATGGAAACAAGGCTATCCATTATAATTAAAAACCAAGGTGTGATTGGACGTAGGGTTGAAGAAATAATATCTTTATTTGATAAGCCAGTGGTTTTTACAAGGGTTAAGCATACTGACAAAACTGTCGAACTGGTTACTAATAATACAATTCTTCAAAAGGATGATACATTAAGAGTTGTGGTTGAGAAATCGAACATTGAAGCTCTTGTAATGCTTTTGGGAGAAAAATGTTTAACTCAGGAGCAAGATTGGGAGACAGAAGACCATGACTTAATCTCCAGAAGAATTGTAGTTACTAAGCCTTCCCTAAATGGACAGAAAATTGGACAACTTAAGATTCGTTCACTCTATGGTGTAAACATTACAAGAATAAACCGCTCTGGAATTGAACTTATTGCAACCTATGACCTCCAACTCCAAATGGGAGATAGAGTAACGGTTGTGGGAAGAGAAGCAGATATAGAAAAAGTTGCACTCCTCTTAGGTAATTCTATGAAACGCTTATATCAACCTAACCTTATGCCTATATTTCTTGGAATATTTATAGGAATAATTGTAGGGTCCATACCTTTAGCTCTACCAGGATTAAGTCAAAGTGTGAAATTGGGACTCGCAGGAGGAACACTTATAGTTGCTATCTTAATGGGAAGATACGGACCTTACTATAAATTAGTCACCTTTGCAACAACCAGTGCCAATATGATGATAAGAGAAATTGGTATTTCCCTGTTCTTAGCCTCCGTAGGACTAAGTGCTGGAGAAAGTTTCATTAAAACCATAACAGAAGGAGGATATGTATGGATACTTTACGGTTTCATCATAACGGTTTTGCCAACACTTATAGTGGGTTTGTTTGCACGGATTCGTTTTAAGATGAACTTCTTCACGATTATGGGTTTGGTTGCAGGAGCCTCTACCAACGCCTCAGCCTTAGCCTTTGCAAACAACCTTTCTCCTAACGACTCCCCTAACGTTTCTTATGCAACAGTATATCCTTTAACTATGTTCCTAAGAGTTCTTACATCCCAAATACTAATTATAATGAGCCTTTAACAAACCCAAAAAAAAGATTAAACATGGAAACAAATATCTTATTTCCTCTTGCACTTACACTATTTGCTGGCCTGTCAACAGGAATTGGGAGTTTAATAGCTTTCTTTGCTAAAAAAACAAACAAAAAGTTCCTTTCCTATTCCTTAGGCTTTTCTGCTGGAGTAATGATTTATATCTCCTTTGTTGAGCTATTTGCCCAATCGCAGTCAATTTTAATGCAACAATATGGAGAGAAAATGGGAATGAGCTGGACTGTTGTTTTCTTTTTCATAGGCATACTATTTATTGGTATAATCGACCGCTTAGTCCCTTCAGTTGAAAACCCACATGAAGTACGCTCCATTGAAAGTATGAAGGACAAACCCAAAACAAACGCAAAGCTTATGCGAGTTGGTGTAATGACCGCCTTAGTGATAGGAATTCACAATTTCCCAGAAGGAATAGCAACCTTTATATCGGCAATGGAAAACCCTAAATTGGGAATTGCCATAGCAGTAGCAGTAGCTATTCACAATATTCCCGAAGGAATTGCAGTATCAATTCCAATATATCAGGCAACTGGAGATAAAAGAAAGGCATTTCGCTTATCCTTCCTTTCAGGACTTGCAGAACCCATTGGAGCAATATTAGCTTATTTGGTGCTTATGCCATTCCTTTCTCAAGTTCTGCTGGGTTTCGTTTTTGCATTGGTTGCTGGAATTATGGTATTCATATCCCTTGATGAACTGTTGCCAGCTGCAAGAGAATATGGAGAGCATCACATTTCAATATACGGACTAATTAGCGGAATGGCAATAATGGCTGTTTCACTAATCCTACTCTAAGTATTCGGATAGCTCAATCCAACGCAGTTCTTTTTGCTCAATCTCTGAATTAACTTCCTCATAACGCAAGGAAAGTGAGGTTAACTCCTCTGGCAAAAGCACTCCACCTGAGAGTTTTAAGGTTATATCCTGCTTTTCTTTTTCTAAAAGAGGGAGCTGGGTTTCAATTATTTCAAATTCCCTTTTCTCATTGTAGGAAAGTTTTCGTTTGCTTTGAGATTTTGGAGAAGAAGTGTTAGAATTAGTTTTATCTTGTTGAAGTTTTGTTTTATCTTGCTGTGACTTTGCCCTATCCTCTTGAAGCTTAGTTTTTTCTTGCAGGCGTTTCTTTTCAACATAGTCGGAGTAGTTGCTATGATAGTCACTTACCTTTCCTTCACCCTCAAAAACAAAGAGATGATCTACAAGGTTATCCATAAAACTCCTGTCATGCGACACAATTAATAGACATCCCTTATACTCTTTCAGAAAGTTCTCCAAAACTCCAAGATTGTAGATATCAAGATCATTTGTTGGTTCATCAAGAATAAGAAAGTTTGGGTTGGAAATCAGAACCTTTAAAAGATAAAGCCTACGACGCTCCCCACCAGAGAGGTTAGCATAGTAATTGTACTGAATGTCGGTTGAAAAACCAAAGTATGTTAGGAAAAGAGAGGCAGATAACTCCGTTGAATTATTTAACTTAATGCTTTCTGCAACTTCCTTTATTATATCAATCACACGCATATCTTCCTTTTCCTGAAGTCCATTTTGAGTGTAATAACCATAACGTATGGTTTGACCTGTGGTTACTTTACCAGAATCAGCCTTCTGTTGTTGGGTTATAATGTTAAGAAAAGTACTCTTACCTACCCCATTACTTCCCACAATCCCTATCTTCTCTCCCTTTTTGAAAACGTAAGTAAAGTCATCCAAAATCACCTTATTGTCAAACTTCTTTGAAATATTGTTAATCTCCAGCACCTTTCCCCCTATCCTTTGGCTAAGAATTGACAACTCAGTCGGCTTATCCTCAAACCTTACCCCTGCCTTATCCTTCAAATCGTAAAAAGAATCAATCCTTGCCTTACTCTTTGTTGAGCGAGCTTGAGGCATACGACGCATCCACTCAAGTTCCTTACGGTAAAGGTTCTTTGCTTTGTCCACCTCCTGACGATAGATAGTATCCCTCTCTTCTTTCTTAACAAGGAAATAATTATAGTCACCCTTATACTTAAAAACCTTACCCCTATCCACCTCATAAACATCAGTACACACATTGTTTATAAAGTATCTGTCATGAGTAACAACCAGAAGTGTAAGAGAACCACGCGTTAGAAAATCTTCCAGCCATTCTATCATAGTAACGTCAAGGTGATTTGTAGGTTCGTCAAGGATTAGTAAATCACACCTCTCAATTAACACCTTACTCAGAGCCACCTTCTTTCTTTCTCCTCCCGAAAGGGTGGAAACTTTCTGCTCCAGATTAGTAATTCCAAGTTTCGAAAGAATTTCCTTAGCCCTAGATTCATAATCCCATGCAGAAAGCCTGTCCATATTATTCATTGCTTCAATTAACCTGAGCTGATTTTCCTCATTGTCCGTTTTTGAGGCATTATACACAGCCTCTTCGTATTCCCTTACAGCCACCATTGTTGGATTGTCGGAAGTAAAGATAACTTCCAGAACCGAAAGCGTGGAATCCAAAAGCGGATTTTGCTCAAGGTAAATATAATGTATATCTTTTCGAAACGAAACCTCCCCATTGTCAGCCTCCACCCTCCCAGATAGAATGTTAAGCAGAGTACTTTTTCCTACCCCATTACGAGCCACAAGTGCCACCTTCTGCCCCTTATTCACCCCAAAACCAATTCCCTCAAAAAGAACTTTATCTCCAAATGATTTACTAAGATTATCAACCGTTAATAGATTTTCTGCCATCAAACTTTTATTTTAATAAGTGGCAAAGGTAGTTAAAAAAATTATGAGCATTTTTTAAGATGGTATTAATTATTTTATCTTTCTAATTCACTTTGACTTATCCCCTCCACAATTTCAGGGATTATACCTGTTTTATTCTCATTTTCCTTAATATTTGATTTTATTCGTTTTATGTAGGGATTAAGAAAAAACAAAACTAAAAGAGAAATTATACCTGAGATTGCCATTATTGTTTGAAGACTATAAAGACCAGCAAAATAACCTAAAATTAAATTGCCAAGTGAGGATCCTCCAATAAAACATATTGTGTAATAACCCATTATTCTTCCCTTCATTTCAATTGGAGTAAGGGATTGAATTAGGGTGTTGGTTGAGGCTATAGCAATAACCATACTTAGTCCTAAAATAAGGCTTAGAAAATGAGAAAGGATTGGACTGGTTACATAAAAAAAAGGTATTATTATAATTGAAGCTGTTAGTATACCTATTCTTTGAATAATATCTAAACCACCAATTTTTGTTCTACTGGCAAGCAAAAGAGCTCCACTAAATGAGCCAATACCCAAAAAAGACATTAGGGTTCCCAACATTTGGCTACCTCCCGACAAACCATCCTTTATATATGCTGGGAAGAAAGTGGTTATAGGTAAGATAAAAAAACTGATAAAGAAGCTTATAGATAATAATACTTTTATTGAAGGATTCTGTTTAATGAAAAAAATTCCTTCCTTAGTATCCATTAAAAGCTTGAGTTTTTTTATTGAAATTTTTATTATAGGAAGTTTAATTTTTAAAAGCGAAAGAATTACGAAGATATAACTTATAGTATCTATAAGGAAACAACCCATTTCTCCAATATATACAATCAGAAAACCACCAATTGCAGGTCCTATTAGTCGGCTTCCATTAATTATTGCTGAATTAAGTGCAATAGAATTTGTAAGCATTTCTTTAGGGACTAAGGATGTGTAAAAGGCTTGTCGAGTGGGTTGGTCAAGTGCGTTTACTATTCCAAAAAGTAGGCTTAAAAATAAAATAATCCATACATTTTCGGAACTAAGAATATTAAAAAAAAGTAAAAGAGTAAGAGAAAGTGCATGAAGCATGAAAAATGTTTGAGTCAAAACTAAGATTTTTTGTTTACTTACTCTGTCAATTATGGAAGAAAATAATGGAGTTATTATAAATGTTGGAGCTTGTGAAAGAAAAACAATAATACCTAAAAGTGAAACAGAATCAGTCAATCTATAGATTAACCATCCCATTGCAACTTGCTGAATCCAAGAGCCAGTTAATGAGATACATTGTCCAAAGAAATATAGTCTAAAATTTCTGCAAGAGAGTGATTCAAAGAGATTTAGTTTAAGATTTTTCATCTAATAGTATCCGTAATTTATTTCTAATCTATTTTTTTTACTTTTTTACTTGCTGCAAAGTTCATATTGTTATATCTTTGTGTTATCAAATTTAAATTAAAGTATGAATAAACTTATTTACCTTTTGCTTGCTTTTAGTATATCTTTATTTTTTTGCAAATATACAAATGCTCAGGATTATTACAATAATTTTGCCAAACCAATTACAACACAAAAAGGTCAATTTATTTACCTTGAGCTTCCTCCAATTAAGTCAGAGGCTGGTGTACTATATTTTCTCGACCGTAATCTCGGAGCTTCTTCCACCAATGTTGAGGTTTCAGATTCTTGGGGTGATTTATATCAATGGGGCAGAGAAACTGATGGTCATGAAAAAAGATTTTCCGACACTACTCTTTTATATTCAAAAACTCAAGAAGCTAATCACAATCTTTTCATTGTAGATCAAAAGAAATCAAACGATTGGCTACTTAGCTCAGAGAATGATCTTTGGCAAGGTTCAGAAGGAAAAAACAATCCTTGCCCTTGCGGATATCGCCTACCTACCCAAAAAGAATGGAGAGCTGTTCTTAATCTTGGATATGAAGTAAAGGCTACTCCTTCTGGATACTACTATCTATCTGTGGCTAATGGGCAGTTAATTCTTCCTTGTGCCGGACTTCGTAGTGCTTACACTGGACATTTCCAGCATATTGGTACTCGTGGCTACTATTGGGCGAGCGATGCCATAACTAAGGGCACCTCTGGTTGTATTGACTTCAATAAAGAGGAGCTTACTACTAATATAAGTATTTTTGGATTTCGTGGTTTTGGAAGAAGTGTTAGATGTATGAGGAGCGAATAGTATTTTCTTGAAGAAAAGGCTAAGCAAACAAAAGTTTTTTTGATAATTGAACTAAATTATAATAAAATATAACAGAATATGATTTTATTTTCAGCTAAAGATATTTCTAAAACGTATGCTAATCATAAGGCTTTGGATAAGGTTTCTATTGAAGTGGAACAAGGCACTGTGTTTGGACTTCTTGGTCCTAATGGTGCAGGGAAAACTACTTTGATTAGGATTATTAATCAAATAACGGCTCCTGACGAAGGAGAAATTTTCTTTATGGGAGAGAAACTAAAGGCTGAGCATGTTCACTCGATTGGTTATCTTCCTGAGGAAAGAGGTTTATATAAGAAGATGAAAGTTGGTGAGCAGGCAATATACTTGGCAGAACTTAAGGGTATAAAGAAGGCTGATGCAAAGAAACGTCTGGAATTTTGGTTTGCTAAGTTTGATATTCTCTCATGGTGGGACCGCAAGGTGGAGGAGCTTTCGAAAGGGATGCAACAGAAGGTTCAGTTTATAACAACGATTCTCCACGAGCCAAAGCTTTTAATTTTTGATGAGCCTTTCAGTGGGTTTGACCCAATTAATGCTAATCTTCTTAAACAAGAAATCCTTGATCTCAAGAGTAAGGGAGCAACAATTATCTTCTCTACTCACAATATGGAATCGGTTGAGGAGATTTGCGATTCGATTGCTCTAATCAATAAGTCAAAGAAAATTCTTGACGGGAAAATGATTGATATTAAGCAAAGGTTCAAGAAAAATCAGTTTGAGGTAGTTATACCCAACCAAAAGAACATTAAACATCTTCTGACCGAAGGGGTGGAACTTATAAGTTCATTTGATACTCCTCACACTCAGGTTTCGACTCTTAAGATAGAACAAGGGAAAAATGCGGAATTGTTAAGCAATATTCTTTTAAACACTGACCTTATTTCCTATAAGGAAATTCTTCCTTCAATGAACGAAATTTTTATAGAAACAGTAAGCAATGAATAAGATAGGAATTATAATTAGACGTGAATACCTTACAAGGGTTAAGAAAAAATCTTTCCTTGTTATGACCTTTTTGGGACCAATCCTTATAGCTTCTTTGTGGATTATCCCTTTCTTCTTGGCTATGAACTCAGAAACTCAGAGTAAGGTTTTAGTTGTTGACGAAACTCTTGTTGAAAACAATGGTGTGAAATCTTCCCTTTATCTGGAAAAGTTTAAAAATGATAAGGAGCTCACCTTTGAATATGGTTATGATATTACGGAGGCTCAAAATAAGTTGGAGAATGGTAAGTATGATGCAGTTTTGGAAATTGTTAAGACAAATGACATGCCCCCTATTAAGGGTTTCTTGTTTTATAGTGAAAATGAACCTTCTCTTTCTGCACAAGAGGCTATTCGTAGTCAATTAACAAATATTCTTAAGGATCACGTTCTTGTGTATGATTATGGAATGACTGAAAAGGATTTGGAGTGGTTTAATAATCCTAAAATAGGGTTCTATTCTAAGGACATTCGCTCTGGGAAAGATTCTTATAAGGAAATCAAAACTATACTCGGAACTATGTCTGGTTTTTTAATCTATATGTTTATTTTCCTTTTTGGCGGACAAGTTATGAAATCGGTTTCGGAAGAAAAAACCAACAGAATTGTTGAAGTTTTGGTGTCTTCAATTAAGCCAATTCAATTGCTTATGGGTAAGATTGTATCTATTGCTTTGGTGGGTTTAACTCAGTTTATTCTATGGGTTGTTCTTTCAGGCATTCTTATCGCTGGACTCCAAAGCTTTTATCCTCAAACTTTTACTGAACCTCAAAAGGAAAATATTACTATTAACGAAAGGGTTATAAGTGTTGACAAGATTGATAATATTTCTTCCTCCGCTGGAGAAGTTAATCAAATGGTTCAAGGACTTTTCTCAATAGACTATGCATTGGTTATTTCAATGTTCTTATTTTATTTTATGGCTGGTTATTTCCTTTATGCATCTTTATTTGGTGCCGTTGGTGCATTAATGGACGTTGATACGGATGCCCAGCAATTTACCCTGCCAATAACAATTCCTCTTATTATTGCCATGCTTTGTTTCCCAATTATTTTAAATGACCCCTCCGGTACGGTTGCTTTCTGGCTATCCATTATCCCTCTAACCGCTCCTATGGTTATGATGATTAGAATTCCTTTCGGAGTTCCTGTTTGGGAAATTGCTTTATCTATGAGCTTAATGATTATTTTTATTGCTTTCTGTATGTGGCTTGCAGCTAAAATTTATAGAACAGGTATCTTAATGTATGGAAAGAATATTACTTATAAAGAAATATGGAAATGGTTTAAATACAAAAATTAGTTCTTCAAATATATATTATACAATTATTTTAACCCAAAAAACAAATCATGAAAAAGAAAATTATTTTTTATTTAGTTTGTGTCCTATTCTTAGGAATAGGTTTTTTATCCTGTGTCGATGAAAAAGATTTCGACTTTGACAGAATGGCTCAAACTACAATTAACCCTAATATTCATATTAATAAGTTAGTTTCTGAAGAAATTTCATTAAATGACTTTTTTAATTTGGACAGTATTGATGGAGTTGTATTAACTATTCAAAATGACCAAGGAGGCGAATATTTAGAATTCACATATTCTTTTGACACTTCTGTAGTTCCAAGTATTCCAATAATTAACGTTAATCCAACCAATATTACTCTGCCTGCTTTAAATTTGGAAGGGACAAGTTATACTGGAGACTTATATTTTCCTACCCTAAATCAGAGTATGTTTAATACTGAAGTGGATTTTCCCGACCTTGAACACGGACAAAAAATCGACAGTCTTTATCTTAGAGGAGGTGAACTTCAAATAAATGTTAACTCCAATATTGATTACTCTTCTTATATGATTATTACTTGTGATGAAATTCGCAGAAAAGATAATAATGCATCGTTTAATGATACTATATATTTATCTCAATCAAAAAGAAAAGGTTCCGGAATAAATTCCACTGAATTATCTAACTATAAAATCAATTTAAGTAACAACAAAATCAATTTTAAATACAGGCTTTATATTTCTGCAAATGGTGCACTTCACAACTACAATGTTGCTCTTAATATTGCAATTAATAATATAGAGTTTGATGCTGCATTTGGAAAAATGGGTAAGTTTAATGTTGATTTTTCTGACAATATAGATATAGATTTCTTTAAAGAATCATCGATTTCAAGATTTTTTGAAGGAGAAAAATTTAGTTTGGAAAAACTTTTCATTGACTTTAAAACTGAAACAAACAATGGGATTCCTTCTGTTATAAATATCAATGAATTTGGTGTTTACGATAAAAATAATGTTTTTCATAATGCTATTGTCAATAATACAGATAGAGTTATTGTTGTAAATCCTGCTCCAAGCCTCAACTCCATAGGTACTGGGACAGAAAGTATTCAATTTAATGTAAATTTATTAAATCTTCCTCCTCAAAAACTTTCGTTTGATGCAAGTCTTGTACTTAATCCTGATGATGTTAATTGCTTTGTTGTAAATGACCCTTATGTTAAAGTTCAAGCTGATATTCGTATTCCTTTTAAAGGCAAGCTTAATGATATGGACTATGATGTGGAATTTTACAACGATTTGTATGAAGGCAAGAACTCTGAAGATAATTATGCCGATTATATTAAAGATGCTACTATATACTTAGATATGACAAACTACTTCCCTGTTAGTATTGGTGCTGAACTATATGGAATGGATACAAATGGTAATGAAATAGGGAAAATATTAAATTTCAATAATGGAACAGATGATGTTATTATTAGTGGAGCAAATGTTGATAATTATGGTAACGTTATCTCTCCTTCCCTTAAGAAAACAACAATTTCTGCTAATTCAACAAATATTTCTGTACTAAAAAAATCAAAAAAATTAAGGTTAAAGCTCAAACTTAACACTTCTGCCACAAGTGATGGCACAAAACCATATATTAGATTCAAAAAAGAAAGTAAAATTATTATCAATGCAGGTGTTAATCTAAATACAAATATAACTATTAACCCATTTAATAATTAAAGAATATGAAAAAGATACTTTTATCCATAGTTTTTTTTATATCTATTTTACTATTTAATAATAGTGTTAAAGCTCAGTATTTAGATATAACTTACTTTATGAGAAACACTCCTTTCTCATACAAAATGAATCCTGCACAAATGCCTACTTCCTCTTTCTACGTTAATCTTCCTGCATTATCGGGTATTAATCTTGATTTCAAGACTTCTGGATTTAGTTATAATGATCTTATTAAAAGAAGAAATGATGATTCTTTATATTTTGACTTTAAAGGCTTTTACAATTCTCTTAGTAATTCAAATTATATTAAATTGAATGGGAATTTTGAGTTATTTGGATTTGGTTTTAATGTTGGAAAAAAGAACTATATTTCATTAGGTGTTGATATGAATTTTGATTCACGTTTACGATTCTCAAGAGATTTATTTGGATTTATATCTGGAGAAAAAACGTTTTCAAATGAAACAATAAATGTTTCTGACAAAGAAATTTTATCTGTAAATTCATATCTATCAACTTCAATTGGATATACAAGAGTTGTTAACAAGAAATTAAATGTTGGTTTAAGAGCAAAATTTATTCTTGGATTAGCAAACATTTCAACCGAAGAATCAAAACTACAAATTTCTCAAAATGATGAGGGAATAACTGCTCAAAGTAATTTCCTAATAAGGACATCATCTTTAATAGGAAGCTTTAAACTCCCTGGTTTAAATTCAAGTGATTCAGTTGAATTTGATATTAATTCTGACAGCATTATTTCCAATATAATGAAAAATAAAGGTTTTGGAGTGGATTTTGGTGCTACATATAAGTTAAATGATAAAATGATTCTTAGCCTTAGCGTTCAAGACTTAGGTTTTATTAATTGGACTGCAAACACAACAGATATAGTTTCGAAAAATCCTAATGGCAAATATACTTTTACTGGGTTTGAAAATATGAGTGCTGATTCAAGTTTTTCACAACAGATTGATCAAATTGTTGACAGTATAACTCAGGCCTTAGATATTAAATCTCAAAGAGGAGAATCATACACAACTATGCTTCCAACAAAAATATACGTTGGTTACGATTGGAACTTCTCTAAAAGACATCATTTAAATTTGCTCTATAAGGCAAGTTTGGGAAGTAATTATTTTGACAACTATCTTTCTGTTTTCTACTCACTTCAACTTGAAAGATATTTGAATATTTCCTTAGGAAATACGTTCGCATTTGAAAATAGCTTCAATAATTCTAAACTATTTAATCCAAGCATTGCATTTAACGCCAATTTATTAGTATTTAATATTTATTTTGGAGGTTCTTTGAACTCTTCATATAATGTAACAAAAATGACTGGACTCAACTTCTTCTTTGGAATAAATACAAGTTTTGGATATAACAATGCTTTTAAAGATAATAAGACAGAGGCAAAAGAAGAAACCCAAATCCCCGAGAAAGAATAGAAGTTGAATAATTTTGTTCTCTACTTAAAATATAATTATTACTTTTGTAGTTATTATAGACAACTAAAAAAGAAATTTATCAAAATTTGAAGCTAATACTAAAAACATACAAGAGATTATTTATTTTATTCTTATTAATTATTGTTAGTTTTTCTTGCTCAACCAAGAAAAACAAATGGTATAATAGGGCCTATCACACAACAGTAGCACACTACAATGCTTATTGGAATGGAAACGATGCTTTCAAGCAAGGTGTTAAGTCTATTAAAGAAAACCAGCATGACGACTTTTCAAGAATACTAAACATTTATAAAGTAGGTTCACAAGAACAATCGGCCTCAGCCAAACCAAATATGGATAGAGCTATTGAAAAAAGCTCTAAGGTTATCAAAAAACACTCAATGTTTATTGATAAAAAAGAACGAAATCCTGAAATAAAAAAAGCTTATCTTCTTATTGGAAAGGCAAGCTTTTATAAGAAAGACTATAAGGTTGCTCAAGCTACTTTTCGTCACATAGTTTCTGGATGGAAGGATGAACCTATAATGTATGAAGCTATGATTTGGCAAGCTTTCACTTCTTGTATGGAAAAGGATTATTCACTTGCAGAAAGCACCCTGGATCAGGTAAGAAATAAAATTGCAGATAATAAAGCACCCAAAAGTCTAAATAAATTTCTATATTCTGTTTATGCTGACAATGCAATTTATCAGAAAAAATATTCAAAAGCCTTAGAATATATTCAATTAACAAGAAAATATTCTAACTCTCGTTCTCTCAACACCAGACTAATGTTTATTGAGGCTCAGCTATATCAACAAGCCCAAGAGCTCGAATATGCAAGTAAACTTTTTGGCAAAGTAGCAATAAGAGCAAAGCAATATGATATGCAATTTGCAGCTCAACTTCATCAAGCAATGTGCTATGACCCTAAAAAAGGTGATAGCAAGAAAATAAAATCAAAATTAGAGAAAATGGCAGATGAAGATAAAAATCTTGAATATAAGGATCAAATCTACTACGCACTTGCTGAAATTTACTATAAGGATAAAAATGTTGATAGGGCTTGTGAATATTGGGCAAAATCAGTTTCAGCTTCATTTCAAAACACCAATCAAAAAATAGCCTCTTCTATTCGACTTGCAGATGTGAATTATGAAATATTAGAAAAATATGAACCTGCACACGACTACTACGACACTGCCCTAACTGTTATGAAAAGGGACTATCCTGATTATACTATTATTAAGAACAAACAAATTGTTTTAGCAAATCTCGTAACAAACTTAAGAATAGTTACAAGATGGGATAGTTTGCTTGCTTTAAGTGATTTAAGTCAAGCAGATTTGGATAAAAAAATTGACACTTGGATAAAAGAATACAAAAAGAAACAAGAAGAAATTAAGAAAGCTGAACTCCTTGCAAAAGCTCTACTTTCTCAATCAAATAGACAAAATCCTTTTAATCAATCACAACAAGTAAGCTCCTGGTATTTCTACAACCTTACAACAGTTCAAGCAGGAAAAGCTGAATTTATTAGAATTTGGGGTCAAAGAAAATATGAAGATAATTGGAGACTTAGCGATAGACAGCAAAGTTTTGAATTTGAAGAAATTGATATGGATTCAACACAAACAGATCAAGCTGATTCGTTAGATGAAAATGGAAATCCAAAATCGCCACAACTTGCAGCAAATAAAAATCCCGAATCAAAAGAATACTACACAAAAGACATTCCACGAACTCAAGAAAAAAAAGATTCTATTCATTCAGAAATTTCAAAAGCACTTCTTGAAGCAGGATACATATACTATCAAGGACTTTCTAATAATGGGAAAGCAATTGAAACCTTTCTTAACTTACAAAAACGCTACCCAACCTACCCAACAACTCTACCATCATCCTATCACCTCTACAAAATTTACGACAAAATAGGACAAACTCCAAATGCTAATTACTATAAAAATAAAATACTTAAAGAGTTTCCTGAAAGTGAATTTGCAATGATGATTCAAAATCCTGACTATTGGCAAGAGATTTCATCAATAAATTCTGAGTCTGATAAAATTTATAATGAAGTATATAACACCTATACATTAAAAGATTATCAACAAACTATAGCTCAAGCCAAACAAGCCATTAATGACCTGCATTTTGGACCATACATACCAAAATTACTTTATCTTGAAGCAATTTCAAAGGGTAAAATTTATGGCATAGATTCCTTAATGAATGATTTGAATCTGATTGTTTACAACTATCCACAACATTCAATAACTCCAACAATTGAAAATCAACTAAAATACTTAAGTGCAAATTACAATATTGCAAGTCAAAATCTAACATATAAGGAAAAACCCTTAGAAAATAAAAATCAGATAAATCAATACACAAAATCAGAAAATCCAAACAATAAGGACACAGTTCAAGATAGTAAAACGGAAATAATAGATCATACCATTTCGGATGAGGATATTTTGGATGCAGAAAGTTTGGTTTATAGATATAGGAATATGGAACATTTCTATGTCATAATTTTTGACGACGATAAATTAAATTCTTCTGAAATCAAGATTAAATTTTCCGACTACAATTCAAAATATTACAAGAGTGACAATTTAAAACTCACAAGCATGTTATTTACAATGTCGGAACAAATGATAACTGTAAACAGGTTTGAAAGCATTGAGAAAGCTATGAGTTACTACAAGGATTTAATATCAAACAACGAAGTTTTAAATGATATTGACCCTACCCTATTCAAACATTTTATAATTTCAACTCAAAACTACCCTACTTTCTACAACAGAAAAAATATTCCAGCATATTTGAAATTCTTTAGAATATTCTATCTTAAACCATTAGAAAAAGAGGCCGAAAAATAATAAAATTAAATAACAAAAAAAACAAATACTATTATGGCAAAAACAAATTACGAACAAGACAGCACAAACGCAATTAACATTATTAGTAATCGCACTACAATAAAAGGTGATGTCATTTCTGATGGAGATTTAAGAATTGATGGTATTGTTGAAGGTTCACTAAACATTAAAGGGAAGCTTGTTATTGGAAATAGTGGCAAAATTGTTGGAAACATTAATTGTCAGAATGCTGATTTATCGGGAAGAGTTGAAGGGAATATTATTGTAAAAGATTTACTGTCACTACAAAATAATTCAACCATTAACGGAGATATCACAATTGGTAAATTATCAATTGAACCAGGAGCAACCTTCACAGGAAAATGCAGTATGTCAACCAACTCTCCTAAACCAAATTCTGAAACAATAAAACTAAACACTCCTAACTCATAAAAAATATATAAGTTTATGAAAAAAAATCCTTTAATTTCATATTTTACCAAGCTATCATTCTTTTCAATAGGTGTTTGCTTTTTAGCTCTGTTTTCAATGTTATTGCAAAAAAGTTATATTAGCATTAATCTTCCATATTATATACTATTATTTTATCTTTGCACAGGAAGTGGATATTCTTTGGCTTATTATTTAGTTAAAACAAACAAGATGAAATTTGAAAATGTATTTATGTTAGTTAAATTTGGCAAACTTTTTCTTTACATAATTGTTTTTTTGGTTATTCTTATGCTAAAAATTGAAAACATGATACCATTCACCATTGTATATCTTTCACTATATGCCTTATATCTTATATTTGACACAATAACATTTAAAAATTTTTCGAAGAAAATTTAATAAAAAAATATCATGAAAAAAAACAGTACACTATTTCTTTTAGCAGGAATTATATTCACCTCCATTTATGGGATATTTGGATGTTCTCCAGAAATTAAGGATGACGATATAATTACTGGAAAATGGATTGAAACATCAATAATTTTAGATTCTCTTTCCACCGAATGCGAAAAGAAATCATATATAGAATTTTCAGAATACAAAATTGATTTTCAAGACAGAATATTAAGTAAATTTGATGCATGTAATATAGTTGACACAGTTGAGGGAGGAACAGAAACAATGACAATAACTCCTTATAAGGAAATAATAGGGAATTACAGTGTTTATGGAGATACTTTATTTGTTAAAGATGTTAATAATCTAACACAAATATACACAATTATGAATATTGGTTTTGATCAGATGAAGCTAAAGACATTAGATAGAGACGGTAATATTATATATATGAATTATGATAGATTCAAAGACTAATTCTAATACAACTACTTTGAATTAGTAAACGCCTTAGAATCACCCCATTTATTATAACCTATCTTGTGGTCTATTGACTTCATCCTATTATCCAAACAACCCTGACATTCTTGAGGTTTATCCCCTACGCAGGCTTTATTTGGATAAATCATATATTCCTCTCTATACTTGGTTGGAGTAAGATTAGGCATAATAATGTTTGCGCCAGCCATAACAGCCTCTTCCCTCCCATTAGGAGAAAGAGTTTGGTCGGCAGTTGCTGCAACCATATTTATCTTAGGCATCAATAATCTTAAACAAGCAATCATCTTTAATGTTAAATCTAATCTCTGACGGTCAGGGGCAATCAAGTCCTTATATTCATACAAAGGGGTATCGGAATGAGGAATAAAAGGACCCATACCAACCATTGCAACATTTAGTTTTTTGAAAAATAATAAATCATCAGCTAAGTTTTCAATTGTTTGAAATGGGAGTCCAATCATAACCCCAGTTCCTGCCTGATAGCCAATAGAGATTAGAGAATTTAGAGCATCGATTCTTGTTTGAAAATTATGAGTTTTGTCATTAGGATGAATTCTATAATATAGTTCTTGATTTGAACTTTCAATTCTAAGCAAATAACGATGAGCCCCAGCCTCAAACCACTCCCTATAAACCTCAGGAGTTTGCTCCCCACAAGAAAGAGTTATGCCAAGCTTTCCATCAGATAGAGTATTAATCTCTTTCAATAAATAGGTAATTTTATCAGTAAAATTCTTATCACTCCTTTCCCCACTCTGAATAGCCAAAGAACCATAATTCAAATCCATAGCCATTTTTGCACAATCAATAACCTCTTGGTCGGTTAGGGTGTAGCGATTAAAATTAGTATTCTTCGAACGAACACCACAATACAAACAACTCTTAACACAAACATTTGAATACTCAATCAATCCTCTCAAATACACCTCGTTACCAATTTCCCTTAGCTTTACTTCCAATGCCCTGTCAAGTAGTTTTTTCATATCATCCCCTTCCAAAGAAAGAAGGAAAATTAACTCATCTCTTGTGAAGAGCGTATTATTTAATATATTTTCTAAATTCATATCCTTAATTATAATTCTTATCTATAAACCAAACGCTTTATTTATTTTTTCAAAGTGCAAAAGTACTAAATAAATATATACCTAACCAATAAAGAATTTAGACAACAATCTAAGAGAGAAATTACACATATAAATAAATAATAATTATAAATTATTGGTAATAATAGACTAATCCCAAACATAATTGACAAAATTGAATAGCAATAGGGAAAAACTTGTATTAATGCTTGTTTTTATTGAAAAATGTTGTAATTTTGCATCTGGGTAAGTCTTACACGATCAGCTCCCTTTGAATCTCCCCAGGGCAGGAATGCAGCAAGGTAATTAGGTTGTAGCGGTGCGATGTAAGTAGCTTACCCTTTTTTATTCCAAAATTTCCAATTCATTTAACGCGGCTTGATATTTACGAGCATTAGCATAATGTTCCTTTATATCGGAAGTGAAATTATGATAGCCTGAGAAATCTTCTCTTGCACAGAAAAACAAATAATCATTCTTCTCATAATTTAAGACTGCATCGATTGAAGCAATTGACGGAATACAAATTGGAGCAGGAGGAAGTCCTAAATTACGATATGTGTTGTAAGGCGATTCAACTCCAAGCATCTTTCCTACAATTCTTTTTATTGTAAAGTCCCCTAATGCAAACTTAATGGTTGGGTCGGCTTGAAGCGGCATCCCCTTTTTTAATCTATTTATGTAAACAGCTGCAACAATTGGTTTTTCGTCATTCATATTTGTTTCTTCCTCAACAATACTTGCAATGGTTAGAACCTCAAACTTATTATAACCAATGGCTTTCAGTTTATCTTCTCTTTTTCTCCAAAACCTATCTTGCTCCACACTCATCCTTTTAAAGAAATCATCAATAGTAATATTCCAATAAACCTCATAAGTGTTAGGTATAAAAAGCGAGAGAACAGTTATAGAATCAACACCAAAAGATTTTAGAAATTCATTATCGTTCATTTTAGAGAGTAGCTCTTTTTTGGAAAAAGCTAAGTCATTATCAATAGTTTCAGCGAATTCTTCCTTAGTCCTCGATTTTCCAAGAACAAGCTTAATTGGAGTTTGACGCCCCTTAGCTAACTTATGAACTAAACGACCAACGCTCAAACCTTTCTCTATTTCATAACATCCAGAGTGAACAGTTTTGTAGTTGAAAACAAGTGAATAGAATTTGAACGCAACCGAGTTTATAATAATATTTTGAGATTCAATTGTCTTAACAACTTCCGACTTTGTTGTATTAGGATAAATATATAGATTAGTTTTCTCTTCAATTATATCCACCTTTGCACTTAAAAAATAAATAAAAAATAATACAAAAGCAAAAACAACAGCAAATGTTGGTATTATCCATCCTAAATTCTTTTTCATGGAGAGATTAATAAGTTAATGATTATTGATTTTTTGATATACGAAAACATCAAAATAATTATTGCCTTTCTTTATCCAGTTCTTCAAAGTGGCAGTCTTTTTATATTCAGCTTTTTCAAAAAGATTACAACTTGGAATATTATCCTCAGTAACATAAGCATAAAGCTGATGAAGATTAAGAATGTTTGTTGCATAATTCCAAATCCATTGCAAAGAATTATAAGCAATATGTTTTCTTCTAAAACCACCCTCAGCAATAAAAATGCCCACCCCAGCTCTAAGATATTGTGGTTCCAAATCATACAAATCCACACAACCAACAGTTTCCACAACACCATTTTCCTCACAATCAATCATAAAACGCATCTGTTTGACCGAATAAATATCATCATTTTGAGCATTCTTCACATAATCTTCAATAGCATATCTTGAAAACGGAGCTCTTGTTGAGCTAACACCCCAAAGCGAGAAAGTATTCTCCCACTCATATAATAAATTAGCATCACTAATTTCAACTGCCCTCAAACGTAAATTCATACCACAAAGATACAATTTTTCTATAATACAATTTATATAAGAAGTAAAAAGTTAAAGGTAAAAGTTAAAATATAGAAGGCAGAGAATAAAAGGTAGAAACCATTCAACACCAACCCCACTACTCTTGCCACTAAGTTTAAAACTAAAAAAACGAGACATACAACTAATTAAACTTGATTTAAAACTCACGAGATGCCCATCTCACACTTGCTCACATACCCATCTCACCACTCGTGACATGCCCATCTCACAACTACTGAGATACCCATGTCACGGAGTGTGACATGCCCATCTCGTGAGTTGTAAACGAAGTTAAAATAGTTAGAAACTGCTTTTTGACTCGTCCTGAATAAAGTTTACAGATTTGTAATTAAAACTA